>Ga0100393_10001821_pt1 | contig 21113 bp, 24 predicted proteins | sample CryGeymeta201517_FD_81546 | JGI IMG/M metagenome (GOLD analysis project Ga0100393, IMG submission 81546) | Groundwater microbial communities from Crystal Geyser aquifers in Utah, USA - Crystal Geyser metaG 2015-17 | ecosystem: Environmental > Aquatic > Deep subsurface > Groundwater | place... | reverse complement strand
TTCGTAAAAAGGCCCCAAGTCTGGTTACACGAGCATCGCCAACACTTGCCTGGCGGATGACCGTTTCATCATTTTCACAAACAGTCATCGACCTGAACTTGTATACATTAATTTTTTCACCATGCAGACCATAACGCCTTTGCTTGAAAAGAATCGAACCTTTAGATGTCAATTTTATAGCCACCGCAATGCCAACCAAAAGCGGCCAAATCATCAACAAGATTAAGCTCGCGATAACAATATCCTCAATTCGCTTAATCATACCATATGGGCCTGTTAACGGTGTCTCGCACAAAGCAAATGCTGGCAACCCCGCCACATCCAGCTCCCTTGCGCCCAGCAGCTCAAATATGAACAAATCGGGAACTAAAAACATCGAGGCAGTAGTATCTTGCAATTGATCAAAAACTTGCTTCATCATTTCTTCCGAACGCATGGGCAGCGCCAAATACACATGTTCAATGCCTTCAGCGCGAACAAAAGTGTACACATCTTTGGTTTTGCCCAAAACAGGCACATTGAGAACATTTGTATTTTCTTTTTCCAGATCATCATCAAAAAAGCCAACCAGCGTTAAACCCATCCAATCTGCTTCTTGTATGCGATGTGCCAGCTTTATCCCCAAATCACCAGCACCTACAATGACAGCACGACGCGAATTGCGCCCCTTCTTCCTCAGCCATCGCAAAATAAGTCTTTGCGCGACATGAGCTATCGATAAAAGTATTGGGGTAAGTATTAACCAACTGGCAATGACCAAACGCGAATATCCCTCAATGTTTTTAGTGCCCCAGCCCAAAAATAAAAGCAATACGACAACAATTATCCAGCCATAATAAATCACTATGAGCTGATGCCAAATTGCCGAACCTCGCCAAGCCCGGTAAGCACCTACTGCGCTCATGGCTCCCCATGTAAATATCGCCCCTAAAAGCGCAAGAACAAAATATGCTTTATTGAAAGGAATCTCGTATAATTCGCATAGAAGTGAGAGCAAAGCGTAAACGATTATAACATCGATTAATCTCTGCAGAATTGATATCATATAATGATTTTGCATCATGATACCACCTTTCAGATTTTGATTCATTTAGACTTATCTCCTATCTCAAACATTCTACGGTAATCCCCCCATTTTTAAGCGAACCCAAAAGTGGAAGAATAGTTGGTCAGCGCCAACTTTTGTTTTGGTGTAATGCCACCGAGAGCCATATTAGGTCTCTCATTGTTGTAAGTCCATAACCACCGGGTTGCATGATTTTGCACTTCTTCAAGACTTTTGAAGATATATTGGCTCAACCAATCATACCTCACGGTGCGATTATATCGTTCAACATAAGCGTTTTGCTGTGGGTTGCCAGGCTGAATAAACTCCAGTGTAATATCATTCTTTCTCGCCCAATCTGCCAAAAGATGGCTGATATATTCAGGCCCATTATCGCTTCGGATTCGTTTGGGTCTGCCACGCCACTCAATGATTTGATCCAAAGCGCGAATCACACGGCTTGATGGTAATGAAAAGTCGATCTCCATGGCTAAACCTTCACGATTAAAATCATCAATCACATTAAACAAACGATAGCCTCGCCCATCACCAAGCTGGTCGTGCATAAAATCCATAGACCAGCATTCATTGATTGTATCAGGCACAGCAAGTGCTTCAGGGCGCTCTCTAACCAAGCGTTTCTTTGGTTTAATGCGTAAATTAAGCTCCAGCTCCCGATAAATACGATAAACGCGCTTGTGGTTCCAACCAAACCCCTTTGGTAATCCATGCGTAAAGACTTTTCTTTGCAACGTCCAACTAGTAGAATCCACTGATGGATTCGAGGCACCCCTATCAACAACCTGTTTTACTGCCTCAATCTTAAATTTTTCCGAGTATCGCTCACCACCCATCCTGACTCCTTCAAGCTATTTTGGTCAGGCACTTAGATCACTAGCAATTCGGAGGTGGGAAGGGAGATTCAAATTTTGTTGACAACTAAACTAACTACCATAGGCACACAATTGTTTTGCAACGATTAATCGAACTTCCTTAGGCATCAATTCATCATCATAAAGTAACGGCCGAGCTGGCATCCCATCTTCTCTTATAAACTTATGATTATACCAAGAGTATCTATCAGAAAGTCCCCATAAATTAAGTACTTTTATATTTTTAGATACTAAGATTGATTCCAAAAAATCATTATAAATATTTGCGACAATAAGGTCTCTTTCTTGAGGATTCTTGGGAAGCCTTTGATCCTTTACATCTAACTCTGTTATGTGAACTTCCAGTCCAAATTGCGATAGGTTATCAATAAAAGACATCAAGTGATTTTTTGCAATTTTCTTTTTCCCATACAAATGAGCCTGAATGCCAAAAGCATGAATCGGGGTACCAAGAGTGATAAGTTTTTCTACTATTTTAAGGATGTTATATCTCTTAGCGTTTTGTTTTGAAGTGTCATATTCAACTTGATGATCGTTGAACACCAATAATGCTGAAGGATCTGCCTCATGTGCAACAGAAAAAGCATCATGAATATAATCAATTGTCCCTTTGTTACCCCAAGGACTCTTCCTCAATAATTCTGATTTTGAGTTAGATGCTACTTCATTGACAACATCCCACGAATAAATACGACCCTTAAAGTTGCCTACAACTTGTTTAATATGCTCTGTCATGATTTTATCAGCGTTTCCTGAACTAATTTCTTTCAAAGCCCAATTTGGAATTCCCATATGCCACATTAATGTGTGGCCTCTGACCATCTGATTGTTCTTTTCAGCAAACTGAATCAAATACTCTGCTTTACGATAATCAAACCGACCCGGACCAGGCCTTAGTGTCTGCCACTTAAGTTCTTGGATAGGGGTTATTAACTTGGCCTCACGAGCCACCAATGCTGAAAATTTTGTGTCTTTCGACAACTGTTGATACGTAACAGCTGTACCAAATAGAATCCCTCTATTCTTTGCTATTACTTTAAGGGGTATATCCTCAAGACCTAGACATTTATCATTCGCTAAGAATGCAGGATAACCATTGCGAGCAAATGCAACCATGGATAATACGCCTAACAAGCCACATGACGTATTTCTTAAGAATCTTCGTTTGTCGTTATCCATACGTCACCGTGACCTCTAATTTGGGCTCCAGTAGCCATACAATTCGATGACCTTTTCTTCCGTAATATCTCGGATTATCTTGCAGTCATTTGCATCTATTTTGCCTACCCAGCTCCATGCCAATTTACTTGAATCACGTTTAAAATCATGTAACTTCTTACCTGGAGCATTTACTTTCCCGCCAGAGGTAAATTTGGTAAATAATTCTAATAGTTTCTCCTTTCTGCTTTGGCCTAGAAAATCAGCGCATCTATTAGCAGTTTCCTCAGTGAGGATACAGAAGTCTTCATGCTTCACGATAATTAAACACTCCTTATAATGCTCAGATAAATCCGTCACATCACGATAAATAGATAACCAAAGGTAAGCAATTTTTTCAACTTCTTTCATTTGCAATAGTTGTTCTTCGCTTAGTCCAAAGTCAGCACAAAGTTCGGCTAGCCTTGTTCTGTCCAGACTATCAAATTCAAATTTCCAGCCCATTCGCTGAACACTTCTCCAAATCGCAGCTGGGTGGCGAATCGTGATAATGACTTTTGCATCGAACTTTTTGATAAGGAGAGGTGAAAGACCCACAAGAAATGGATCTTTCAGCAATAAGGCTGACTTTCGCTTCCTTAAGCCAAAAAATTCCTTGAGAGCCAATCTCATCCGATTCATACCACACTTACCACCCGTTACAGGCCGGAGCATTGTTTTTATCCACCCATCAGTAGCACTTGTTTTATGGCACTTAAAGCGTAATGAGAATATATGATTCAGCAACTCAAGATATTTTAATTCTTCCCCTTTATTATTCCTTTCAACTTTTGGATAAGATTTAGAAATTGCATCACATCCAAAGTCAGCATTGAATGGCTCATGCAAATAATCAATATCATATGCTTTTGCAATCAAATCACCCAAAACAGTTGTGCCACTTCTATGCATACCAGTAATTATGATATTATTCATATATTTAACCCTGTACTCTTTGGTTTATTTTAAGCGCCGCATCCCCTATTCCCCATAGAATGACAACTGTAATACACAAAAGCTGATCCCACCACCAAATGTCACCTAGTTCACGAATATTCAGCATAAAATACGCAGCAATCAAAGTAGCTGAAAGCAGTCGCATTTCTATTCCATGTGCATGCATGTATAGCCCGATTGCTGTCCGCCAGACATTAACCCAAATCATCACATAAATTATCAACCCGACTACCCCATGTTGGTACAACATACCAAGTATACTACTATGCGTACCCATTGAGTATAAAGCATTCATCCCTTCAATTGGCCTTGAGTGGCCCCAGCCAATTATCCAGTGCTCAGGCAAGGAAGCAATTGTGCTGGCATAAATATGGAGACGAGTCATCGAGCTTGCAGCTCGAAAATCAAGGAAAACTTTATTGAATTCTTCAACAAGTTGTGAAGCAAAAATAATCCCAGTTGCAATTATAATTAACACTGCAAAGGTTGAAAACAAGTAAATCAAACCCCTTTGATAAACCTTCACGCGCGTGGATTCCAAGTATACAAGTAGTATCATACCTACTAACAAAGCTAGTATTGCCAAGCGTGACTTGGTCATTATTTCAGTGAAAAACATCAATATAAATAGGGCTACAAACAAATATGCACTTTTTTCTTTTTTTTCTATTCTAAATAGAAAAACCATAACTGGGGCAATCATTAAGCAAATCATGCTTAAGCTGCTATAACCAGTAAGGATACTTTTGACGCGCATTTCGGAATTTTCATCTTCCGCCATAACTCCAAGAGAATGATAACCCATACCGTGGAAGAAGTTTGAATCTAATAAACTACTAGGCAAAAAATAACCTAAAATGGTACGAAACTCGCTAGCATAAAAAAAGAAGAGAACAGTCCCTAAAGAAATATAAATCGCAACAAATTTCAATCCATTTAATAGCGTTAATATATTCTTAAATGATTTAACCTGGTTTATGATAAGGAGATGTAAAATTAAGACTGTTATAATTACTGAAAATGATTTTAAATATACGCCCCAATTTTCAACCCATAAAATAGGGGTGAGCCACCAAATACACAAAATGAAGAGCCAAAAGTCCGCTTTATCATAGCTAAACTTTAACCCCCTTAGGTTAATATACAAAGAAAGCTCAATAATAACAAAAAAAAGCATGCCAAACTGATCAATTCCAGCGACCCAGAAAATAGGCCACGCCATAAGCAAGTATTGCAAACGTTTCGAGAAATCACTTTTGATAATCATTATTTATGGCCGCATTAGATGATTGAGTAAAAATATATTAGCGTTCTTTTTTAATTGCAGCCATAATTACGATGACTCTAAATAGAAATGCAAAGTTTCCTAGTAAATACCTCTTCCACAGCCTTTTAGGCTCAGAAATTAAACGGTAAAACCACTCGAAACCAGCTTTCCTTACCCAATTTGGTGCTCTAGAGAATCTCCCAGCCATAAAATCAGCAATTGCGCCACCGTTAATTATCAATGAGTTTTTCTCTGCTTTCGAACTTTTCAATAGTAGAGATATTCGTTCCTGTTTTGGCATACCCATAGCCAAAATCACAATATCTGGAAGAGTTTCATTATAAAGGTTCAAATATTCCCCATCGGCCATAAAGCCATTCTGGCATATAAGTTCCTTTGAAAATCCCATATCTTTAATTTTCTGGCAAGCCATATTTAAATAAGGATCTATTGTTCCAAATACCGCTATAGATTTATTTTTGTCAACTTTCAATAATATTTTCTCGATTAAATCTGTTCCATTTAAGTTTCCACCAGCATTTAGCCCTAATGAACGTAATAATATTGAAATACCTACACCATCTCTAACCAATATATCTGACCCCAAAAGAAGATCAGCAAACACTTTATCATTCCAAGCTATGTTTGCAGCATGTGCATTTAAGAAGCTTAAAACAATTTTCCCTTCACCTTCTATAATATCCTCAATAAAATCATCTTCTTGATCTGATTTAATAATAGTGAGCTTTTCTATTATTAACGGCCATGCATTTAGTTGAGGAGCCATTATAAATATGTTCCATCAACAAGCGTTTTTCTTTCTGCACAATTAGTTATATTCTGAAGAATCATTCTTGAATTTTCCATGCGCTTAAATCCAAACCAGTAATTTTTTCAATATTTACAATATCCTCAAGGTAATAGCGGCTCAAGTGTTTATAGTCATCACTGATATTAGTAACTCTTGATGGTTTGGGTGCAGTATTCCAATTCTTTAATTTTAGAGATACAAATTTTCTGCTTTTCTTAGATGTGATGAGCTTTAATCCTTTTTTCAGTAGATTAGGATGATTAATTAGCTTATGTAAAAAATGACTTTTCAGTGTCCCAGATTGATTGTACTTCTGACCAACATCCAGTGAAACCGAGGAGTCAACCCCAATAAATTCACAAACATCTTTAATTATCATATCAGGTGACGATAGGAAATCATCATAATTAATAATTAGTAACTTATTATCAGGAAAAAGATTTTTATACCTTAATAGTTGGTCATAATACTCTCCAACAGCTTTATAATGCCAAAGGTGTTCCCAGCGTTGTTGAATCCTGAGGTGCTCCTTCTCTAAAGCCTCTTCAAATGATTCGCTGTCTTCACGCAAGTCTCTTCTCAAATGATTGTATGCAGACAGTGCACGTTCAACTGGATTACGTAAAACAATAATAATTTTAACATTTGGAAGGGTCTCTTTTATCCTTGAAGGGGCAGTTTTATCATACAAATACAGAGTTGAAGCTTCACCAGTAACTTGGTGAGATTTACAATCGCGGAACAAACCATAATACTCATTTGGGTCACATATTGAGTTCCTTACGATAGTTTCCGCATCATGAATCCCTGCATACTTTGGTATAGAACCATCAAAGGCAAAAAAGTTTGGCTCTTTATTTTGGGGGATAAATACACTGGGGTGCTGACCAAGTATGCGAAACAATGCACTTGTTCCAGCTTTCGCGGCGCCGACAATTAAAAAATCAGGATATTTTGTAGTCATTGATCACCCTTTCGTAAACATTTAAATACTGCTTTAATACAGCTTCGTTTGAATAATATTCTGCTTCATCGAAGCAATTATTTTTCATATCAATAATGTTATCGGTATTTTCTAGCACCTCAATTAATGTTTCGCTTATGCTTTGTGTAGATGTGCCTTTAAAGTAATAGCCTGTCTTTCCAGGTTGAATTAACTCTTTCATTCCACCTTCATTTGTGGCAATAACTGGTATACCGTGAGCAAACGCTTCAATAATCACTATGCCAAATACTTCAGGCCATTTGGATGGAACCAACACCATATTAGCCACTTCAAACGCTTTTTCTTTCGCTTCACCTACCAGCTTACCATGAAACTTCATTCTTGTAATTTTTGCATATTTTTCCTGTAAAGTTTGATAGAGACTCCCCGTACCAACAATATCTAGCACAACATTTGGATATTTATTTGTGAGCGATGCAAATGACTCACAAAGATTCTCAATTCCCTTAATTGTCTCTAACCTGCCAATAAACATTAACTTCAATTTTGTCTCATCTTTCTTAATTGCGATGCCTCTACGAGCCTTCAGTTCTGTGGAAGAATAACCATGTGAATTTGGTATAGTCACTTTTATGGGAGTACGACCAAAAAAACCAGCACCCAATATTTTCTCACATGTATAATTACTGGGCGAGGTCACAGCAGACACACAATCAGACAACCATGAACGAGAAAAGGTGTATAACCTGCTAATCACATTTTTAGATAAAAAGAGACGACCCAATTTACCCTCAAAGTTTGCAACCGGGCTCATTAACTCATAATCATGGCAAGTCTGTATAACAGGTACATCTTGATGTTTTGCAGCTAACCAAACTGAAGGGGAAAACCCTCGCATTTTATGAACATGTATAATATCAGGCTTTTCTTTTTGAATAATTGTTTGTAAAATTTTATAGGCACTAAAGTTGAATATGTCCAAAAGTTGCCAAAGGATTTTTAATGGTAGCGGTTTATTTTCATTTTCTCCTGCCCAGTATAAATTAAATGGGCTTATTTCAATAATTGGAACTCCTTCATATTCGCCATGTATCGAACCATCCATTAATTTATTGAGACACACCACTTTAACTTGGTGGTTCTGTGCAATTAAATCCAAAGCCAGTTGATGAACCGCAAACTCCGCCCCACCCTGACCTTCAAAGTAAGTTGATAATAATAATACCTTCATGGATTTCCTCACGCCCTAAAATAATAACCCGCCTGCTAATAACCTAAAAACTTTCTCCAGGGCCAAGATACAATGTGGACAAAAATTTTTTGAACGGGTGATATATTTTTTACCCAGTTATCATCATACTTTAACTTCATACGCTCACCCTCAAAACGCATGGGATTTCCTGCTATAGTATGCTGGACAGCAACTGACATTTCCCGATTTTTGTCAAACCGAGTAAAAATATTTTCTCTATCTAAAAAATTTTCAAGCCTGCTTAACTCATTATTAGGGTTATCAATAAAGCTGGAATATTTCATTTGCATATATTTTCTACCGTAAATAACGGAACAAAGAACCTGGAGAAACAAGTTCCAGCTCACCCAGACAAAAGTGCTCTTAAACGCAGACATATTTTTCATATTCGCCTTTCTGTCAGGGTTAAACTTCTTTCTTCCCCAAGAGTAGGCAACTGCAAAAGGGTTCCTAGTCAAATGAACAACAAAAACATCAAGTTTCAACACATGCGATAAAAGAAGAGCATAACTGGGATATTTTGATGCATCAATAATGATTCTCTCTGGATGCTGCTCATATATTGCAACGTATAATTTCTCTAATTGTTGCAAACATATTCTTTCATTGTCAGAAAATTTGTTTAGTTTTATTTTAAGCAAAAGACTTATAATATTTCTCATTCTGACTAACGTATTGACCACTCTAACCATTTCTTCAATATTGACAGAGTTTATCCCTTCATCAAAAGCAGCATTAAATGTTTCTTGCCAAAATTGACATTCCTCTACTGTTTTAGCGCATCCACACAAACCTTTTTCTAATATACCTCGTTCCCAAATACGCTGAACTTCCCCTACATTACATACTCCATCACCCTCACCCAAAACTGACGATAAAAGCGTAGAGCCACTTCTTCCTGCCCCAGCAATATACAGCAACCTAATATTCTCTCTAGACCGAGCTTTTTTAATTGCATCCTCTGTTGTAGTTGGAACTAGTTTCATTTTTCACCTATTTACCTAAAAAAGGAAAAAGATAGACATGTATCCTTCTCCCGACATAAAATACTGATGTTATATTCAAAATAATCATAGCAATAGCCGTAGCAGCCGCAGCTCCTACATTCCCGTAGAGCGGAACGAGAACCATCAAAGAAATAATAAATGTTAGCGCAGACCATAAAGTCGCATTTCTATAGCTTGTTTCATTGCCACTCATCATTAACAAGTAACCGACTCAACCACAGGCAACGTTAACCAATTGCCCAATTACTAAAATAATTAGTACTATTTCCCCATGCTCAAATCCGTCACCAAAAAAGGCCAAAACAGTGTTGCCCAGAAACAATAAAGCAATGAATATTGGTGATGCAATCACACCTGTTAGCAAAATAGAACGCCTAGCGACAGTTGTTAATGTACTAATGTCTCCATTTTCATATAATTCAGCAAATTTTGGAGCCAGAACACTATTTACAGCTACCAAAACAAAACTGACTAGCATCGCTACTCTCTGAGCAGCACCAAAAACTCCAACATCTTCACTACTTACCCAAACACCCAAAAAAAGGAATGCTCCCCATGGCAAAATAGCACGATTTAAAATAGAAACAGTGAAAAGAGGACCGCAACTAACCCAGAACACCTTTAAAGAGAATGGCTTAATCAAATCATCATAATCAACCATAGCTAATCGCCATGATTTTAACCCTAACAAAAAGGTTACACTTGAAGCACACGAATACGCAACACTTGCACCAGCTGAATCGATTATATTTACCAATGGAACTAGCAATATAAGAGAGAATAATGGCAGCCATAATCCTTGTACCAACATTGCTGCTTTCACTTTTTTTAGCCCCTTCAAGCTTTCAGCTTGCAAGTTAAGTAGAGCAAGAGGTAAAATCGAAAAACTCATCCAACGTAAGGGTTCGAGCAACTCAGGTTTATTAAATAAATTACTGGTAATGAAAGGGGCGCTAAGAAAAACCGCTAGTGTAACCATTGCTGAAGCTACTAAGGCTATACGGGTACCAAGCAAATAAACGCCTTTTACAGCACCCCAATCTTTATGGGTTGCATTTATAGCAATAAAACGTAACAAAGCATTATCTAGTCCTAACCTAGCAACGACTGAGCTAATTGTAACTATTGATAGTGCCAAAAAATATACGCCTGTATCCTCAACTCCAAGAAGGCGGGCCACAACCACATTAAGTGCAAACATGAGACCTGCACCCAGTATCTTTAGCATAAAGGCAAGTGCTGCACCACGCGACATTTCACGCAAATGAGGATCTGAACTATAGCTTCTAACTTTACGTTTGAAGCGGCTTATCATTGTATCCTAACAGCAGCATCAAAATCGCAGAACCAATCCACAGTTTTACGAATGCCAGTCTCAAAAGTTTCAGCAGGGTGCCAATTTAGCTTATCATTCATCTTGGTAGCATCAATAGCGTAACGCCAATCATGACCTGGGCGATCAGTCACAAAGGTAATCAACTTATCGTGTGGGGCATGATTTGGAATACGCTCATCCATCAACTGGTAAATTAAACGACAGATATCAATATTTTTCCATTCGTTAATACCACCGATATTATATACTTCACCCAACGCGCCTTTGCGAACAACAGCGTCAATAATACCTGAGCAATGATCTTGCACATACAACCAGTCTCGAATATTGCTACCATCGCCATAAACAGGGATTGACTCCTGCTCTAAACATTTGCGAATTATTGTAGGAATAAACTTCTCACCATGTTGATAAGAGCCAAGGGTCACGGGGGTCACGTCTTGTTTCGCGGGTTTCATGATTGTCTTCTTTGATATGCATCTTTAAGACCATCGTATGCACCAATGAGTGCTTCATTTGATGAAAAAATAGCATTGAGCGCTTGAGCCATAAGTTCTGGCGAATCGTCATATTCATGGGCAATAGCATTGCGAGTTTCACTTAATTCCTGCCATTTTTCAGCCGATGCGATCAAATTTAGCTTTTCCAGTTTATGCAGCATATCCAGAAAAGGAACATGTTCCACTTCCTCTTGAAGCATGGTAAGCATAGCTTTAAATAAGCGCTGACCCATGGCATCTTGCAGCTTTGCATAACGAAACAAAAACTGATCGATATGTGTAACATCTTCTTCATTCAACTGAAGATAACTTGCTGGCTTCAACGGTAATTTACGTTGAATTTTATGATACGCCGACATCATTCGAGCCTGGTGAGTATCACATTCGCGAAAAATCCTTTCCAGCTTCTGCTCAATTATATTCGGCATAACAGTATCCCTGTTTTTTTTATTTCACGCTTTAACTCTTTCGGAGCAAAAGGTGCCAGCACAAGGTCAATCTTTTGCTCACCAATCCTATTTTTAAGCGCCAATAAAAACCGGATTTTTCGTGCAAATAAATCTAACATTGGCTCCGCAGGCTGAATGAAAAGATCAATATCTCCACCTTTTTTTTGATCGTCCGTCCGACTGCCAAATAGAATGACTTCACCATGTAGAAACACCGCTTGAAAAACTTGTTCAATGGCATCAACCTGCTCTTGACTTAATCGCATATTTCCCATTCTTCGGTGCCACCAACAGTGATAATATTATACATTTTCTGCACCCTCCAAAACAATTAAACATCTGTTGAACTGAGGAAAATCATCCAAATGCACCACTAGAATAGAACGTACAACAGCCATGTTCAGCCTGCAATCATAAACTGCCACATTACGAAACCCCACCATCGATCGCATTTTCTCAGCAAGTTTTCATCCAGGAATGTTACTCCCTGCATCATTCGCCAATTCCTGGGCTAACAGCCAAACATCCATCGTTGGCAGGGCATGATCACTCAGTACTGCCATCAATATCGCTGGCTGCATGATTGACACCTTTAGCGTCGATTACAAACAGCTATACACCCAAAACCATCAGAAGTTTTGGGTGAGTATCATTGGACATTTGATTTAGTTTTCCTTGGTTAACCATTAGATAGTCGATCACTTTGATTTTCAAGGTACCATGCTACAGTTTTCCGAATGCCAGTTTCAAAAGTCTCAGCAGGTTGCCAATTAAGCTTATCATTCATCTTCGTCGCATCAATGGCATATCGCCAATCGTGGCCAGGGCGATCTGTTACAAAAGTAATCAGCTTTTCATACCCCAGGGTAGCTTCTCTGGCTTCGCCATTCACCTTCTGCGGTGCAATAGGATGAAGTTCATCCATCAACTTGCATATCAAGCGGCAAATATCGATATTTTTCCACTCATTGATACCGCCAATATTATACACTTCACCTAATTCGCCTTTGCGCACCACCGCATCTATACCTGAGCAATGATCGGTCACATACAGCCAGTCGCGGATGTTGGTGCCATCACCGTAAACTGGAATGGCTTCTTGCTCCAAACATTTACGAATGACAGTAGGAATAAACTTTTCGCCGTGCTGGTATGAACCATAGTTGTTGGAGCAGTTGGTTGTCGTCACAGGTAAGCCATAGGTGTGGAAATACGCGCGCACAAGGTGATCGGAACCTGCTTTAGAGGCTGAGTAGGGTGAGTTTGGTGCGTAAGGCGTGGTTTCGCTAAATGCGGGGTCGGTTGCTTCAAGCGTGCCATAGACCTCATCCGTTGAGATATGATGGAATCGGCAATCTTCTTTACCCCATTTCTTTTCAGCAAACCAATATTGGCGGGCAGCATCCAATAAAGTGAATGTACCCATCACATTGGTTTTGACAAAAATTTCCGGGCCAGAAATGGAATTATCCACATGCGATTCAGCAGCAAAATGGACGACTGTATCAATCTCATATTGGCGCATCAGCTTATCAATCAGCGCACGATCGCTAATATCACCTTGCACAAAAGTGTGCCTATTCTCGTCGGGCAAATCCTTTAGATTTTCCAATGAGCCTGCATAGGTCAGCGCATCGAGATTGATGATGTGTACATTCGCATCTGTTTCCAACATATAGCGCACATAGTTACAACCAATAAAACCGGCGCCGCCTGTGACTAGAATATTATTGGGGTTATAATCACTCATTACTTATCCTCAAGTAATCCTTTATTTTTTGCATATTTCCTCATATCACGCTGAATACGTTTCATTTCAGGAAACACTTTCAAAGCAAGCTGAATACCCTCTAAAACCTCTTCTCTGTTATCAGGGTACTCATGGGTTAACACATTTCTCAGATTGCTATAGTCCATCCATAATTCCGCACTTTTTAGCAGCTCAAGTTGCTCTAATCGATCCAATACATCTAACATGCTCATAGAGGATTGATATTCCCCCAAAGCCTGGAGGACTTCTCTGAATAATTTATTCCCCATCAAGTCCTGGATTTTAATAAACCTGAAAATAAAACTATCAATCACTTTTACTTTCTCAAAATCATCCAGCGCTTGCACATCCAACGCTTCAGAAAAAAGAATCACCTCATGATACGCTTTGTCTGCACGGCCCAGATGCAAATCTAAAGTCTGAAATGTTTCTCCGATCATAAATGCACCCCTTCTGACTTGGCCGTAGTATAAATAGATCTATCGGGGCTTGAATCTGTCTTCACAATCAAGTCAACCTTCCTTAAGCCAACCAGCAGTTGAATTTTAGTCGTCAGCCTTAACCTTTTCTCTAAGCTGCAAGGCTGAGCTGACTCCACATACAAATCGAGATCACCACCCCGCTTTGAATCATAGGCCCTCGAGCCAAATAACCAGACTTCACTACCAGCCCCCAACGATGCTTTGATCAGCTTACTAATCGCTGTGGCTTGACTAGAGCTAATCCGCATCATTGTAGCCGATAAAACCTGAGTCGCCAGTTATCAGGATATTGCGCGGAGTATGCGCTATGTGAGATGTGAGATGTAAAATGTCAGATGTTGCATCTGTTTTGTTAGATTTCATTTTTTTACCTTCTTCTGTATAGAGCGAATCAAACCATTAAGTTTGGCAAAAAGCTCATTCGTTAGGTTCATCCCTGTCTTCCATCTTACTTTTTACCTTTAACTCGCTAATCACTTCAGAGAGTGACTCTGCCCAGGGTTTAATCTTTCGTTCAAATTCTGTTTCAAGCTTACTGCAATTTAACACTGAGTTTGCCGGTCTTTTGGCCGGGGTTGGATAATCTGCTGTAGTAAGCTTATGAAGCGTGGCAACCTTCAATGCCATACCTTGCTTCCGCGCTTCTGCAAAAATCGCTTCTGCAAAACCAAACCACGTTGTCGCATCAGGCTGCGCGACATGATAAGTACCCCATGAAGGTTTTGCACTGTGCAATAAGTTATAAATCGTAACAGCAATCTCTTTTGCTGAGGTAGGTTTACCTTTTTGGTCAGACACGATGCCTAATTCAGTTCTTTCCGCACCCAAGCGCAGCATGGTTTTTACAAAGTTGTTTCCGTGGGCAGAAAACACCCAACTGGTGCGCAAGATATAATATTTCTCGCAAATTTCTCGCACAAGCGCTTCACCTGCAAGTTTCGTCTCACCATAAACACCAAGCGGAGAAACAGCATCAGTCTCGCTATACGCCCCTTCCTTGCTGCCATCAAACACATAGTCTGTTGAGATATGCACGAGTGGGATACCCAAAGCTACACAGGCTCTGGCCAAATAACCTACTGCCGTGGCGTTCACGGCAAAAGCTGCATCCACATCTGCTTCAGCCTTATCCACTGCCGTATAAGCAGCTGCATTGACGACTGCATCAGGCTGATGCGTCTTCAATATCTCAAACACAGCAACTTGATTGGTGATATCTAAATCATCACGATCCAGACCCACTGCTTCATAGCCAAAAGCCGACGCCTGAAGCATCAGCGCTGTACCCACTTGCCCGTTGCAGCCTGTAATCAATAATTTCACTTAGTATCTCGGTAAAAGTGCCACATCGATATCCGCTAAGCAGTTGTAAGCTTTGTCTTTGTCGGAAAGCATTGGTGCCGATAACGGCCATTGAATGCCGATAGCAGCATCCGACCATAGCAACCCACCTTCATCTTCAGGGCGGTAATAATCTGTACATTTGTAGATAAAATCAGCTGTTTCAGAAAGCACGCAAAAGCCATGCGCAAATTTGGGCGGTATCCATAATTGATGATGATTTTCTTCACTCAATTCGCAGCCATACCATTGACCAAATGTTGGCGAGCCGACACGGATATCCACAGCCACATCAAATACAGAACCCGTAGCTACCTGCACCAACTTCCCTTGCGGGTTATTTAATTGGAAATGCAAACCCCTTAACACACCTTGAGATGAGCGCGAATAGTTATCTTGCACAAAGTCCACATCTGGAAATCCTGCTGCCATATATCGCGCTTTGTTGTAGGTCTCTAAAAAAAAGCCACGTGCATCGCCAAACACGTTGGGCTCAATATGCAGTACACCCTCGGGATTCGTTGGCTTCACCTTCATATTAATGCTTCCTGTTCAGCAACTTCATCAGATACTGGCCATAACCGTTCTTTTGTAAGGGGGTCGCCAAGGCAAGAAGCTGTTCATCAGTGATATAACCTTTTTGCCAAGCGATTTCTTCAAGGCAGGCGATTTTTAAACCTTGCCGCTTCTCCAGCACCTCTACAAATTGCGCGGCTTCTAAAAGTGAATCATGGGTTCCTGTATCCAACCATGCTGTACCTCGGCCCATGCGCTGCACATGCAAGGCATCCATCTCAAGGTACACTTTATTCACATCGGTAATTTCCAATTCACCGCGCGCTGAGGGTTTGAGATCAGCTGCAATCTCAACCACGCGTTCATCATAAAAATAAAGCCCTGTCACAGCATAGTTTGATTTCGGTGACGTTGGCTTTTCTTCAATGGAAAGCGCTTTTCCTCCCATATCAAAATCCACAACACCATAACGCTCAGGATCTTGCACATGGTAGGCAAATACCGATGCGCCTGAATCACGCGCAGCAGCCTCTTTAAGCTGCTTGGATAAACCGTCACCATAAAAAATATTGTCACCTAAAATGAGTGCTGAGGGCTCGCCCTGCACAAAGTCTTTACCAATATGATAAGCCTGCGCCAAACCGTCGGGACTGGGTTGCTCAGCATAAGAAATCGACAAACCCCATTGCGAACCATTGCCCAACACATGCTTAAACATGGGCAAATCATGCGGTGTGGAAATAAGCAGGACTTCACGAATGCCTGACAACATCAACGTTGAGAGTGGATAATAAATCATGGGTTTGTCATAGATCGGCATCAACTGTTTGCTCACAGCTAAGGTTAATGGATGAAGGCGCGTACCACTTCCACCTGCTAAAATAATACCTTTCATAAATTTACCCCGCTTACCAAACTTATTTCGTGCTTAATAACGACCGGAACTCATCCATCGCATCCAGTTTTTCCCATGGATAATCACTTTGACCCACTTGGCCACGGCCAGCGACATCTGCATACAAGAAGGTATCGGCACTGGGCTTATCCAGACCAAATTTCTTGGTAATCCAATTCGGTGTTAAAGCAAAATGCGCACTTACAAATTCAGACAGCATATTGTCATCCACACCTTCGCTAGCCGTGCCATAGGTATCTACAGTCACTGAAGTCGGCTTGGCCACTCCAATGGCGTAAGAGAGCTGCACATTACATTTTTTGGCAAAACCAGAGGCAACGATATGTTTAGCAATCCAACGGGCAGCATAAAGGCCGCTGCGATCAACCTTGGTATAATCTTTACTCGATTGTGCGCCGCCGCCGATAGGGGCATAACCACCAAAACTATCCACAATCAGCTTACGCCCCGTTAAGCCGCTATCATGCAGCGGGCTATGGCTGACATAACGCCCGGTCGGGTTTAAATGCACAATCGTATTGCTTGGGTGGTAAAGCTCGGTCGGCAAGCCCGCATCATCAATCAAACCTTGTAACAAGGCTCTTACCTCTTCCAAACTCATGTGTTCATTCGATGGTGCCGAAATCACGATGGTGTGAATGGATAAAGGCTTACAATTTTCAAAGTTTTCTTTATTGCCATAATCAAGGGTCACTTGTGTTTTGATATCCACGCCCAATTTTTGGCTGTGCGCCAAAGCATAATGATACACCTTATCACAAAGTAAGCGGGCATACGTAATCGCTGCTGGCATATAATCAGCTGTTTCACTGCAGGCATAACCAAACATAATACCCTGATCACCGGCACCGATTTCACCATCAGCTTGGTCTACACCCTGGTTGATATCAGGCGATTGCCTGTTGAGTAGCACTTGCACTTTTACATCATCAGGGCTTAGGCATTGCTCACGTGTAAAACCACTTTTGCCATCATAACCAATGGAAATAAGCGCATCTTTAACGATGGTTTCGTAATCTTTATCGGACAACTTGGCTTTTGTGGTCACCTCACCACCAATAATCACGTGTTTACCCGCAACAAACACTTCACTGGCAATGCGGCTTTTACTATCTGCAATCAATAGCTTATCAACGATGCTATCAGCAATAATATCCGCGCATTTATCAGGGTGCCCAGGGCTGACTACTTCACTTGTAAACAAGTACATTTTAATATCCTTTTTTCGTAAACTTTTTTAACTGCGGCCGTACTTATCATCAAAGCGGTGAATATCATCTTCTTCAAGATAATCTCCCACTTGCACTTCAATCATTTGCAGCACCATTTTACCCTTGTTTTCAAGGCGATGCCTCACACCAATAGGGATATAAGTGCTTTCATTTTTGGCAACGGTAATGATTTCATCCCCGCGCGTGACCGTGGCCGTACCGGATACCACTATCCAATGCTCAGAGCGATGCTGATGGCTTTGTAAACTTAGACTTGAGCCGGGTTTCACATCAATACGCTTGAGCTTATAACCCAGCGCTTGATGCTCTAAAACTGTGTAAGAGCCCCAAGGGCGAAGTACTGTGGTGTGCTCATGAAATGATGTGTTCCTCTGAGCCTTTAATACATCCACAATCTCACGCACCCGCTGACTTTCACCTTTATTACAAAGTAAAATAGCATCGGCAGTTTCAATGGCGATGATATCACGCAAACCAACCGCAGCGATAAGACGCGATTCACTTCGCATCAAGGTGTTATGACAATCAACTGCAATCACATCACCACTTATCGCATTGTTGGCACTATCTTTTTCCGAGATATCAAACACAGCATCCCAACTACCCACATCCGACCAACCCATGGATACGGGTACCACCACGACATTGTCCGATGGCTCAAGCACAGCGTAATCAATAGAAATATCTGGCATAAACGCAAATTGATGACGCACCACTTCCTGCCAGTTTTTATCCTGCTGCCAGGCTTCTTTCATAGCGGTCAATACGGCATCAATATCCGGGTTGAATTTTTTAATTTCTTCAAGGATGACCGAAGCCTTCCACACAAACATGCCTGAATTCCAATAGTAATTGCCTTCATCTAAAAATGCCTTGGCAGTTTTTAAATCAGGTTTTTCCGTAAAGCGAAGTACAGACGAAACACCAACTTCATTTTGCTTATCTGCCTGAATATAACCAAAACCCGTGTCTGGATGCTCTGGCACAATGCCAAAAGTGACGAGCTTGCCAGACTCCGCTGCTTGTTTCGCTTTGGATAAACCAGCATGAAACGATGGAATATCCTGAATCAAATGATCCGCTGGCAATACCAGCATGATGGGGTCTTGCCCTTGCTCCATCAACAAACTTGCAGCTAAGGCAATTGCAGGCGCAGTATTTCTGCCACAAGGCTCTAAAATCTTATGAAAGTGCTCCAACTCAGTAAAAGCACTGCCCGTTGCATGACCTTCGTTCGTCACCACCCAAACATCATCCTGCTTCACCACTGGAGATAAACGTTGAACAGTCGCCGCAAGTAAAGAACTACTGCCACCTAGTTTCAGAAACTGCTTGGGGAGTTGCTGGCGCGACATTGGCCAAAGGCGCGTACCCGAACCGCCAGCAAGGATTACTGCTTTCATTAGGAAATAACCCCTGCTTTCTTTAAATATGAAAGTACTACTTCAACGCTATCATCAAGACTAAGTTCACCCGTATTCACGTAAACTTCTGGGTCTTCTGGACTTTCGTATGGGGAAGAGATACCAGTAAAATCTTTGATTTCGCCCTGTCTGGCTCGTTTGTACAAGCCTTTGACATCTCTGTTTTCACAAGCTGCAAGGCTGGCCGCACAGTGCACTTCAATAAAATCATGTTCTTGATGCAAGCCACGAACCACAGCCCTGTCTTCGCGAAAGGGTGAGATAAATGCAGTAAGCACAACCACGCCAGCTTCCACAAACAGTTTAGAAACCTCGCCGATACGACGAATATTCTCTCTGCGCGCAACATCAGAAAATCCCAGATCACCACACAAGCCATGGCGAACATTATCACCATCTAAAACATAGGTATGGGCACCCAATTCATGAAGCTTGGCTTCCACAGCATGGCTAAGTGTTGATTTGCCAGATCCAGAAAGGCCGGTAAACCACAGCACCGCACCTTTATGACCATTCATGCTTTCGCGATTTTCACGACTAACTTGTCCATGATGCCACACGACATTGGATGACTTTTGCTCAAGACTCATGGCTTAGCTCCATTTCTTCTTTGCGCTTACGCATGCCTTCTTGCACAAAAACAAAAATGATACACAGAAATCCTGCCACTATACCCGAAAGCACCACGATGATGGCGCGTTTGGGTTTAACCTTTTCATCGGGCACCGATGCCTGATCGAGCACCCTAAAGGCAAAGTCTTGCTGGGTATTGGCAAGCATAGCCTGCTTTTGCTCTTGCGAGATGAGGCCATAAAGGGCTTGCCTGTTTTCCTCAACTGTGGTGCGCGATAATTCTTGCTCCAGATACGCTAACTTACTTTTACTTTGGGTGATCGCATATTCCCGCAAATGCTGATTCAATCTTTCTACAAGTTTATTCGCCCAAATTGCGGATAAATCAGCATCGGTCCACTCAACAGCTAAGGTAATGAGGCCTGAATCACCATCTATTGTTGTGGAAAGTCTATTATCATCAATCAGCAACCGCCAAGCATCCCATAGTGAGGGTTGATCCTCAATGTCAGTTTCTTTCCAACTGCTCGCAACTTCATCCCAGTCATCCTCGAAAAGAGTAGGCATTAATTTTTCATCTCTAATAAATTTCCAAATAAATTGACGAGATTTGAATACTGCAAGATTTTCTTCGGTTGATCCGCCGCCGCCAAGAGAAACGCCTGCGAGCGAAGCAAAACCTCCAAGTCCACCTAATAGTGAACTTGCTTTACTATCCTCAACTCCGACAGGCGCAAGCAAAACTTCTGCGCGATAGATATTAGGCATCAAAAGGGAAACAACAGCAGCAAGGGCTGCTGCTAAAAATGAAGAAGACACAATAAATTTACGCTTACCCCAAATAATCTTCCAGTACTCAAGCAAGTCGATTTCATCTTCTTCATATTGGCCATACATCGCTTGCATCATGCGAGGATCAAAAGTTGGCTGCTGCTGATTGTCGTGTTGATTCTTATCCATTAGAGCACACCTATGGTTTTCATTGATGCCACACCAACACCTACTTGCATAATGACTTTAGACCAATCCAATAAAGAATCTAGCAAGTAAAACGTTTCAAGATCTTCAGGAACAATGATGGCATCACCAGGGTGAATCGACCGACTTGCCCAGCCACGCATGCTATCGACTTGCCCATTGGCACGTACCACATAAATACTTCCGTCATCAGCCATCTTTGTCATGCCGCCAGCAGCTT
>Ga0100393_10001792_pt1 | contig 21294 bp, 18 predicted proteins | sample CryGeymeta201517_FD_81546 | JGI IMG/M metagenome (GOLD analysis project Ga0100393, IMG submission 81546) | Groundwater microbial communities from Crystal Geyser aquifers in Utah, USA - Crystal Geyser metaG 2015-17 | ecosystem: Environmental > Aquatic > Deep subsurface > Groundwater | place... | reverse complement strand
GAGTCAATTTGCTTCGAGAAGGCCTGGATCTTCCGGAAGTTTCTCTCGTTGCCATTTTTGACGCTGATAAAGAAGGATTTTTAAGATCAAGGACATCCCTTATCCAGACAATGGGAAGAGCGGCCAGAAATATCACCAGCAAAGTCATTATATATGCTGATACGATTACCAAATCGATCAGGATGGCGGTTTCCGAGATCGAGAGGAGAAGGCGTTACCAATTGGAATATAACAAAAAACATAAGATTACTCCAAAGACAATTTACAAGCCGATCAGAGAAAAAATCATTAATAAAGAACAAGCGTTTTTGTTATCAGACAGAACTTTTGATTATGATTATCTGGAAAAAATCAAATCCGAAAGCTTGACTCCATATGATAAGAAAAAAGTTGTCAAAAAATTAGAGCTAGAAATGAGAAAACAAGCAGAGGAATTAAATTTTGAAATGGCGATTAAGATTAGAGATAAGGTAAAAGATATTAAAAATTGACCTATGGATTACATACGCATTAAAGGAGCTAGACAACATAATCTAAAAAATATTTCAGTCGATATTCCCAAGAATAAATTAGTTGTTATCACCGGTATTTCCGGGAGCGGCAAATCATCTCTGGCTTTTGACACTATCTATGCCGAAGGTCAACGGCGCTATGTTGAATCTCTTTCTGCTTATGCCCGGCAGTTTTTGGGAATCATGGATAAGCCAGACGTTGACCTTATCGAAGGTCTGTCTCCTTCAATATCAATAGATCAAAAAGGCGCTTACCGAAATCCCAGATCAACCGTTGGAACCATTACAGAAATATATGATTACTTCAGACTGCTTTTTGCCCGGGTCGGCCATCCTCATTGTCCCAAATGCGGCCGGGAAATCAGCAAGATGTCTCTTGATGAAATTATCGACAAAGTTATTCAAAAGATTCAGAAACACGTTCAGAATGATAAGATTAAACCTCATCAATTCGTGATTCTTTCACCGGTAGTGCGGGCAAAAAAAGGAGAGTTTAAAGACCTGTTTGAAAATTTAAAAAGCAAGGGATATACAAAAGTTAGAGTTGACAACAAACAAAAAGATTTGAATGAGGAGATCGATTTAGTTAAAACTAACAAACATAACATAGAGGTAATTATTGATCAGGTTAATGCCAGTTATAAAGAGTTGAAAAGCGAAGTTTTTGTTTCTAATTTCAGGTCGCGTCTAAGAACTGCCATTGAACAATCGTTAAACTTATCCGATGGTTTGGTCATAGTTGGTTTTAATAAAGAAGAACACCTTTTTTCAGAAAAATTTTCCTGCCCAAAATGCAATATTTCTTTATCTGAGCTTGAACCAAGAATGTTTTCTTTTAATTCGCCTCTTGGTGCCTGCGAAAACTGCCGTGGTATCGGCACTGTTTTTGCCGTCGACCCAAAACTGATCATTAATGAAAATTTAAGTATTCTTGAAGGCGGTTTGATCCCTTTTAGCAATTTATTTTTTCACGAAACCTGGTATGTCAGATTAATAAAACGAGTCTGCGAAGAAGAAGGTATCGACTTAAATAAACAAATAAATAAATTATTAAATAAAGAAATAAAAATTCTTCTTTATGGTACGGACAAAGTCTATCGGGTTCCAGGAACCAATCGTTACGGCCACTCGACCGTCATCTATGAGAAATACACCGGTGTTGTTAAAGAGTTGGAAAGAAGATATTTTGAAACTCAAAGCGACTGGAGTCAAAACGAAATCCAGAAATATATGAGAGAAGAAGTCTGCAAGTTTTGTCGTGGAGCCCGATTAAAACCGGAAATTTTATCGGTTACAATCGGAGAAGAAAACATCTCTCAAATGTCTGATAGATCAATAGATAATCTTTGTCAATATTTTTCCAAAGAACTGATGAATTTACTAAGTCCTTATGAAAAAGAAATCGCCAGGTCTATCAGTAAAGAAATCTTCACCCGACTTAATTTTTTAACTAGCGTCGGTTTATCTTATCTAACCATAAGTCGCCGAGCCGAAAGTTTATCCAGTGGTGAACTACAGAGAATCCGTTTAGCCTCCCAAATCGGCAGCGGTCTCACTGGGGTTTTATATGTCTTAGATGAACCGTCTATCGGTCTTCATCCGAGAGATGTCTCCGCACTTATAAAAACTCTAAAAAATCTTCGCGATTTGGGTAATACCTTGATAATTATTGAACACGATCAGGAAACAATAGAGTCTGGTGACTATATTATTGAGCTTGGGCCTAAAGCCGGCAAAAATGGAGGGAAAGTGGTTTTTACCGGCAGCTTAGCGGAGATAAAAAAAGACAAAAACCTGACAGGCTTATACCTGTCTGGCAGGAAAAAAATAGGCATTAATCAAAAGAAACTGACGAAAGTCCAAGGAGAAATTATTCTCAAAGGAGCAAAACAATACAACCTAAAAAACATTAATATTAGACTGCCTTTAGGCAATTTAATTGGTATCACCGGTGTTTCCGGGAGTGGCAAATCTTCACTTATATCCGATACTCTCTATCCTGCCTTAAAATACTATCTTGACGGTTATTATCAAGAAAGCATCGGTCAGTTTGAGCGCTTAGAAGGTTATCAATATTTGGATCGAGTCTATCTGGTCGATCAATCGCCAATCGGCCGCACCCCGCGATCGAATCCAGCCACCTATGTTGGTTTTTTTGACGAAATAAGAGAGATTTTTGCTACCACTATTGATGCTAGAGAACGCGGTTTCCAAAAAGGCAGATTTTCTTTTAACGTCAAAGGCGGTCGCTGCGAAAAATGTCAGGGAGCCGGCGTCTTAAAGATTGAGATGCAGTTTTTGGCAGACGTTTACATCACTTGTGACGTCTGTAGTAGTAAAAGATATAATCAGGAGACTTTGGAGGTTAAATATAAAGGAAAAAATATTTATGAAATATTAAAAATGACGGTTGACGAAGCCGCTGACTTTTTCAGCAGTCATTTTAAGGTTTTTTCCAAACTCAATTTCTTGCAAAAAACCGGCCTTGGATATTTGGAATTGGGTCAACCCGCCCCAACTTTGTCAGGAGGGGAAGCTCAAAGATTAAAATTGGGAACCGAACTTTCCCGTCGCGAGACCGGCCGAACCCTTTACATTTTAGACGAACCGACGACCGGTCTTCATTTCTACGACATCGAGAAGCTTCTCAATACTCTTTATGAATTGGTTGATCGAGGCAATACGGTGATTGTTATTGAGCATAATTTAAACGTCATTAAAAACTGTCAGTACATTATTGATTTAGGTCCAGAAGGAGGGGAAAAGGGAGGAAGTGTTATTTATCAAGGTGAAATTAATGGTATTGTTAAGGTAAAATCTTCTTATACAGGTCAGTATTTAAGAAAAGTTATAAGTTAAAAGTCTGCCTGCCGGCAGGCAGGTTAAAAGTGAAAAGGTTTATTATTAGATCCCTCGTCGTCGCTTTGTTCCTCCTCGGGATGACAGCGGGTCGCGTTTTTGCTGCTGATTTTAAAACTGATTACCAAGTTGAATATGATCTTTCGGAATTTAAAGAAAAATTGACCTCCAAAGTCAAATTTAATATTAAAATTACCAATCTCAAGGGCGATGTCTATGTCAATAAGTTTGCTATTAGTTTTCCCAAATCATTCACGACAAGCAATCTCCAGTCTTCAGATGACCATGGGTTAATTGCTCCTAAAATAATAACCGATGAAAGTAATACCAAGGTTGAGATGGAGTTTTCAAATCCCAATGTCGGTCGAGACACAGTCAATAATTTTTACCTTAACTTCGACCAGTCCAATCTTTTTCAAATTAACGGCAAGGTCTGGGAAGTAGTTTTACCTGTTATTGAAAACAAAGAAGGTGGTAGTTATAAAGTGATTGTTAGTTTACCTCAGGATGGAGATAAAAAAATCTCAATTGCTAAACCAAGGCCAAATATTATTTCCGGAAATCAAATTATCTGGGATAATCCTACAGAAAAAACTATTTACGCTGTTTTTGGAGAGACCCAAATATATAAGGCTGAGTTGATTTATCATTTAAAAAACACCGAAGTTTTTCCGGTTATTACCGAGGTCGCTTTTCCACCAGATAGCCTTTATCAAAAAATATTTATTCAATCGATTAGTCCAGAACCTTCAAATGTCTATCAAGACAGTGATGGCAATTATCTGGGAAAATATTTCTTAAAACCTCTTGAATCAAAAACAATTACTTTTAGAAGTTATATCCAGGTATTTTCTACATCTAGAGATGAGGTAAAGGATGTAATTGAACAGATAGTTCAAACTCAAAAAAACTACCTTCTCAGCTCGCAAAAATATTGGATGATAAATAATCTAAAAAAAATAGACGGTTTGACAAATGCAAAGGACATATATAATTTCACAGTCAACAGTCTTAAATATAATTACCAAAAAATCAATTCTAATAATTCAAGATTGGGTGCTGATGGAGTTTTATCAAGGCCTGATCAAGCAGTTTGTCTGGAATTTACCGACTTTTTTGTTGGCGCTTCGAGAGAAAAGGGTATAATGGCCCGAGAAATTGAAGGCTACGGTTTTTCTTTTGATCCGCGCCTTCAACCTCTTTCTTTGGTCTCCGACGTTCTTCATGCTTGGCCGGAATATTATAATGAAAAAGCCGGTCTTTGGGTTCCAGTTGACCCGACCTGGGAAAATACTTCGGGAATTGATTATTTTTCCTCTTTTGACTTGAATCATATAGTTTTTGCCATTCACGGAAAAAAATCCGACTATCCGCTGCCTGTCGGGATGTATAAAGTCGGCGGCTCAAAAGACATTTCCATTAAAGCCACTTTAGACGACCCGATAGAGAAAAAATCAATTAGTGTAAAGGGTTTTAGTCTACCTTTAAGAATTACCGACAGGAAAAACTATTCTGGAAAGTTTATTATCAAGAATAACAGCAATATTTATCTTTGGAAAATTCCAGTCGATATAAAAGGGAAAAATCTTAAAATAAACAAAGAAAAAACTAAAATTCTTTCTCTAGCTCCCTATGAGGAAAAGACAGTAGAGTTTAATTATGCGGTTGACAAAAAGAATAAAAACAATGAAGCGCAAGTTTTGATTCTTGTTTTTGATAAAGAAATTGACAGTCGAAAACTAATTATTATTCCTCAACTTTATGAAATAGGAATTAAAGTAGGAACGGGTACTTTTATAGGAATAGCCTTTTTTTTAATAATTAAGAAATTAAGAAAATGATTATTAGAGAAAAGATTCATAATCTTCCTTCAATCTTTGGCGTCTATCTTTTTAAAAAAGGGGAACAGGTTCTTTATGTCGGTAAGTCAGTTAATATCAAAGCGCGGGTAAAATCTCACCTAGAAAATGCCAAATTAGATCGTAAAGAATCATTGATTATCACAAATTCTACTCACATAGAAACTATTGTTGTCGAAAACGAGTTTCAGTCTTTGATTTTAGAGTCTCAACTTATTAAAAAATATCGACCAAAATATAACGTTGTCTGGAAAGACGACAAAAGCTATCTTTATATAAAAGTGACAGTAAAAGATGAATACCCGAAAGTTCTCTTATCGCGTAAGGAAGACGACCATATGTCCTTATATTTCGGTCCTTTTTCTTCAGTTAAGGTGGTTGAATCATTGATAAACGATATTAGACACATTATCCCTTTTTGTACTCAAAAAAATCTCTCAAAAGCAGCCTGTTTTTATTCAAAAATAAATCTTTGCAATCCCTGTCCAAATTTTATTAATCAGAGTAGGGACAAGTCTCGACCTGTCCTAAAAAGACTTTACCGGAAAAATATTAGAAAAGTAGTTAAGATTTTAAATGGTGGCGTGATTGGTATTTTAAATGAACTCTATCGACAACTGAAAGAAGCGACTAAAAAAGAAGATTATGAAAAAGCCATCACCATTAGAAACAAAATTTTTAGACTAGAAAGGTTGATTAATCATCCCATATCTGAAGCAAGGACAATTCATGAATTATCTTTACAGAAAAATAATCAGCTTCCAGCGTTTCTACAAGAGATGAATAAATATTTTCCTAAGCTTGACGATTTAACCAGAATTGAAGCCTATGATATCAGCAACCTCAAAGAGTCAAATCAAGTCGGATCGATGGTAGTTCTTAACGACGGTGTTATTGATAAAAAAGAATATCGTCGTTTTAAAATAAAAAACCAGAGTTTAAGGTCTGATTTTGACCGTCTCGAAGAAGTGATAGAGAGAAGATTCAAGACCGATTGGCCGTATCCAAACTTGGTAGTTGTTGACGGCGGCCGGCCCCAGGTAAATGTAGTTATTAAGACGTTGAAAAAAATAAATAAACCGATTCCGGTTTTAGGTATCGCCAAAAATCCTGATCGACTGGTAATTGGAATAAATAGTTATCCAACAATCAGATTTCCTCAAAGAAATCAGGTTTTTAATATCGTCAGGTTAATCCGCGACGAGTCTCACCGGTTTGCCAAGAAATACCACCTCCATCTTCGGAGGAGAGAATTTTTGATATAATTACTCCATTGTCATTCCGAGCGAAGCAAGGAATCTAGCGACCGACGGGAGCGTAAATTACATTTTACTAGATCCTTCGCCCCGCTTCGCGGGGCTCAGGATGACAAGAAGGTGAATATGAAAAAAATCTTTCGCAAGATAATTTTTTCTGCCGTTGCCATTTACTTTACTTCTCTTTGGAATAAAGGTTTTGTCATCGAGGCTGATTGGTTAGTTTATCTAAAAGCCGCTTTAGTGATTGCCGCCATTTATTATCTAATTGTTCCCATATCTAAACTGATTCTTTTACCCTTGAATATTATTACTCTGGGTTTGGTTTCGGTGGTTTTTTATGCTTTAGCACTCTATTTTTTCTTAAATAAATTTTCTTTGATTGAAATTAAACCTTGGGAGTTTTCCGGTCTATCATTATGGGGAATTATTATTCCAGCAAAAGTAAGTCAATTAGCCAATATTTTTTTATCGGCCTTTTCGATTTCAACCATTATTAATTTACTTGAAAGAATGGTATGAAAAATTTTCTTTTAGTTCTTAACATTGTTTTAAGCATTGCCGTCGTAGTTTTAATTTTGATTCAAGGAAGGGGGGCTGGGTTGGGCAGTGCTTGGGGTGGGGGTGGCGAAAGATTTCAAACCAGGCGAGGGATAGAAAAAGTTGTCCTTTGGTTGACTGTGATTTTTATCATTGTTTTTTTCGTCATCTCTCTTATTAATCTGTTTGTTAAATGACCGTGTTTCAAAAAAAAGCATTTCGTTACTACTATTGGTTGGCCATAGAGTTTTTTAAAAAAAATGGTCGCCTTATAGCGATTAGTTTTTTTATTAGTTTTCTCGTTATTATCGGATTTCTTTCAATCTCGCCTTATATAAAAGTAGCCTTAACAAGAGAGGAAACAATCGGTCTAGTTGGCAACTATGATTTAAATAATCCGCCAGAAGAAATGGCGGCAAAAATATCAAACGGACTGGTTTCAATTAGTGAAAAAGGAAAAATAATCCCGGTTATCGCCAATTCTTGGGAAGTAAAAAAAGGCGGTCAGGAATATCGTTTTCACCTAAAAGACAATCTTTTATGGGGAGACGGAAAGAAATTTTCTGCCTCTGATATCAAATATCAATTTGAAGATATAACAGTAAAACCGGTTGACGAGAGAACGATTGATTTTTTTCTCAACAAGCCTTTAGAGATTTTTCCTACTTATTTAAATAAACCGCTTTTGAAGTATCCTTTAATTGGTGTTGCCGGTTATTATAAAATTGGTAAAATCAGGATAGAATACGGGTATTTAAAAGAAGTAGCGCTAACTCCGAATACCAAAAATATCGCTCCCTTAAGATATAAATTTTATGCCAATGACTCTCAGCTGATTAATGCTTATAAAAGAGGAGAGATTAGCCAGATGACGATTACGAAAAAATCTATCGCCGATACTTTTTTAAACTGGAAAAACTCGATCGTGTCAAAATCTGTCGACTACTCACGTCTTCTTACCATTTTCTTTAATTTTAAGAATCCGATTTTTAAAAGCAAGAATTTTAGGGAGGCCTTATCAATGTTGATCAATACAGAGAAATTATCAGAATTTGGAGAGGTGGCTAAAGGATCTATACCGCCTATTTCTTGGGCTTATAATCCCGATTTAAAAGATTCAATCTATGATTTAGAAACAGCTACAAAAATTATCGAAAAAGAAGTTCCAGCCTCTGAGTCGGCCAAACTTAATTTTGTTACTTTTTTTGATTATTATGATGTCGCCGATGAATTTGTTGGCGAGATTAAAAAAGCCGGCCTTTCGGTTGACCTCAGCGTCGCCTCTCTTGACCGCCCTGATAATTTTGATTTATTTTTGGCGTTTTTAAAAGTGCCGGTTGACCCGGATCAATATTATTTTTGGCATTCTACTCAGAAGGTCGGCAACATTGGTAGCTATAAAAACGTTAAGGTAGATTTGCTTTTAGAAAAAGCCAGGTCGACGATTAATATCGAGGAAAGAGAAAAGAATTATTTTGACTTGCAAAAAGCCATGCAGGATGACCCACCAGCAATCTTTCTTTACTATCCTTACGTTTATACGATTAAGAGAAAATAATTTTTAGCCAAAAAAAGTGTCGGGGAGAGGACTTGAACCTCCACAGCCTTGCGGCCACAAGCCCCTCAAGCTTGCGCGTCTGCCAGTTCCGCCACCCCGACTAACAGAACAAATTATAACATTTTTCTGAGGTTAATTTACGTATTCTTGAGCCCAGACACCCTTAGGGTGTCTAGCTTCGACTTTTTTACTAATAAGGTTTTGGTAGTTTAGATCTAATCATAATAAGATAGATGATAAAAGTACCTAGAGCTAAAAAGAAACGGTAAATCCAACCGTATTTGACAAATCCTCCAAAATGCTTTTGTTTCCTTTGATACTTAATAATCAAATAGGCGATTGAATAACCGAGAAAAAACAAAATAAATATTAAAGCCGGTGAATTTAGTTTTTTAATATACAGAAGATATCCATCTATCAGATAAATTCCAACAATGATTAAAAACTGCACTAAAAAATCATGAATGTACGTCTTATTTTTCTCGTAAATATAAAAGATGGGCGAATAATAAAACATATCTTTTTAGTCACCCTTAGGGTGACTAGGCACGACTAGCCTTGGACACCCTAAGGGTGTACAAACTTATTCAGTTTTCAGGTGAGCGCTCTCAAACCTGACCGGAGATTTGTTGCCCGCCTCGACGCCTCAATCTTTCAAGCCAGATGCAGAAATTGTTTTTCTAAAAAACCTTAGTGCTCCTTCTTAAAAGGTACGAGTTCCAATTTTAAAAAGATTGATTTATAATTGTTAAAATGGGTGCACCAGTAAGTGAACTACAACCATCTAGAGAGGAAAGGTCAATTGCTTATTCAGATGCATGGAAAGATGTTTTAAGCTGGAGACAAACTTTTTCGGCTGAAGTTGACCAACCAATATTAAAACGAGTAAAAACTTTATCTCTACTTACACCCTCTCAACAAATGATTGCCGAAATGCAACCAGATTCAAAAAAACATTTAGAGCTTGAGATGTTGCCTTTTGTCACACAGGCTATAGCTCAATATGTAAGTAGTAGTGCTCTTGCCTCATATGTTCCAACTGATATCCAGATTATTCTTTATCCCCAACATAGAGACGGTGAATTATTCCCAGAACATGGTGAAAGAGCAGGATTCCATCTAAGAAGAGGGGGTTATCCAGTAATGCTTATTCCAATGCGGCAAAAGGAAGACGGAAGCTATGGTTTACAGCCTTTAATAATTGGACATGAATTAGGAGAGATAGCCGTTTCGCATATGCTAAGAAATTTAACTGGTGCGATAGGGACGATGGCCAATCTGGAAGATCATCCGCTTAAAGAAGGGTTTTGCGAGGCGTGCGGACTGGATTTCTATAGATTTTTAGCAGAGAAACAAGGAAAACAATTTAACCTTACCTATGATTATATTTGTCAAGAAGCATATAAAAAACATGATTTAAGGAGATTACTTGGTAAAATACCATGTGATCAGGCAGCCGAGGATGAACAAACGTTTATGAGATATCTTTTGTCAGGCAGTATCGTTTCTAAATTAATTGAAACATATGGTTTTGAGAAGGTATTAAAATATTTTGCAGATGAAGCGGATAGCATAGCAAAAAAAGATGAAAAATTTCGACTAGCTTTTGAAAAATTAACTGAGGCAACAGGAGGACTTATTAAAGTAACATTGAGAACAGAAAAAACTGCTACACCACCAAATAAAAAAGAATTAAACGATCTTCTCAAACAACTGGGTTATAAACCAGAACAATTTTTATCATTGGATAGTTCAACTCAAGCTGTCGATAATAAACCAGAAGGTGCTGTTGCAGCATTAATAGTTGACCAATTTTATGACTGGTTTAACAGAGATGAACCAGGTGTTACATTACCAGAAAGACTAAAAACGGAAGATGTTCATAAACCAACCGGAAAAGATCAATTAGAAAGACCAAGTTTTATCCAAAGGGTTCTAAATGGAATAAATCGTGAAAGTGCGGCAAAAATTTTTGGAGAAGATTTTTCTGCAGAGACTTTTATTCAAAAATGGAAAGATGACTTCTTGAGCAGAAACACTGCAGAAACACAGCGATAATTTAAAATCTCAATTAACCGCTTCAGGAGGTATTGCAATGTGCTCCTTAGTGGACAAAGTTCGTAACTTTTACCTTAATTCCACTAAACAGTATTATATACCAAATTTTGATCAGTAGATTATCTTCTTTCAAACCCTATAATAGATAATCAAATTAGATTCTTGAAGGAAGTAACATCAAATTATACAATTCCGGCGATAATTTCGATGTGAAATTTAACCATCAACTAAGAAGTTTTTTTATTTTTTTGTAATATCTTTATTTTTTTATGAGTCTTGGATAATAACTCTCTTAAAATTCTTCCAAATTCTGGATCACTAATTAAATCCGGTATTTCTATAGTTCTAATTTTATCTGGCAAAGATAAATTAGCAAAGAAAATATTTGATCTTTTGGGTAAATTACTAATATTTACTAAGTCAAGTATATTTCCTTCGTCAGTTTCATAGTTATAGATCATTTTTTGCAACTCTTTTTCAAATAAATCAGGATAAAGTTTTATATATCTTTTGTTTGAGTAACCGACACGACTCGAAAGGGAAATTATATCTTTTGCACTTAATGATTTACCGGCAAGTTTTCTAAGAATAAGAGATTCGTTGGTTGTTTCTTGTAATAATACCGGGGCTTTTTCGGCAATATCTGGTCGTTTTTTATAGGCACTCGCGGCTATTAGTGCTGAAGTAGCGTAACCCTTGAAAGAACCCTTATTATGATATTGAAGAAGCCTAAGTATTTCATCGACAGACTTGTCATAATCCCCAACCAACATATGCCGCTCAAGACCATAATAATAAAGGAAAACATAGCTAAGATTTGTTTCCTGTGTAACATCCTTAAGCCAGTTGAGATATTGGTAACGGTGTTTTGGAGATAAGGTTGAATAAGAGGGAAAATACATTGGTTGTGTTTCAAGTTCATTATTCGGTTCAATCGACAAACCGGTCTAAATGAGGCTGGGTTCGCCATAAAAATTACGCCCAAAATCTGTTTTTATTGTTCCATCATTCATATTTATACTAATTTTTGGCGACATTGGGGAAGACATTTTTGAAGTATTCTCATCTGTTATCCAAAGTAAGGATCGGGTAGGTTCAGGAATGTAAAATTGATTGAGTAGACTAATTTGGGTTTGGTGGCCAGGAACAATTGCATTATTTCCTCGAGGATTAGAGGATGGTAATGGTTTTTTACCTCGTCGGTAGAGCTTGTAAATGAGAAACCCTATCCCAAGAGGAAAAAAAATCGCAGACAATATCAGGAAAATAACCAAATTCAATAAAAAAGAACTGCTGACTATTTTTGAACTGGTCAAAGAGCTCTTTGATTTTGTTTTATTGTTTTTTAATAATTTATCAACACTCATCGATGTTCTATTGTAGATTCGGTTATATAGTGCACGTTTAGGGTTGGTAATAAATCCCAAGCCTCGTGGTGCTTTCAAACCAATTCTATGACGGACAATCCTTTTCCATGAAGTTCTGGCAGAAAATCTTCTTTTTAGTGATGGTACCCTAATTCCGAATTTCATAGAATTTTTTTATATTTACTGTTTTATATGCTAACTATACAATCGATTACCTTACCCGCTTTAGCATGTAATGGTGGAAAAAAATTAAATATATCTTTTATTTCTTATAAATATTATAAAATTAAACAAAATGAAAAAAATATTCATTTATCTACTTAAAAAATATCAAAAAATTATCTCTCCTTTCTTGAAAAAAAATAGCTATCAATGTCTGTTTAATCCGACTTGTTCTGAATATGCTTTTTTATGTCTCAAAAGATATAATTTATTGAAAGCATTTCTTTTAATTGTAGGTAGATTATTAAGTTGTAATCCCATAAATGCGTACATAAAAAATAATAGAAAGGAGTTGACTTATGGCTAAAGAATATAAAACATTGACTTTTGAAGATAGTCTTCAGGGACGGCAAGAAATGGCAAAAGAAATAGACTTATTAGCCAATCAAGGTTGGGAATTAAAAAGTAAAGAAGTAACTTAACAAGGTTGGGATTTTGGTAAAACCTGTTGCTTGGGTGTTTTATTTTTACCCTTAGCATTACTAGGGAAGAAATCAAATGTTATTCAAGTGATCATGGAAAGAGAAAAAAAAGATTAAAAATAAGCTTTATTGGTCAGATAAATATGGACGATCATCAAGCAACTAAAAAATGTCCTTCCTGCCAAGAAGGAATTTCTTTCGATGCTACAAAATGTCCATATTGCGGTAAAGACTTCAGAAATTGGTTTACAAGACATCCAATTATATCTATAATAATCGCTATTTTTGTTCTCTCACCATTTCTTAGTGGTTTATTCAGTGGAATTTCTTCACCAGCAAAAAAATCATCATCGACAACCAAAGAATCAGTACAAATTAGTAAAACAGAGCAGAATAAAAATGCCGAAATAAATAAAAAGGAATTAGAAGAAGAAAGACAAAGAAAAATAGATAATCTGTCAAATACATTTTGTAAAAAGAGACAAGGAGAATATACTTATGATGTTTTTATTTGTAGCGGTTGTGTCAATCTAAAAGACATGATAAATTTAATGGAAAGTTCGGAAGAAGTTACCATTAAACAGGTAAAATCTCCAGCACTTACAGAAGACTGCAAAAAAATTTCAGACTTATGTCTAAAAATATGGGAAGAAGAAGATTGTTCAAAAATAGCAGAGAAAAAAATATGGATTGGAATGAATAGTAATCAATTACTTTTGTCTTGGAGTTTGCCTAAAGATAGAAATAATACGGTCAGTTCTTGGGGAATTAGCTCTCAATGGGTATATGATGATTTTGGACCGTATGTTTATCTTGAGGGAGAAAGTAAGAATGCTATGAAGGTTACAAGTTGGCAGGATTAGAATTATCATAAAAAACTAATTTTAATACTAGAAGAGTCAAACTAATTTTTGTTATGTCATTCACTCAAAGTAATAAAATAAAAAAAATTAAATTATCAAAAAAATCAATTATAGAAACATTGAATGAAATACTAAATTTAAAAATTAATAGATTAATTATTTCAAATTCAAGAAATGACTCTTTTTTTCAGTTTGTAATTATAGATAAAGTAAATTTTTTTCTTGATTTTCCTGATTATCCTACTAATGGAAACTCTAAAAAAGCGGAATTTATGCTAAAAGTATTATTTAGCCATTCGTTCAAATTAGTAAAAAAAGCAGCTTATTCTACTTCATTAAAAGAAAAAGAATTTATTCAAGAAATATCAGGTGATAATATTCTAATTCAAGCTAATTGTGGAAGTAATAAGAATTTTTTATCCGAGTTGATTGAATTTTTGGCAAAAAAAGTTTTAATTTTAATGAGTCAAGATTTACTTGAAGTAGAATACATAGATTGAAGCCAATTAAAAAAACTAATAAGAAGCCAAAAATAATCTAAGTAAAAAACTATGAATAATCTCAATCTTCAACCACCTAATTTTATAGACAAAATTCAGTCTGCAGCTGCAATAGATTTGAATAGTTCTAAAACATATAAAATGAAAACAAAACCTGAAAGAAAAACGGGTAAACCTAGTGTGTGCCTTTTTACATCTACTGAAAATAAAATATCAAAAAGGTCACAAAGCGGAAATGATTATTTTTTGGTTTTCAGGCTGGATTTTAGCAAACTAAACAAAAATAACGATCCCCTTTTAAAGATAGATTTATATGACATCAACGACAAAAAATTAAAAATAGGAGAACAGCCAATTCATCGTATTGATAAACAACTAAATAATAATATGTGGACATATAAAGTAGAAGGTTATCTTAAATATAGAAGTAATATTATTCCAATTAATTTTAATTTTCAGATAAAAACAACAATTAGACTAACCATTTCTATGAGAGCAAGAGTAAGAAAATGAAAATAAAATTTGGTTTTGGAGGTTATTATTAAGTTTTTATATAATAAAAGGACAACAAAAAAAGCCGCCGGAGCAGGATTGATTTTCCCACTCCAGCGGCCAGTAGACAATTTGTTACTTCTTTTGCTTCCTTTCAATAAAACTGATAATTAAGATCAGAACTCCAATATATCAAAGACAATCAAGAAAAATTAGGAAATAATTAATAAGAGTATCCATTGCAACTCCTTTCCGGCTGGTTTGGATCTTTAACATTCCAGACATAGAGAGCATCAAAACAAAACAACTCCCGGAGTTCTGAAGAGCGTTACAATAATCTGAATCGTAATTTCTGAAAATTTTTGTGCTCCCAAGGGGATTCGAACCCCTAATCTCCACCTTGAGAAGGTGACGTCCTAAACCGTTAGACGATGGGAGCGTACTTGACTTTCTTTATCTAATTTAGTAATATTTTAGCATCAATCCCCAGTTAAAACAATTAGGCTTATGGGGATTAATTTTTTATGAAAAATACACAGCTAACTCAAGAAGGTTTCCGTAATTTAGAAAAAGAACTTGAGGAATTAAAACAAATCAAGCGACCGGCGGCGGTGGAGCGACTCCAGAAAGCTCGCGGTATGGGCGATCTTTCGGAAAACAGCGAATATGTGGCGGCTAAAGAAAGTTTGGCTTTTATTGACGAAAGAATTGTTGAAATCGAAGAAATTTTAAAATCAGCAAAAATTGTTGATGATTCCAATCATATCCGTGCAGAGGTCGAGTTAGGAGAAACCGTCATCGTAGAAAATAATGGACAACAAGCTCGATTTACCATCGTCGGCGAGTATGAAGCTGATCCTACTAACGGTAAACTTTCTTCCTCCTCTCCAATAGGTAAAGCACTTCTTGGCAAAAAAATAGGCAATGAAGTCGAGATCAAAGTCCCAGCAGGAAAGATCGTTTATAAGATAGTTGACATTAAGTAAATTTGGGTTATAATAATAAATACTTTAAAAAGCTATCTGAAGACCCCCGATAAAATCGGGGCAAGACTTCAGTTGTTCTACTAAAGAACAAGCTGCAGGAAGAAATGAATCGTCTTCCCCCGCTCAGCGGGGTTCGGCGAATCAAAGTAGAACCTGACGGGTAAGCCCGTTATAGCAGAAAGCAGATGTTGGTCTGTAAAGCGTCTTTAAGACGAAGTAAATAAGCTTAAAGAAAACGAGGTGGTAACACGTAGAATGTAATGTTCTCCGTCCTTGTGAAATTAGAAATTTTTCTGATTTCAAAAGGACGGTTTTTTTATGGAAAGAAAAAAAATTATTTCCCAAGGATCACTAAGAGAGTTCCAAAATGACGGTGATGATTTTGACCGCTATTATCTACCTGCAAGAGGCCTGATTTTGCCTGGAGAAACTCATTTACTGCCTGAGAACTGTCTCCTAAAGATATATTCACAGCAATTAAAAATAATTAAAAAAGATTTGTTACTACCACCAAATAATGTTTTAGAAATTCCCGATACCGATTACTTGCTTGATTTGGCTATTTTTCAAAACCTTTCGTTATTGAAAGACTGTCTCGACTCCTCTCAAAAATACGTAGTTTATCCTTATGCTGTTACCGAAGAAACGCTTCAGTGGATTAAACAATTACAAAAAGACGGTTTTCAAATAGAACCTGCCTTTCCAAAAAAAGTCTATTTTGAAAAACTAAGACACCCTGCTCATCGAGGAGGTTGGGGACGATGGGTTAATGAACCGGATGTTCCTTCTTTTCCCGAAAAATATGGTCTTCCTTATCCTGTTTCGTGGATAGGTAGAGATCTTAATGAAGTTATTGAATGTTATCAAAGAGTCTGTGAACAAACGAATGGCGCTTCGGCCTACTTAAAACCTATTTTTTCTGCTGGTGGCTTTACTTTAGCAGAAATAAGATCTGAGAAAGAACTTAAAAAACATTATCAAAAATTAATGGAGCAAGGCGCACTTTTTTTTGACGCGAACCTGAGTCCGGTAGAAATCCAACAAACGATCGAGCCAATAGAAGGTTTTTATTCCTTTCAATATGGTATTAATGGCGGAATTCTTACCCCAAGAAGCATCTCACAACAGATAATGAAAGATAACCAATGGCAGGGAAATTCTTTTAATCATTTTAAAAGAGAACTGACAGTATTAGAGCCAATTATTAAAAATTTTCTTATTGGTTATAAAAATATAAATGGAGAGAATTTTGGCTGGGGTGGGGTTGACCTAGCTCAAACAGACAGTGGTTTTGTTATTTTAGAGCATAATGGTTTACGAATCACCGGCGCTCATCCGGCCATAAGTTTAGCTCAAATGTTTGACGTTATTGATCAACCGTTTGCGACATTAAAATCACCTGGTCAAGTTAACTCTGATCTTAATACGGTCTGGGAATTATTAAAAAAATACGGTTATCAGTTTAACCCATCAATAAAAACTGGTATTTTTCCAATTGTCTGGTTTCCGGGAAGTGGTATGCTCTGGGCAACAGGTGAAAAACCACAGGCAATGTTAGAAACTGCTTATCATCTATTAGCACGAGAAAATTATATAATTATGTAATAATTACAATTATTATTTAGTATTTATGAATAAATTTCGTTTTTTCCAAAAAGCAAAAAAAAACAGTTATTGGCAAAATGTCTCCGATAAAGACTGGATGGATTATCGATGGCAGATCAAAAATCGTGTTAGCGAACCCAAACTTTTACAAAAAATTCTTAATTTGACCGATAAAGAAACAAAAGCCATCCAGAAATCACTAAAGATTTTGCGAATGGCGATCACTCCCTATTATCTCTCGCAAATTGATATCAATGATCAATTTTGCCCAATCAGATTACAGGCCGTGCCGACAATTTTTGAAACCGAGATTTCTAAGAGCGATTTTTCTGACCCTCTCCATGAAGAAGAGGACTGTCCAGTCAAAGGATTAGAAGGAGTTTTAACCCATCGCTACCCTGATCGATTAATTATCTATATAACATATCAATGTGCCATGTATTGCCGTCACTGCACTCGGAGGCGCCATGCCGGAGAAACCGATCTGCCTACTCCATGGGAAAAAATTCTAAAAGCGGCTGAATATGTTAAAAGAACAAAAACAGTCCGCGATGTCCTTATCTCAGGCGGCGATCCTCTAACTTTGGCAACTGATTATTTGGAAAAAATAATAAAACTTTTCCGCAACATTAAACATGTAGAAATATTAAGAATTGGAACAAGAGTTCCGGTTACCTGTCCGATGCGAATAACTGACGAACTTTGCCAAATGTTGAAGAAATATCATCCTTTGTGGATTAATACTCATTTTAATCATCCAAAAGAGATGACTGATTTATCGGCTAAAGCTTGTAATTTATTGGCCGATGCCGGAATTCCTTTGGGCAATCAAACTGTTTTACTACGAAGAGTCAATAATCATCCGTTGATTATGAAAAATCTGGTTAAATTATTGGTCGCTAACCGCGTTCGACCTTATTACATCTATCAATGTGATTTAAGCCAGGGGATTGAGCATTTTCGGACTCGAGTCTCAGAAGGAATTGAAATTATAGAATATCTTCGGGGTCATACGAGTGGATTTGCTGTGCCTATATTTACCATTGATGGAATCGGTGGCGGTGGTAAGATGCCATTAATGCCTAACTATGTCTTATCTCAAGGTCATAATAAATGGGTATTAAGAAATTACGAAGGGCTTATTTGTAATTATACTGAACCTGCTAACTATACATACGAACCACCTAAAAACATCGAAAAATATATTGATCCTAATGACAAGAAAAATGTTACCGGAATTAGTGAATTATTATCTGATTCGGGAAAAATAAACATTATTCCGGAAAATTTGGTTCGTTATCAACGCCGAAAAAAATAATCATTTTATAATTAAAGCGTTGTATTTAACTTTACAAACTTTATAGACTTTATAACTTTATGAACTATTTATGATCTGGGTAGACCGTCAGGCAAAAAGATTTAAAGAAAGAAAATTTTCTCTCGAATGGGTTGATGATATGAAAACGCCTTCGGGAAGAATCCATGTTGGATCTCTTCGTGGTGTCATTGTCCACGATCTTATTTATAAAGCTCTTAAAGAAATCGGCGTCAATGCCAAGTTTTCTTATGTTTTCAATGACATGGATCCGATGGACGGTCTACCAACCTATTTAGACAAAAATATATGGGAAAAATATATGGGTTTTCCCCTTTATAAAATTCCCTCGCCCGAGCCGGGATTTAAATCCTTTGCTGAATATTATGCGAAAGAATTTATTGAAGTTTTTAACTCTATTAACTGTCATCCAGAAATAATTTGGTCTTCAGAACTATATCGATCCGGAAAAATGGATGAAATAATAAGGTTATTCCTTGATAAAGCAGAGATTGTCCGTGATATTTTTAAAAGAGTCGTCAAAAAAGAAAGACCAACTAACTGGTTTCCCTATAACCCAATCTGTGAAAAATGCGGAAAGGTTGGCACCACTAATACTTATAAATGGGATGGTCGATATGTTTATTACCGTTGTGAACCGCAGATAGTTAAATGGGCCCGCGGTTGCGAATATGAAGGAAAAGCAGAGCCAAAAGGGGAGAATGGTAAACTGCCTTGGAAGCTTGATTGGGCCGCCCATTGGAAAGTCATCGGAGTGACAGTTGAAGCTTCGGGTAAAGACCATATGTCTTCCGGAGGATCTTATGATATGGCCGTTCATTTCTGTAAAGAAATTCTTGGAACCAAACCTCCTGATGCCATGGGCGGTTACGAATGGTTCACCATTGGTGGACGAAAAATGTCATCATCGAAAGGAATCGGCTCGTCAGCCAAAGAAGTTTCCCAAATTCTTCCTCCTGAAGTCTTCCGCTTTATGCAGGTGCGAACACCAATATCCACTCACTTGGACTTTAATCCATATGGCGACACCATTCCTAATCTTTTTGACGACTATGACCGCTGTCTTGAGGCTTATTTTCTAAAACTGGAAAACAAAGTTCCCGAAAAAAAAGCCGGGGAAGTGATTTTCGAGTTTGCCAGAATAATTGAACTTTCAGAAGTCAAACCTTTGCCAAAAAAAAGACTATATTTGCCAAGATTTAGAACTATTATCAATTTATTAAAAGTAAAAAATAATAATTTAACTACATTTTTTGAACAGCAAAAAGGAGATAGATTGACTGAAGAAGAAAAACAAATATTAGAAGAAAGAATCAACTATGCCAAAATATGCTTTGAGAGTTATGCTGAAGAAAAAGTTAGCGTTCAACAAAAAACATTCCAACCCAGCGAAAAACAAAAACAATTTCTACTCCAATTAATTAATCAATTGGAGTTGGTTAAAGTAAAAGAATTAACAAATTTTCAAGTCTTTGTTTTCAATGCTATAAAAGAAGCAGGTATAAAACCTAAGGATGCTTTTACTGTCTTTTACCAAACGTTAACCGGAAAATCCTTCGGGCCAAAAGCAGGAGATTTGATCAAACAATTAGGAGTTGAAAAAGTCATTAAATTGTTAAGTAGCGATAGAGAAGCAGCAACCAAAAAAACCGCTCACCTCTTTCCAACTCTTAATAATCCAAAAATATTTTCTATTGATAAAATGATGACGGAAAAATATCCTTCGCTTAATATCGGTATTGCTATTATAAAAGGAGTAACAATAAAGAAAAACGATCCTGGTTTGGCAAAAGAAATTCAAGAGTTTGTCAAATCTCAAGAAAACTTAACTAATGAAATAATTGGTAGTTATCCTGAAATTCAAAGTTATCGAAGAATTTATAAAGAGATGGATCTTGATTGGCATTCAAAAAGACCATCACCTGAAGCGCTCTTGAGAAGGATTGCCCTTAAAAAAGGTCTTTATGAAATTAATACCTGCGTCGATGCTTATAATTTAGTCGTTATGAAACATCGTGTTTCCTCAGGTGCTTTTGACCTTAATAAAATAAAATTTTCCACTGTTTTAAGATTTCCAAAACCCGGTGAAGAAATTTTACTTTTAGGAGATAAAGAACCAACCAAATATAAACCAAATGATCTCGCCTACTTTGATCAAGTCGGTGGTTATAACATATACTTTAACTACCGTGACGCTCAACGAACAGTTGTTACTGAAAAAACTAAAAATATTCTAATTAATATTGATGGGATTTACGAAATAAACCGGTCGCAGGTTGAAAAAACTTTAAAAGAAACTATAGACATAATCACCGAATACTGCGGAGGGAAAGTCGAACTAGCCGGCATCGTTTCTGCTTCCTAAGGGACTTCAAAAGATCTGTCCTTATAAAGAATATCCCAACTAAAGAAACCGACATTATACAAAAAAAGCTTGTAATGCTTTTACCAAACTATAACCGATTATTGAAATAGTCAACTTAACTGTTTAGACGACCGGTCTTCCTTCTAGTGCGGATCCTTGTACTAAACTAGGATGTCTTGTTATAAGGTCTCTAACGATTGTGTCCCGCCTAGCATCAGCCGAAGCCATAAGGGATTCAAATTCTGCTTGTTCTACTTCATATTGAGTTTTCTTTATTCCAAAGGCGTCAAGCGGAGATCCGGCTGAAGTTACTCGAGGAACAATTGACATTAAGACAGCCCCTTTATCAATAGGATCGGGGAAAAAAAGAATATTATAACCTAAACCATCCATAATCATTTTTGTATTTATAGCTTTCACATTTATCTTTGGAACATCTGTTGATAATCCTGGGTCTTTCTCACTATTTCTTTCTAATACGTCCGATGCTGGCT
>Ga0100393_10001776_pt1 | contig 21362 bp, 12 predicted proteins | sample CryGeymeta201517_FD_81546 | JGI IMG/M metagenome (GOLD analysis project Ga0100393, IMG submission 81546) | Groundwater microbial communities from Crystal Geyser aquifers in Utah, USA - Crystal Geyser metaG 2015-17 | ecosystem: Environmental > Aquatic > Deep subsurface > Groundwater | place... | reverse complement strand
TACGCAAGCAGATTATTTTGTCCAATCATCATGAACATAATGAACACAATGCCAGTTACGCACAGATACCACGTGGCATGAAAATAAAAGTGAGAAAGGATGGAACGAATTCTGAGAATTAAGGGGTATCCTCTTTGAATTCAGTGGGAATTCGGAAAAAATGAGGTCGATAGTCTTATTACTTCCGGCACAATCGGGTTTTCCTTTGAACATTTAATGATAGTTTTCAGTTAGTAATCAAGAACGATTAACCTGCGCCAAACAATTCGTTGCAACAGAAGGTCACAAAGTTTAGGATGCGTGTGCTGGTGGCAGTTGATCAGTTATCTTCGCATTCGATTTGACAGGAATACGACGAGGGTGCACTTGCGTACGTCATCAATCTTGGTTTGAGCACAGGGAAGTTCGATTGCATTGCAGTGATGAGAGCAAATCCTATCGATGAAAATAGCAGCTTATCAAACTTTAAGTGGAAAGCAAAAGTTAGTGTTGTATTTGTAGTCTAGGTTTGTCTTCTGCGGGCAAACCTCGTAGTGCTTTATCTCTAGATTATGTGAAAACAACTTTTTATGCCGGGGCGCGGTACAATGCATTACTCCTCGTACTTCGCGGTGTGACTCTTATTGATATAAACATCCTTGGTCGTCATGATATAAACATCCTTGGTTGTTAGTGCTACTGACTTGGCTATTCAGAAGTAACTTGTGCTCACCGAATCGTATGGTGTACTATGACAACAATAAGTAAAAGAAAAGTGGGTCCAACCAAAAGATCTGCATCCATGTCGAATCATTATTTTTCGAACAGTTAATCGACTTCCGAAGTCCGTAGTTGACCCGTGGCATTGCGCCGCGCGTTGGAAGAGGCATTTCAGAAGCATTGTATCTGGGACGAGTTTCACTTTAAGCAAGAAAGATCAAAATCTTTCAAAAATTGTACTGTAGTTGACATGGTGACTATTCGTTTGTTGTAGTACTATATGAATATTGTATTTACTGTTACGGTAGAAGGTACCTGGTAGCTTTCTCCTCGGACTACTATTAGGCCTCTTGTTCCAACAAATACACACCGTACTCGTCATAGTACCAGGTACCCCGAATATCATTGGGCTGCTGCACCTAATTGTAATTATTCAATATGGTACCAGTAGGCGAAGTCAGTTTTTACGATACCAGTAAGCAAGAATATACCACTACTACTATTCTACTAGTAGTCCCTAGCTAGAGTAGTACTAGTAGTAGAGTACTAGCTAGTAGTCTACTAGTAGCTAGTAGTAGTAGAGTAGTAGTCTAGAGTAGTATCAGACAACCAGGTACAGTACCAGTACTACTACTAGCTACTCTACTAGTCTACTTGCTACTAGCTAGTACTAGTAGTAGTACTCTAGTAGGTACACTATCAGATTCGATTCCTGTCGATGACGTACCACATTTCTATTGATCACATTTTTGGGACGAAGAAAAAATGACTCAGATTTGTTCCAACTTCCAACACAGGAATAGATACACCACACCAACCAAGACTTTGTGCGGATGGATCGTCGGATACGCACTACAAAAAATAATAACACTGCTTGTAATACGACACCACAGTAGACAGTACCCTTCTATTTTGAATAGGTCTACTCCAAGGACTACCACGCAAGAGTACTAGTATACTTTGGCCGTGTACTCTTCAGGTGACGCCGTCCATAAAAAGGAAAATCATGGCAGACGCACGACTTGCGCAAGCTATGATGATGACTCATACGACAACAACATACTAGGACCAACAACAATAATCGTATCCAGAGCGACAACGATGCAATGCTTTCTCATTCATTATTTCTAATTTGTTACTAAAACAAGCATCATCACGAAAACATATCAAAATGAACACTCTTCTAGTCTCCATGCTTTTGGCTCTTGTTGTGCTTGTGGCAAGTACATCTGCTTTTACTACGACTCCTTCCCTGCAAGGAGGAAGTCAGACCTCTAGTTCCACCAGTTTGTATGGTGCATTTGATGGGAAAAAGGGTTTGGCAAATGCCTACGCTCGAGGTGGCAAACCTTCATGGGTTTTCGAAGCCGAGACCATGTACGTAGAAGCCCCCGAGACCAAGAAAAAGGAAAAGAAGTCGGCTACTGTTGCAGCTGCTCCCAAGAAGAAGGTTGTTGCCGCAGTTGCGAAAAAGGCTGCCACTGTTGCCAAGAAGGCCTCTACTGTTCCCAAAAAGGCTGTCAATGACAAAACACCCCCCAAATCGACATCCACTTTCAAGAGTCCCTTTGCTTCTCTTTTCCAGAAATAATTACTTCTATAATACAACATTAGTTACTATTTTTTATCTTTGGATTTATGTAGACAACCTTTCACTTCCATAACAATTACTGAGTATGTGCTCTACTAGTAGTCGAGCTACTACTTGTAGCTTGTAGCATACTCCGTACTACTTCTGCTAGCTAGCCATTTGTAGTAGCTAAGCTAGTAGTAGAGCATACTAGAGCATACTATCAGAGCACACAATCATGATTTATTTGATGCCGTTGCAAAAATAGATATTGTGAGTCGTCGTAGCATGAATCATGAATCATGACGTCGAGGAGGGCAGAATTGAAAAAAAAATCCACCAAGATATTTTTCGTTCATCATAATTCTCAGCACATATCCCTCGAAAACAAAAAGAACAATAAATTTGAAAGAACTTTCTTACAGGTGACAAGTGCTGTCAGCGTTTGATTTACACTGCTGGCGCTTCCACACTCTACACACTACTAGTAGTAGCCATTTGAAACAATTGCCATTATCATTTTTTATAGTCATAAAATTCTTACCATGATGCTATTGTCTGTCAGTCTCTTGACATCTCCCACCAAAAGAATTATGTGGCTTTATCGGCTTGTTCTTCTTCCCTTCCTCTTCTCCTCTCTTCCGCATCATCATCATCACCATCACCATTGCTCTAGCAGCACGACAACATACGCCTACCGTTTGGGAGGAATTCCACCGATAAATCGTCGTGCTATTGCAGGTTTGTGGAAACTTACACCATCTGTATCGAGCATGAAAGAATTTACTGTTCGCAAGAGTCGCGAATTAACCACCACCAGCACCATAACAACAACAACAACAACAAGTACTACTACTACGAGTAGCAGTGCTAGCAGCAACGAAAGTGGAAGGGGGAAAGGACAGAAAGAAGAAGTGTTACTGATGCTAAATGAAGATGGAAGTTTTGTGCGTCTGGAAGAATCTGAAGAACAGTCATCATCAGAATCCAGTGTGTACAGGAGTGGTTCCGCGCAGGATGTGGACTCGGTTTGGAAAGAATTTATTCGCGATCAAACGTTTCCGAACCAAAGAAACTACCAAGGGACTGCAAAACCCATTCTTCGTGCTGCACTGTTCAAAGGTACCTGGGAATATCGTGACGGTGAACTTTTACTGGCAGCTGACAGGGACGAACAAAAGGCCAAGAGTGACAATTATGGTCTTCCATTCAGTGCAGCAGGAGCCAACAAAAATGACGACGACGATAGCGCAGATTCAGTCGTGGCACATCCCATTACACCCCAACAGCAACAATTGTTCTGGAACAAGGGCAAAGATACACTACTCAAAGGAATTGTTGTGGCTACTCCTACTGCCGTTACCAGCACAAACTCCCATTCTCAAGATCATGAAACGACTCGTACCACTGCATCCAGCAGTCTCAACAACCAACAAATCAGTATAAGTGTGCCCATTGGAGCTGTTCAAGTTGGAAAATTCTTTTATCCTAAACATCATCCATCTTTTTTTGATCAGCCCATGTACCAATCCCAACAGTTTGGAACGTTTCAATTGCAACAACTTTTCAGAACAGCTTCCTTCTTGTCGTCAACACCAGCACCAGCACCAGTACAAGAGTTTTCCAATAAAGATTTTCACGAAAAGCGATTTGTGTTAACAATACATCCCTTGCAAACACGAAAACAACCCAAAAAGGATGTGTACAAAAAACACCACCGCCAACAGCAGCAGCAAGATGATGATGCAGCTGCTATTGATGAACCAGCTATCCAAATCATGACTATCCAAATACATTCCAACAATACCTTTTCGACGCTGAGTGGATTGGGCGATACGGCCGTTCTGAGAGGGCGTTTCAACGTTGCAGGAGAGAATCGCGATCAATTATGGCTTCAAACACTTCGATTTGGATTTGGTAGATCCGTTTCTGGTTCGACGTACAGGTACGTTGTGTTGTGTTTAAACCGTGATTTAATTTTTGATGCTTTTCATGAGAGCAGAATCTAATCCGATGTAGTATTTTTGTTTGAACTTCCAAAAAGTGAGGGCAGCGTTTTGGGAGAAGAAAAAAAGTCCTTTTGGGGGCGCATTTCGTACGATGATGACGTTGAGAACGAACACGACAAGACAGAAAATGGCACTATTCAATCAATCTCCTTTACAAACGATTCAGCATCAGCAACAGAAGCAGCGGAAACAAAAGCATCTACCGCAGACAATGACGCGGCAGATAACGACAAACGCAAGTCCCAACCACGACAACGACGTCTTCGAGCAGAAGGTTCTGTCATTGTGGGATGGGGTCTGGAACCACAGCCAATAGCGCGATTCATTATGAAAGAAGCCGAGGATGACTTTTTTGACAGCCGTGATGACGATGACGATGACGATGACGACGAAGAAAATGATGAAACGGAAGGCGATGACGGCTCGGGGGAGGATTTGCTGTTTTCCAGAAATTCATTCCAGTAAAGGAAAATGTCATTTATTTCAACGAATAATGGTAGCATTCAACGCATATTTCTTCGTGACAGAAGCCTAGAAAAAACTGCGCTCGTAGATAGATAGTCTTTTAGGTATGTAAGTAGGTACGAGTAGGTAGATTCCTAAGGTTCATTGCAAGTTCCACTTTCTCGATTGCAACATTTAGTGCAACAACCGAGGGCGCATTCCATGGGAATTTCTCCCGTCGAAATCATCTGGCAGTCAGCTTTGATGACGGTGAGGAAATTTCCTCGCAGCGAACACAGTTCCGATGGTACGGATCCTGTCAAGTCGGTTCCGTCAAAATGAACCTTGGCCAAATCGGAAAGCAATCCAATTTCCGTCGGGATGGTTCCCGTCAAATCGAGACCAGGAAAATACAGATACGATAGCGTGGAGAGCTTTCCAATATTAGTGCTAATCGACCCTGTAAGATCATTATGACCAAATATCAGTGCTTGAAGGGCGGTATAATTTGTCAGGTAAATCTCTTCCGGTATGGTACCGATAATTTCGTTTGTCCAGACAGTCAACTCCCACAGTTGCGAAAGCAAGGCAAGCTCGGAGGGCAATGTTCCGGTGAGCAAATTGTGGGATAATGCCAGGAATTCGAGGTTGGACAAGAGTCCAAAGTCTGTTGGTATAGTCGAAGTAAGAGCATTTACGTGTAATTCGAGCCATACTTAGGGTTTGACAAATAGAAAAAGTAGCCAGAAAAAAAATGAGGAGTGCGGGAGGGGAGTTTTGTGCAACATAATAGTCATTGTATAAGCGAAAACCACACTAATCGAAATTTTACTTACTGAGTTCTGTCATCCTGGAAATTTGGGTCGGAATGCTCCCCGTCAAGCCCGCATCCATCAAATACAAGTACTTCAAACTGGTCATACCAATATCCGTTGGTATTCTCCATTTTGACAGTTGATTAGATTGAAGAGACATATGACGTAGCATCCAAGTAGTAGTGTTGCTGTTGTTGCTGTTACCATCAGCACTACTTTTACTATTGCTGTTGCTGCTATGTGATTCCTGCCGCTGTCTCGGGTGCCACCAATTGCTGGGTACTGTTCCCGTAAACTGATTTGTACCAAGATCCAACGCCGATAAGGTCGTCAATTTGGACAGGGAAACTGGCAGCGTCCCTCGCAAAGAGTTTTCTTTCAGAGAGAGTGTCGTCAGACCATTGAGCAAATGAAGGTGTTCCGGAAGTGTTCCCGTAAGGTTCATTCGTTCCAAGTGCAGAGCCTGAACTTGTCGTTGATCATTACAAAACAGTCCCGCCCACTGACATTCATGATATTCCGTAGAAAGCCACCGTACAGCCGTGACTATTTCGTATTGGTTCGGCAGGAATGTGTATGTAATAGCCTGCGATCCACCCAAGTACGTGTAAGCGTAATTGGCTTCGTAGTAACACAACGAATTGCTTCTGTGTCCCGTCGACGTGACGTTGGAAATGTTGTCATTGTTTGTCTTATTGTCGTCGTCGATTGGATTGCAATCCGTCCAAGGATGATCCAGTGAAGTGGAAAAATAAAAATCAACAACCAAAAATCGTTGCAGGAGTTCCACAGCGTTGTTGTCATCGTTGGTGGGTAACAAATATCGATTATCCTGGTTCGCAATCCAATCCAATGCCCTTAATTGACTTTGACTTGTCAAGTTGGTACCCATGAGTCGTTCCAGTTGTTGTCGGTAGACTTAGGTTCTATCCTCTTGTTGGTGTTGGTGTTGGCGTTGGTCGTTGTCATGGATGAAAAATGCAGTGATGAAGACAACAACAGCAAAAATTACAACAAACAGAAGCAGAAGCAGCACAATAGTACATGCTGGTCTGTGACAAAGTAAACAACACTGTTGTTGTTTTCTGCTCCTGTTGTTTTCGGATTCGATTGCCACTGGCAAATCATCTGGTGGTCCGACACTGCTAGTGGTACTACTACTGATTTGGAGAGCCGTTGGAATCGGGACAACAGATTCTGTATCAACATTCTCTGCCTCCGACCAAGAAGAAGGATGCTGTAAATCATTGTTTTCCGGATCCACATTTGTTCTACTACTAGTACTAGTAGTACTCCTACGAATGATAGTATTGTCGTTATTGTGGTCAATGTCGTCCTGATTGGCATTGCTGTTAACTTGAAAGGCACCCGGCTGCGTTTGGCTTTGTTCCAACACCAGCAGCAGCTGCTGTTCTTGTTGTTGTAAATTCTGTAATGTATTTTGTACGGTTTCATCCATATTGCCTTGACTATGAGTGTCATTTTTGGATTCCTTTTTGGTGTAAATTCGACCTTCCAAAGGACCTAAAGTTTGGTTCTCGCTACTGCTACCACCGCCAACACCATTACTCTTACTACTAGTAGCACCAGCTACTTTCTCTGTAGCACCGATTTCTTCTCCGGGAGCTACTGGTGCAAAATGAGTAGTAGAAGTAGTATTGCTGAGAGCTGGTATTGTTAGTAGCTGTGGGTGCTGCTGCTGCTGCTGCTGCTGCTGCTGTTGTTCCATGCGTGCCAATAGTCTCTCAGCAGAAGGATACAAGACCTCGGGTAGTAGGGGAGGAAAGGTGATACTGGACACACATGTTTGTGCATCCCTCGACGCAGACACTACCATCGTCATCTCTTCCTGTTCTTCCTCCTCAGTCACGCTGTTACTGTTATTATTACTACTACTACTACTACTACTACTGTTATTGTTGCTGTTGTTGAGATGTTCTTGAAAGGGGGCTACTGCTGCTTGTTGTGTTGGCCCTATTATGTTAGACAATGTCGTCTCCAATTCTTCATCAGCAGTAGTACTATTACTTGCACTTGCACTTGCACTTGCCGTCTTCGTTTGTAGCTTTACAGCAGGCGCTGATGTGTCCGGTGGAGTACCAGTAGTAACATGAACACCTTCTCCTCCTGTGATGATAAAAGCAGAAGTGGAAATGGAACCTGAACCGGTATTCGTTATCTCCATCTCGGAGGCAGTCGCATGTCGCAGCATTACTATTGCTGTTTGCTGTTGGCCATATAATATATAATATGATATCTATATCTCTTGGTCTGACATACTACTTGCTAGTAGTAAATCCCCACAGACAGCAGTCGGTCTTTCCCACAGACAGACAACCAGGCAGGTTATATCTGTATTTCTACGTTGTATGTTGTATTACTACTTACTATGGTACTAGTAGTGGTAGTAATATGGTACCAGTAGTACGTTAGATAGCAGTCGTAGCCAGAGATGTTCTGAGTGGTGCTCTAGGTACCAGGTACCTGCTACTAGAGTAGGTACCAGGTACTACCCTGGTAGTAGTACGAAAGTTCATCGAATAAAAATCAAAGCATTCAATTATTTGCTGTATTATTATTATTATTACTTTTTCTTCTCTTTTCGTACTTGGGTGTACTAGCTAGACCTACTACAAGACTATTACTAGTACTAGTACTAGTAGTAGTACCACTACACTGCGCTACCGTACTCGGAGTAGTCCACTTTTACTACAATGTCACGATAAACATGGGCCTCTAAAACGCAATTGCAACCTAGTAGTAAAATACGACTGCGTAAACTAGTGGTACCCTGGTAACAAATGTTACTCAACAGTAGACTGAAGAACCTTATGTGTCATCAGAGCAACGTCACCTGTCGTGTTGTCCCATTTCTACCAGGTACAGTACTGTACCTGGTACCTGGTAGATCTCACATCTGCTGCGGGAAATAACAGCCAATGATTACCAGGAAGAACAGGTAGTAAGAACCTTTAATTGAAAATCTCCTAATTAGGAGACTTTTAAAAGTCTCCTATTTTTTTCATTTAAATCTCCTAAAACTCTCCTAAATATGGGGAAACGCTGCTAGTACTGTTGACTAAGCTCTCCTGATTAATAAAAAAAAACTCTTCTAAATGAAAAATAAAATCTCCTAATTCCTCTAGTTAATATCTAGCTTTACATAAAAAAACTCTCCTAATTGAAAAAAAAATCTCCTAATTGAAAAAAAAACTCTCCTAATGTCTCATAAAATCTCCTAATTAAACTCTCCTAAAAATCTCCTAAATATTTTTCTAAACTCTCCTAATTGATAACTGGAGTATGACCTTAAACACTACTCTAAGTAGATAGTACCGGCTCTTCCAGTAGACTAGTAGAAGTAATAGTCTACTACTACCAGTACCAAGTAGTAGCGAACCTGTGAAGATTCGTGGTACCTGGTACCAGGAGTACGTACCAAGTAGAGTACCATTTTTGGGGAACAAACTGCTTTTCATGATGAATAGAACTAGCGACAAGCTAGTCCTACTCTTACTAGCTACTGGTAGTACTCTACGTAGTACTGGTAGTAGTCTACTAGTATTCCAATGTTTTTAACAATACTATGCTGTAGCAGTACTTCGCACTACCATAGTAGGACAGGACCACCAAATATTCCACCACGAAAAACGACTGTATCATCTCGTCGCAAGAAAAAGTTCACGCAGAGGGATTGCTAGCTAGTAGTAGTAGCAGTGATAGGTCCTTGGACTTACCAGTACATCATAATATTAGTTTCTGTTGTTTGTTTTCTTTTTTTAAGAAGGGGGATTTCCATTGACAGTTACACTGTTGACCGTTCCTAATTGCTGTTGTTGCAGATCGATATCACTGGGAGTCGAAGCAAATCCACTTGTGCTAGTACTTTCTGTGGCTGTTATCGTTGTTGACATCGCTTCCGGTGACATCCAAAGGGACGAACCTGTGCTGGTAACTTGGCGACTCTTATCCTTGCCTTTTTTCTTGCCCTTGCTATTGCCACGTAAATTGTTTGTACCGGTAGCCGCAGTAGTAGTATCTCGAATGGGATCTACCGGTACAGCAGTATTACTGCTGCTGCTGCTACTACTACTGCTACCTTGCTGTTGAACAATGCTTCCATCCGCTCTTGTCACTGTAAATCCTAAAACAGTTCCCAAACTACCACCAGAATTGGACGGTCTTGCAGATACAGTTGATGTTGTTCCCGTATCACTTCCACTACCAGTGTTTGTGTTGGTAATTGTAAGTACAGTAGGTCCATTTTGGTCTCCAGACACACCAGAAGTAGCAGTAGTAGGAGCAGTGTAGGGAGGTGGTGTCGCTACTGACAATACATTGGGCGACTGTGTTGTTGTTGTTGTTGCTGCTGTTGTTGCAGGTGTTGTGATTCCGTTACTAGAAGTAACCGTTACAGATGAAACCGATCCCAGAGTAAGATCGGGGGTATTTCGACCGGCAACATTAGGAGGATTACCATTGGTCCAAAAAGAAGTCGCCACCACACCGTTATTATTATTGTCATTTTTACCTTTCTGTTTACCACCCATTAACTGTCGATTGCGATGGCGATGGCTGCGGCCGTGTCGTTGGCGGCGGTAATGCAAAGTTGAGAGAGTTTTGAGATCACCTCTAGCTCTAGCTCTAGCTCTAGCTCTAGCACCAACATTTTCCTCGGCACCGACGGCTACGATTGACGCGACGAGGCCCAGGATTACCGTAAACAACAAGATAAGATTCATGACTACTACTGCGTACGAGTAATAAAGAAATACAGAGAGAGCAGAGGGAAAAAACAATATTATTGTGTTTCTCTTCTTTCTCCATTCGAAAAAGAAAAAGATCGTCCTTCCAATCGAAGGGCCAACGTCTACTTGTTTGTTTAGTAAACACGGAAACTTTAGCTACTAGCTAGTACTAATAGAGCTAGAGTAGTAGTAATTCAAACAGAATGTGTGTCGGACAACCAATCGTGCCCAACATTTTGAAACTCATGATGATTTTTTCGATGATGTCAGCGATATTAAGTTTCAAGTTAACAGTATTAAAAAAAAAAGGAAGGAAGAAATACTCGTGGTAATAATAGTATTGTTATATTTTAAGAGTACCTCTCTCATACTGCTGTAGTAGGTCTAGTAGTGGCACAGGATAGGTGAGGTAAACTATGAAATAATGCATAAGTGATGTTACCACATCTCGATCCTTGGGTCATGGGTTTCATGCCATATCATTATGATCATCATTTTTACCTATCCTTCTTTCACCTACAGATTGTTCTACAATATCAGTGGTTGTTGTTGTTGTAGTTGGTAGTGGTGGTGGTGTGGTAATACAAGGTGAAATATTCAATAAAGGATCACCCCATTGAGCCTTGCACAACATACATTGTACGGTATGATAGAGCATACGACATGCAACAATAATGATTGCCAATGATGCTATTGCAATGTATATGGAAGCAATGATTTTGGAGGCCATAGTTTGTACTTTGGATGCATACCGGATAAAGGCAGTGGCAGCAGCTGCCAGTGGAAAGACGTAGGCCCAATATTCTCCCAAAACTCGTGGGGATCGTTTAATAACGGGTCCTGATTTGGCAAAGGGAACCAATAAAATTAAAATCCACCCCAATACCATAGCAGCCGTATCACTAAATTGATCAGGTGTACCGTTTAGAGCATCGATAACAATAACAGCAACCGAAGGTGGAGCCATAAGGAGCGTCAATGATGGTGATCCTTTGAGTTCTTGTTGATGTTCATGTAATGATGTCATGATGGTAAATACCAGCACCAGATAAAACATAGTACCGATACCAAGACAGAACTGTGGGAGAGCCAAACCCCAGGCATCTTCAATGGTAACGGACAGACCCAGATTTGCCAATAAGAACCATCCAACAGTACTGAGTAAAAAGGGTGGTGTAGCCAACGATATTGTACACTGAGAATGAAACAACCAATTATTGTAAACGTGTTGTGTTGATACAATCTGTGCCACACCTCCGATCCCGAACAGTATTCGAAGCACTTTGATGGATGCATGAAAGTCGTGTGGTACACTTATAGTTAACATGATCAACAACAAATGCGGGACATTCATGTAATGGATGCGTGTGGGATGTTTGAGTTCTTGCGAAACTAAATGTCGATGGTAGAGACACTTGTACAGGTAGCAAACGCCGACACTAAGACCTGCCGCTAAAGCCAAGATCCACAGAACTGTATTTGCAGTGTTGATAAGATCGTTGCTAGATTCAAAGAACAGATCAGATATTGTTTTCCACAAAATAGCATTCCCAGCAAGACCCAAGCCTATACCAAAAGCAGTATTAGGTATTCTCTGCAATAGTCTCGCGGGTACTTCTTTGTCATCATTACTACTACTGTTAGTATTGTTGTTGTTTGGAACCAGAGCGCGTTCTTGTACTACCACTGCGTGCTCTGCTTCGTGTGGTTCATGTGTCTCTTCGCCTTCAGCTCCGTCTTCGTCGTCTTCTACAACTAGTACTACTTGTTCTTGTTCTTGTTCGTTGAAACAAGGATTGTTGTTGTTCATGTCAAATGTCAAATGTCAAATGTCAAATGTCAAAGTAGAATTAAGCAATCGTAATGGTGCGATAAATGTACGTCGACGACGGGAAAACAGTTTTATAATACAATCAAGTATGGACTTTAGGTAGGGGATAGGGGAACGTGATAAAGTGTCGATTGTCGATTGTCGATTGTCGATGCCCGAGAAAGTTGCTCGAGAAGGAAGCAGGTGTTGAAAGTTGAAAGTTGAAAGTTGAAAGTTGAAAAAATAGGAGTGGACTACTAGTGCTGGTAGACGCACATGTGCTTATTTCCTAAAATATAAGACTAGTGTTATTATTTTTGGAAAGAATCGATCAATTCACGAATATGACTACTGACTCAATGTTTCAATAATAATTAATTTTTCAGAACGGCCATTCACAATCGCGCTCTTGGCATTGGGAGTGTTCTGAGCGGAGATGCGCGATGCGCGTTGGAAATCAAAATTTCGCAACATTACAATGTTCTATTTTTTGTCGAGGATTATGCCCTACACACGAATCTATTCTCTTTACAAGACAAAGCAACAGCAGCAACAACGCGACAACAACCAGGAGCTAACAATCAGCAATCAGCAATCAACAACCAACAACAGTTGAGCAACTAAAGGATTTCATCAACCATCAAAACAATACGAATTACGCATTACCATACTCCGTACTTCTAGACTTCTAGCGTTGCTACTGTATTCAGCGAACACACTCAATTGGAGCGCGCTCGAGATTACAACAACATATCAACGATTACAGTAGACAACCAAAAGTTAAACTTACTACAGCAAGCACTGCAGTATTACAAGTTACAATTACAAGATGAGAGCAATTCAAAGTTGTGGTTTGACGTTCCTGATTATTCTGGCCAATACGTTTGCCAGTACCAGTAATAGTAATGCCATGCTCATGGCAGCAGCTACAGCCACTACTACCACTGCCGCCACCACCATCATCAGTAGTACTACTAGTAGTACTTCTACACAACACAAGCATCCTCACAAAAGTGTCTTACGGGGACTAAAAGTTCAACATCGATTAGCCAAGGAAGATGATAAGAAGGAAGAAAAACAGAAGACTCCTAAAAGTCCCAAAGAGAGCGAGCTTCCAAATAACGACAAGGAAAATGAACCAAAGCAGCTGAATCGTATTGTTGTTTACGAGGATAATGAAACAGGTTCGCAACAACAAAAGCTGATGTACAATTACTTTGTAGAAGCCTGCGAAGAAGAATTGATTGCAGATGTCATTAATGGTGGTATTATACAACATCGACAATATACTGATTTCTTGTACGGATATTGTCATGAAACAGTGGACAAGAAGCTCAAGGGCAAAAAGTGTAACAAGGATTTGAAGGATGAAGGTTTTGATGCAATGCCCAATGAACTCAAATTGTTATACATTAAAGGATTTTGTCCACAAGATATTGAAGGACAAGTAGAGTGTTTACACGGAATGAATGCACGAGGAAGAACTATTCAATTTCGACAAGAAATAGAACATTTGTGTCAGGACTTACAAGAAAGTATGGTTCGCAATGACTTGTTGAAATATGATGATGGTAAAAACAACGACGACAAAGACAATGTCGGCGACGACAAAGAAGAAGAAGAAGATGATGATGATGATGACGAAGACGGGATATTGACATCTGATGTAGACCCAACAATAGCTACAGATACTTTGAATGGCTTTGATCCAACCAGCAGTAATGGTATCATCGACACTGCGGCCGTAGTAGATGCTACCAGTACGCCCACCAATCACCCAACACTCATGCCTACCAGCAACCCTACCATGGCACCCAAAGAATCATCTCTTAATGATAAAAAGAATGGTGGTGCACCCACAGGACCTTGGGGAGAAACAGCTACCATGTTTACACCGGGAGAAACCTATATTACAGGAGATGCTCCTGCTCCTGCTACTGATAATGATGATGCAACGGACAATGATGATGATGATAATGATAATGATAATGATGATGGATCGACCTCGATGGCTCCCGAAGAAACGTATCAACCCACAATGCGACCAACATTGGGGCAACCCGCACTCACCATCAATACTATATCAGACGAAAGCGATGGTGTTGATGATGATGACGGTATGGATGCAGGAACCATCACAGCAATTATTTTGGTGACATTGCTCGGTGTAACTATAATTTCATTGCTATTATTAGCAATTCGAAAGCGCCAATTGATGCAGGATCGGAATGCAGGCATTACCCGTCAATTTTTCTTTACTCACGTCTTTACCAACAAGAACAAGAACAACAATGCCAACGGTGTCAACTCTAGCAACGATGGTGACGACAATAATACTTTAAGGGCGGGTGATACCTACTTGGAATCGTATCCACCAGAATCGGAAACATCTATAATTTCCGAAGAAATTGATTTCAACAATAATGGACCACTCTTTGAGTCTTGGCCTAGTGTGATCAAAGCTCGTTCACAAAATGGACTCCTGGCGGGAGATCATTTACGTCAACAACAAGAACAAGACGATGCTTTGAGAGGTCATCAAGACAACGGTGATTGCGACGATGACGATTCTCAATTGGCTCCCAGTAGTGGCGAACCGAGTACCTACAAGAGCAGTGTCTTGTCGTCCTTCTTTTCCAAATCGGCAGATTATCTGCGTGGTATGGTGGGAGCAGAAGACGGCAACAACAACAACAACAACGAGATGACACCATTGGAGAATGCTATTGATGAGATTAAGCGTGGTATTAGTGAAGCTCGGTGGCAAGATGTATACTATTTGGCATCCAAAATGGCAGCCGAGGGTAACATTGATACCAATGAAAAGTTGAAGACGGCACTCGTAACGACGTCAACCGGCAACGAGAACGCTTGCGAAGTTCCCTCCAATACCCATTGTTTGACGCCACAAGATGCGGAAAAGGCCTCTCAGCTGAATGCTTCCCTAAAGACGGGTGATTTCATAAGTTTGGCAGCACGTGCAGCAGTCTTTGCCGCACTCGAAAGTGCCAAGAATCCAGTACCCGCATCTATCGCCTTTACACCGGGTCAAGAGGATGCAGATGCATGTCTTGCCCAAGCGCGAGCGGCTCTTATAGACTCCGAAAGAATCGCCAAGGAACGCGAAGAAAAATGTCGTCAGCTTTTGCAAGACGAAGAAGCTCAACAGGAAACCTCAGCCTGTGTATCCCACAAGTCGAATTCTAGTACTACAGTTACGGAGGATTCTGTACCTTTTGTGAGCGCTGAAGACGTAAGCATTGACTGTGAAGAATTCGAGTATCCTACTGATGGCTATAGTGACTCATCCGCGTCATCTCGGACCAAGAGTACGAATTCAAAGGATGGTTGCGAACACAGCAAGGACTCGAACAACAAGAATGATGTAGGAGAAGCTGAAGGTGAGAACGTCGACATCCAGAACGATGATGGCTCTACGGACTGTACCAGAAGCGATATTCCAGGACCTCCTTCTATTGCCCTCAGCAATCAATCGACTATTCCGACCGAGGCATCCACGAGTGGCGGTGATGCAGTTTTTTCGTCCCTGAAAGAATCCTCACGAGGTCCATTTCGACGCGACTTTGAGAATGAAATATCCCATCCCATGGATCAGTTGAGTGCAAATGATCACGAAGTTGAAATTCCTGGTGTCCAAGAGGGAGAAATTCTTCGTGGAGACGAGTAGGGAAGGGGGGTTCCTGGCTCTGGCTCTACCCGTGGAAAGGTTATGTGGTTTGGGGAAGAGAGATGTAGACTGCGGGAATTTGTCTCCTTTGCACACTCATGTACGTATTTTCCATACGTATAATGTAACGTATCAGCTTATGCTCCTAGTTAGCGTTGTTTTCTTGTACAGCTAGAGTAAGTAGTAGTTCAGATATATTCTTATGGAAAGGAAGCGCATTGACGCGATGTTTAGAGCGCATACTTGCTCTTTACGTGACCAAAGTAAGAAGCGAGCGCATACTTGCTCCATTATTATTTTCAAATCCAATTCTCACAACTACTGTACAACGTTCCTCTCACATTTTGTGGTTTTCATAAATACTACTACTTGTAGTACTAGACTACCAGGTAGTAGTAATCATAAACCACCATGATTGTTAAACGCAAAGAATAATCAACAAGCACCACAACAGGCCATTTTATGAAATGCTCCGCCGCCATCTGCCAAAAGCAGAGCGATCCTTAGCAATCGCCTGCTCCAGCTCCTCTCTATCTTCCTCCTCCTCATTTTTTACCCGGAGAAATATTTTTCTGCCGGTCTTTTCAGTGCTGGTGTGTTCGTGTTCCTTCTCGTTCCTTTTCCTTCATCATAATAATCATCATGAGGACTTTGCGTACAGTGTCATTTACCAGCAACAGCAACAGCAACAGCAGCGCAAGCTCTTTTTGGGGCATGGGGTTTGGAGTCATAGCAGCAGTAGAAATAGCAGCAGTAGTAGCAGCAGCAGCAGTAGCAGCAATAACAGTAGAAATAATACGCAGTCAATACCACCACCAACACAACAAAAATCACAACAACAACAATTACTATATGACAGTTTTCACATTTCTGTCAATGGAAAGCTTGTCAGTAATCATACAACAGGGACAACAACGTCGTTACTGAACAGCAACAGCAACAGCAACAACAAGACACGCGTTCTGTATACAGTCACCACACTCAAAGAATACAACGATGGTAAGCGCAGTACTAGGAGCGGTAGTGATCGTTTTGTACAAACATTACTGCCAATCATTGAGCAGGGTGTTCAAAGTATATTGTCAAGAGGCTATCACGTAGATGTATACTTGATTTGTGCCTACACTTTGACAACAGAACGACGCCAACGACTACAACAGGTCCTGCCACCTTCAGTGGGATTGCAAGTTTGGGATGATGCTACTCCCTACGCATACAATATGAGAGATTTACCCAAGAGTCGTTACACAACATCATACGGTCAAACAGGTGTCAAAAATACAAGTTCTATAGCATTGCACAGTAGAGGTTTGGCCAGACAACATCGGTTTGTACTGAAGGATAAGTTACCATTTTATGACTTGTTCATCCAATTTGAAGATGACATGCTTGTGACGGGTCATCATGTTGATCATTTTATAAAAATGACAAGACATTTGGAATTTTTGCATCATCATCAACAGAAGAAGGAAGAGGAGGACGACGATGAGGAAGAACAAGAACAAGAACAGGAAAACAACCGAGACATACTGAGAAATATTCGATATTACGGAAGTTTGTCATCCCAACAACTAGAACGTATCATTCCAGGATTCTTGCGGGTAGAAGTAGTGGCCAACGCAACAGCGACACCCATACCAGAAATAACAGTGAAAATCCCGGTCGACAATAGCACTACCTCATTGCTCGATCCCAGTCAGTGTTGCCATCTAATGACAAACACCAGCAACTACACCAGCAGTAGCAATGACAATAGTACTCACTCATCAACTACTGCGACAATACCTACGGTACAACAATTGATTACCTGGGAAACCCAAATAATTGCCTTGGGAGTTCGACAAATGCCACAACTACAATTATCATCATCATCATCATCATCACCACTAACAACAACAACAAAATTGCTACCAAGAGACTACAATGCTCACACGAATGATGGTTACACACTCGACTGGGTGGCATTGCAACGTGGTACATCTATTTACTACGCCTTGTCGGATTATTGGAGTGGTACACCCGGTTACTACCAGAACGATACTCTCAATTTTCGACCAGGACCTGGTGAACGCAAATATTCCAACAATCAGGGTGGGTACATGGCAACACAATCTCAGCTCATAAAATGGCATTCCAAATTGTGCATGTCTAGTTTTTTGCCGCCCTACGATGGCAACGTGTACGGACATTTAGATGGATTAGATTTGAGAGATGTTGAATACTGGTCCGGTGGGATGCAACTCATTGTAGAACAGTGTGGTTTGCAACGTGTATTGAATTTAGACCCCACTGAATTTATGAATCACGTCCTGTGGCACACGGCCAATAACAAACAACATCAATTACAGTATGTCCGAGAACGATTTACAAGACTAAATGATCTGTACGGAATGCTCATGACGATTCAAAAACATGCACAAAGAGATCAAAACGAAATCTTGTTGAAATTACAAGAAGACGTTCAACACGGAAACAAGAATGATCCGAAACAAAACTCACACGATTCGAAAGCCAATGCATCTGGCTCGGTCAATATCACAAACGCGATCGACTTTACGACAGTTCTTTCTGCGTGTCAGACCCAAGATCCTGATTGCTTTCCACCCCACCATGGTAGTCATTGTATTCAAGAAAAAGCCTTGGCGTGCCTTTTGGGAACACAATCACGAGTTTTTTAGAACAATAATGCCGATTTGCCAGTGGTGGTTTCGGCGCTGGCGTCAATGATGATATTGTTGGCGGTCGCGATGTGTGTACTGCTACAAATTGAGCATCCATATGTTACATGTCACAATTATGAATTACTAAGGAACATTACAGTCTCCTGGCTCACCTGGTGGCTTGACAGCATCTTCCAAACGTTGCATATCCTCTTGGGTGAGTGTAAAATCAAAAATATCTTGATTGGTAGCAATATGTTTGGGATTGTTGGACTTGGGAATAACCCCCGCCATTGTAACACGTCCTTCCAGAGCTTGTTGTACAATAAATCGTAAAGCAACTTGTGCACCGGTCTTGTTAGGATAATGAGATGCAATATCCTGCACGAGATTACCATTCACCAATGAATCCTCTGGTTGGTATTGGCAGGGACCACAGAGAGGTGAAAAACTCATGAAATAAATATTTTCTCTGGTACACTTTTGGATGACATCATCCACATCATGTGATCCAACATGATATTCTACTTGATTCAAAGTGGGACGAATAGTAGCAATTTCCAAAATATCATCAATGTGTTGGGAGCAGTAATGACTGATGCCAATAGACCGTGTTTTACCTAGCTGGTACAACTGTTCCAATGCCCGCCATTGTTCTTGACGTTGATGCTTACCAGTATTGTGTTGCTGCCAATCACTAGGAAAATGTACCATCAGATGATCGGTATAATCTAATTGAAGTTCCCACAAATTTTGGTAATGCGCTGCCATCGTGGCTTCATACGACAATCCACCTGGAACTTTGGTCAAAACGAACAAATCATCACGTACAGCTGCTGTCGCTGTCGCTGAGCCGAACCAACAATCGTTCAAGGCCAATCCAACTCCGACTTGGTTTTGATACCCGTACGCAGTATCAATCAACGTATATCCTGCTTCAACTGCACGACAAACACTCTGGTACGCGGTCGTATCATTGTACTGCCACGTTCCAGCACCTAGTAAAGGCATTTGTACGGCCACACCATTACGGTCTTTGCCAATGGTAATAGTGGGAGTGGGAATACTATTACTAGTACTATTGTCACTACTACTACTGCTACTGCTGGTCGTGTGCGTGGTGCTAGCACTGACTGCAACAACAATTGATAATACTGCTAGTACAAGCGTCAAGAATTGGTTCGTCATGGTCATGGTATTATTTGACATTGTTGTGCAGACAAAGCTCCTTCTTCTAGTCTAGTAGACATGAATGAGATGGCGAATATGATGCGTGATGCTGCATCACAACGCCAAGAATGATGTTATTATTACTATTATTCAATAATATCAAAAACCCCAGCCCTAAATATTGATATCTTTTAGGCAAAAAAGCTGTACCTACTCCTCGACTCGTCGACTAAAGTACTCCTCTACTAGGTACTCTACGCTAGTCTACTAGTAGCAACAAGTAGACTAGTAGTCTTTCTACTATAGAGTACGTGGTAGGTAGTAGTACAGTGGTGGAAGTAGACTACTGATGTAGAGCAGAGTACAGTACATGATGTATTTGTATTGCTTTTCGTAGCTGGTGCTTGGTACCAGTACTGCAAAGAATACCATGAGCACGCCACCGATAGGAGCAAATTGCCTTTTACTATACCCCTATCATCGCATGCAAGGGGCACAACGCTGCACTGCGCTACTAGTAGACGGAAACATAAAATCACATGCAAGAACCTATTATAGTCTATTTTCAGCTAATTCTCTTTTTCCTCCTCTTCATCTTGATCAACATCTCCTTCAAATGTCTCTAAACCGACAAGAGAAGCCTTTCGATTACCTCCAACAATCGCATGGAACTCCAAAAGCTCTTGATGGCTCACATCAAGGGATGCCCTGGAGCAGGTATGGTCCACACTATCATGATCAGCAGTAGCGCTACCAATCTCAGATACAGATGCGTGCAATTCGTTCATGGATGCATTGAATTGCATCAATTTGGTTTGATTGGGCATCAATGATGTCCGCCGAAGTTCTGTTGGATCATCTTTCATCCATTGACAATCCAATACTTGTTGCGCAGACCATCGCTTCTTGGGATCTATAGTAAGCAATCCGTTGATCATGTCCTTACAGTCTTGATGAACATCTTCCCAAGATTCATCGTCAAAGTCATAGTCCGCGTTCAGGATTAGGGGAAAGAGCTCGCGATTGCAATTGGCAAAAAATGGTGGATATCCACCAATCAGAGTATAGGCAATCACACCGAGAGCCCACATGTCGACCTGAAAGAGGGGAAATTATCAAAAAGCGTTGAGATTTCTATTACGTCAATCATGGATATTTATATGACAATCTCAACGAGAACAATCCAAGCAGAGCGCTTGCAATCGATGTAGAGCCAGACAAACCTTGGTACCGTAGGAAATCTTCTTGATAATTTCTGGAGCCACATGCCGAGCACTGCCAAGCTGTGTCTTCAATGCTGCATCGTGTGGACAAAGTTTGGCAAAACCAAAGTCGGCAATCTTAATCGACGAGTCATCTTGACAAGACTACGATATACGAAATGCAGTATTAGGACAAATGCACGGTACTTTTTTCGACAAGTCATAAAATCATCTAGCAAGTGGTACGAAGCATTCAATTTCAGTACTGAAATGTGCACGCTGTAATAAAAAATGAACGCTACGTACCGTCATGAGAAGATTGTCTGGTTTGAGATCACGATGTGCTACCTTGTGTTCGTGACAATGTCGGATTGCTTCAAAGATGATCAGGCATAAATCTCGAGCTTCACATTCTGTATAATTTTCTTTTTCGATGATGCGTTCTAGTAGTTGCCCGCCATCCACTTTTTCTAAAACCAAATGAATGTACTCTGGTTCGTCAAAAACATCCCATAATCGAATAATGTGCTCATGTCGTAAATCTGTC
>Ga0100393_10001770_pt1 | contig 21397 bp, 19 predicted proteins | sample CryGeymeta201517_FD_81546 | JGI IMG/M metagenome (GOLD analysis project Ga0100393, IMG submission 81546) | Groundwater microbial communities from Crystal Geyser aquifers in Utah, USA - Crystal Geyser metaG 2015-17 | ecosystem: Environmental > Aquatic > Deep subsurface > Groundwater | place... | reverse complement strand
ACGCTTGGTATCGTCACCTAATATTTGAAAAGCTTCATTTATTTCTTTAAATTTTTCTTCGTTACCAGTCTTTTTGTCGGGGTGATGTTCATGAGCAAGTTTACGAAAAGCTTTTTTGATTTCGTCTTTGCTGGCTCCTTTATCAACACCGAGAATTTTGTAATAGTCTTTACTCATAATTTAATTTAAATTTAAGTTCAAATTTACATCTGAAATTTTATGATCTAAATCTTCTGTTGTTTTATAAAAATAATTAGGATATGTATATAACATGTAAAAAATAATTCCAGCAAGTAATAAAAATATTATTTGTCCAATACTAAAAAGAATTAAACCAATTCTTCTTTCTTTATTTTCTTGTTTTTCATCTTTTATATCTATAAAAACTAATTTAGTCATCAAAAATATAAAACCTAATAAAAATAATCCTAATATAAATAAAATACTTAATCTTTCTAAAAAATTAAGATTACTTAATAAAGCTGTATTAAAATACCCCAAAACCAATGATATTACAGCAGCAAAAAGTGAAAGAACTCCAATATTACTGGCTTTAGATTTTTCAACATTTTTTTTCAATTCATCTAATTTAGAATCATAAACACTTTGTAAATCATCTTTAATTTGCTGTGTTTTTTCATCTAATCCTTTCTCTAATAATTTAGCTTGTTCTTTTAATTCATTTATATCTTTAGTATTTCTCTCTAAAATTTCCCTATCTACTTCAAAACCAGTCCTTAAATTACCTTCAGTTTCATTCAGTAAATTTTTTTTTAAAAAATTTTTAAAAAATTCATCAGAACTTGTATCACTCTTTTTTTTATCAGAAAATTTCATATTAAATTATTTCTTCAAAAAGAATTTCAAAATCAGTAATTACATGCCAATCATTTTTATCATTAAAATCTATAATAACTTCCCAAACACCTTTTTTTTCAAATTTTTGATCAAATATAGGAAATGTAGTGAATCCTTCATTTTCATTTTCTATAATAGTCACGTCACCTGTGATTAAATCTTTTGTTTCCCCACTACTTTTATGTTTTAGTCTTAATTTAAAATTATGAGTACCTTGTTCTATATTGAATCTAAATGAAACATAAAAATTACGAATAGTAAAATTATTATATGTTCCTAATTTAATCTTATCAAATATATTAATAACACTAAATTTACCTTTGTCTCCACCAAAAGCATAATCACTTACAATACCAAATTTAATTTCAAACATATATTTAAATATTATTTTATTTAACAGGAAACCCGTGAATAGTCTCTGGTTCACTTGATTCTTTTACTTCCCCAAAATTTTCTTCATACCTACGCAAATTTTCTTGCATAGCTTTGATCATTCTTTTGTAGTGTCCTGGACTCATTATTATTCTAGAATTTAGTGTTCCAGCTGGTGGCAAAATTGTCATAAAATCAAGCACAAATTCTTCTCTATTGTGAGAGATTTGTGCCATGTTGGAATATTTTCCCGCCAAGACTTCATCAGTTACTTTTATTTGTATTCCTTTATTTTCGTTTTGTGATTGTGGATTGTCCATAAATATTAATTAAATAATTTAAAATTGAAAATTATGCTGAACGTTTTGATATTCCTATAAACAAGTCCCAGAGGGACGTCATGTATTTAGGCGGGTACTTCAGTACCCGTATACAAATTATAATAATATTTAGTCCCAGAGGGACGGATGAACTACGTGTTCAAAATAAATATTGTTCTTTATAATCTATATTATTTATTTTCAATAATTTTTTGTATTCATCTTTAAAATCCATTTTTTTGTGATGTTCTTCCTGCTTTGAAATATATTCAATGACTTTTTCAACTTGGGAATGACTGACAGAGAAAGCACCAAAACCACTCTGCCAAGTAAACATTTTTAAATCTGAAAAATTATCATGTATCCATTTTGAAGAACCACCTTTCAAAAGTTGAACAGCTTTTGAAACAGCCATATTTGGTTTCAACAATAATAACGTGTGTAAATGATCATCTGTACCATTTGTAAATACTGTTTGAAAATTATTATTTTTAGCTATTCCTCCCATATATTCAAAGAGTCTGACTCTCAAATCTGGTTTAAGAAATTTTATTCTTTCCTTGGTACTGAAAACAACATGAAAAAATAATTTTGAAAATGTATCTGACATATTTTTATCAATCGTCCCTTTGGGACTACATAATAAAACACATTTTTACTGGTACTAAAGTACCAGCCTAAAATCTTATGTCCTTCCAGGACGTGAACCACTTTTTTTGTCCGTAACAAGAATATATTACATCCTTAAAATCATTATCTATAACACCTGACATCTAAAATATATGTTTACATTCTACTACAATGTCTCCAATTAAACAAACCATTTGCCCCGTCCGAATTTGGACAGAGCAAAGATGTCTATTCAATTAGAAAGTATTTCTTAAAGTTTAGGTATAGAGCATTTACACAAAACCCCTCCTAACCTCCCCTACCAGGGGAGGAACTTTCTAAAATGTTTACTTATTCTGCCTATTCTGCTTACCTTGCTTATTCTGCTTTTTTATCATCCACTACTTCACCTTCTACAGATTCACCTTCGTCTGATTTCTTTTCACCAGCTTCTTCAGTCTTGCCTTCTTCTGCAGGTTTTTCTGCACCAGCTTTGGCGGCTTCTTGCTCTTGTTGATACATCTTCATACCAATAGCTTGCGCTACAGTAGACAATTCTTCAGAAACTTTTTTGATTTCTTCGATATCATCTTTTTCTTTTACTTCTTTCATCTTAGCTAAAGCATCGTTTACTTTTTGTTTTTCTTCTTCTGTCACTTCGATTTTCTTTTCTTCTACATCTTTCATCATTTTTTCTGTAGTGTAAATCATTGTTTCAGCTGTATTTTTGACATCTATCATTTCACGTTTTTTCTTATCTTCATCAGCGTGAGCTTCAGCATCTTTTTTCATCTTTTCGATTTCTTCATCAGAAAGTCCAGATGAAGCTTCGATACGGATAGATTGTTCTTTGCCAGTTCCTTTGTCTTTGGCAGATACTTGCAACACACCATTGGCATCGATATCGAATTTCACTTCGATTTGTGGCACACCACGTGGAGCTGGTGGAAGACCATCAAGCATGAATCTACCAAGAGCTTTGTTGTCTACTGCCATTTCACGCTCACCTTGCAAAACATGAATTTCTACACTTGGCTGATTGTCAGCGGCAGTAGAAAAAACTTGAGTTTTACTAGTTGGAATAGTTGTATTTCTGTCAATTAATTTAGTACAAACACCACCAAGAGTTTCAAGACCAAGTGAAAGTGGAGTGACATCTAGAAGCAAAATTTCTTTGCCCAAGTCACCTTGCAATTGACCTGCTTGGATAGCAGCACCGACAGCCACGACTTCGTCCGGGTTGACAGTAATGTTTGGTTTTTTACCAAAAAATTCTTCCACTTTCTTTTGGACAAGTGGCATACGAGTCATACCACCAACCAAAACTATTTCGTTGATTTCAGATTTTTGGATACCAGAGTCTTCCAAAGCTTTTTTGACAGGAGTCATTGTCTTTTCAATCAAATCAGCTACTAGCTCTTCCAACTTGGCACGAGATAATTTCAAATTCAAATGTTTTGGACCTTCAGCCCCGGAAGTAATAAATGGTTCATTGATTTCAGCGTCCACAGTACTTGAAAGTTCAATCTTCACTTTTTCAGCAGCGTCTTTGACACGTTGTAGTGAAAGTGGATCATTGCCAAGGTCAATTCCTTCTGTTCTCTTGAATTCTTCTAGAATCCATTCAATAACTTTTTTATCAAAATCATCACCACCAAGATGAGTATCACCATTGGTTGATAATACTTCTATTGTTGACTGTTCACCATCGTGAGAAATGTCTAAGACTGAGACATCAAAAGTTCCACCACCCAAATCGTAAACCATTATTTTTTGATCACCTTTTTTATCAAAGCCATAAGCGAAAGCCGCTGCAGTTGGTTCGTTGATAATACGAGAAACTTTCAATCCCGCGATTTCACCAGCAGCGATAGTCGCTTGTCTTTGTGAATCGTCGAAATATGCAGGAACGGTAATTACAGCTTCAGTAATTTTTTCACCAAGTTTTTCTTCAGCATCAGCTTTTAGCTTTTGCAAAATCATGGCTGAGATTTCTGGAGGTGTATATTCTTTGTCCCCCATTTTTATTTTCAATTTGTCACCATCTTTGACAATAGTATATGGTGAATGTTTGATAATATCTTGCACTTCTTTGTCTTCAAATCTGCGACCAATCAGACGCTTGATTGAATTCAAAGTATTGCCAGGATTAGTCACAGCTTGACGCTTAGCTAATTGTCCGACAAGACGTTCACCTGTTTTTGAGATTGCAACTACCGAAGGAGTAGTACGATTTCCCTCTTTGTTTTCTAGTACTTTTGGCTGACCACCTTCGATGATAGCCATACAACTATTTGTTGTTCCTAAGTCAATTCCCAATATTTTTGCCATATTTTCTATGTTATATTAATTTTTATTTTTAATTAAATTATTTATATTTTATTTTTAATTTACATATATATGAACCATATTACCCTCAACTTGAGCATTTATACCTATAGGTCCACCTGCCAATACCGTTTGATTTACATTTTTTTCAACATTAAAATTTTTTTCTTCCAAAAATTGTTTTACTTCTACAGCATATTGATATGATTCGGTATTATTAGTGGCTGTTATCTTTATAATCTCTGGTTTTTTATCTAATAAAAATTCAGTTAATTTGTTTTTGTACTCATCATTTAGATGTCTTTGCGTGTTACCTACATTAACTTTTTCAACCTTGTTAATGAACGTGTTATTGTTAGATGTCCCATTATTTACATAATTAAAACCATCTTCAGAACTTTGTTGTTGTATCATATTTTGTTCTTGTTTAAAATGATTAAGTAGATTATCTTGAGGAGATTTTAAAAAACCAACTAAACCAACAATACCACCCACAATGATCATCAAAGCGCCTATTACTTGTAAATTAAATCCTGTCATATTATTTGAAAAAAGTCTTGGCAGCTTAGGATGTTCAGTCCACCACTGCCAGTTAATTAAATTTCAGTGTAATCTTTTATTAATCAGTTAAATCAGTGTTATTTTTTAATAACCTTCACACTCACTTTATTCTTTTTCTTTTCCTCTGCTTTTGGACAAGTGATTTTGAGCACACCATCTGTAAACTCAGCACTCACATCGTCTTCTTTCACAGCCACAGGCAAAGATACTTGACGAAAAAATGATCCACCGCGCACTTCCTTGCGATAATAATTCTTTTCATCAATTTCATGCTCTCTCTGGCTTTCGCCTTCTATAGTGAGAACTCCTTTTTCCACACTTACTTCTACTTGCTCTGGATTGACACCAGGTAATAGTGTCTCGATTACTACAGCCTCGTTTGTCTCATAGACATCAACTGCTGGTACAAAACCTTTGCGATTGAAATCATCATTTAGAGCAGGAAGATTTCTTCTCATCAATTGATCCATATCATCGAATGGATCCCATAATCTTGGTAACATATTTTTCTCCGTTCATCCCGAGTCGGCGAAAGCACGACGAGGGATCTTTCTTAAATATTAACTGTTATAATTGTTGTAGTTGTTGTATCGCTACGCTTGTTGTAATTGATTTTCATTTACAACATTTATAACAATTACAACACCTTCAGCATTTATTTTGCAATAATAACTTTTGCTACTTTGATTACTTTTCCTTTCATCATATATCCAACATCTACTTCTTTTAGAATAGTTCCCTCTTCTTCCTCAGATTCTTCCTCACCCAAGGCTTCATGCATTTCTGGATTGAACATCTCCCCTACTGTTTTTATTTCTTCTATATCAAAGTTTTTGAGAACATCACCAAACTGTTTCATGATATATCCTACACCGTCTATCCAGTTTTTTACTTTTTTGTCTTTTTCATTTTCTACATCTAATTCTGGATGATGAGCAAAAGCTTTTTTGAAATTGTCATAGACTGGCATGAAGTCAGACAATACCTGCAACTCACTCATCTTCACCCATTCACTTTTTTTCTTATCAATTTCAGCTTGCAAATTTTTGTAATCAGCTTGGGCTCTTTGCCAACCAGCTTTGTATTCAAGCATTTCTTGTTCCAAAGTTGATAATTTTTTATTAACTTTCCAGCCCCAGGCTGGTCCGCCTTGGGTGGATTTGTTATCTTTTGAAAGCATGTGTTTTTTCACATAATCTTTGACAATAGTTACCACATCATCTCTTTTCAAAATTTCTTCCGGTTGAACCCATTCAAAACTTTCGGCTTCATCATTTAATACCACATCCGTATTAGAAACTATGACTTGAAATCTTTGAGATGCATAATGAGCTTCAGGTTTATAAACAAATTCTAGGTCTTTTATCATGTCAATATTATCGACAAATTCTACACTCTTTGGACTTAAACCAGTCTCTTCTTCCAACTCACGTTCAACAGCTTCCACAGCTGTCTCACCATATTTTATTTTTCCAGCTGGCACAGCATATTTACCATTCCATTTGTGTGATTTTACGAGCAAAAGCTCACCTTTTTTATTTTCAATATAGATCCCCACACTTGGAATAACCTGCATATTTTCCTCAGACATAATTTTTATTTAAAATTTTTTTAGTAAATAATCCAACAAAGTATAATTGGTAGAATAATCCATACGTACTGGACCCAAAACCATAAACAAAATATTGTTTTTCAGTTTCGCACCAACTAAGCCACACATACTACCAAAAGGATTTTCATCACCGATTAAAATCTTTGGTTCTATGTTCTCAATCAACTTGTACATATTACCTATCATGTCTTCTGCTTGGTCAAAGATTGTCGAGACACTTACCATATAGGCATAGTCATGAAACTCAGGTTGAGAAAACATATTTCTAATTCCCGTATAATAAAGTGAACCCGGACCAAAAGCAATGATGACAGCCACGCCAGTTTTTTCAGAAATATTTTTGGCAATATTTTTCAATTCATCATTTGTTTTTTCTTCGGCCACACTCTCGAATTCTTCTGACATTTTTTTGCTGATACTTTTCACTTTCATGATATTTTCAACATAATATTTGTAACCAAGTTCTGTTGGGATACGACCGGATGAAGTATGTGGATGAGTCAAAAAACCACTTTCTTCCAAGTCACGCATTTCATTGCGAAGAGTCGCACCACTAAGATTCAAATCACATTCATCAACCAAAAAACTGGATCCGATAGGTTCAGCAGTTTTTGTATAATTTTCAATTATTAGAGCCAAAATTTTGGCCTTTCTTTCATCTAACATAATTACATTTAATGAGAAATCTACTTTATAAAAGTTTACTTAAAAAATAAATATTTCATAATAAGTTCACCCAGTCCCGTACCGAGGTACGAGGTCGGGATTAGCACTCTTCTAGTTACAGTGATATTATACAATTATCACTCTATGCTGTCAAGTGCTAATTTATACACAGGATAATAAGTCAAAAGTCCATAAAGTTCACAAAGTCATAAAGTAATTTTAAATAAAAAACAACCTCATTTTTTGAGATTGTTTTAATGTTTTTATGTTCCAGTGTTTTAATGAAAACTATTCTCCTTCTGCCACACTCTTCCCAGCATTTCTAATTTCGGCAATACTAGATATTTCACTAAGTAATACATTTTCTACATAGATACCACGTGAGTAAAATATTCTTTCTAATTCATTTTTCAATTCAGTTTCTACAGCATCACGCTTCGCACCAATAATTTCTTCTGCATCAAAACGACTAATCACCATACGCATACGACTACGCATTGTCGGGCGGATAATTTTTTCAACAAAATCTTCACCAATAGTCTGCCAAATATTTGGAATTTGGTGAATATCTAGACGAAGAAGTACTGTCCCCTCAATAGCGATTTTCTTATTACTCTTGGTCACCGCCCCAATAGGTACATCTCCCATCGCCTTTGGATGAGCTGGATTAAACTCACGAGAAATAGCGTATTCCAAAGTTTGGGTGTTGAATAGTCTAGCTTTTTGCCAAAATGGAATTTTGAAATGAAGACCTGGAGTCAAAACTTTTTTCAAAACTCCACGACCAAGATCATAAACACAGGCTACATATCCAGGTGGAACCTTGATAAATAAACCCTTTAGTACGTCCTCCATGACAAATGAATACATTAATTTGTCGAGTGAATCAGCCATATATTTGGTATATTAAATTAATTTTCTTATTTTTTCTTTTTTGGAGCAAAGATAGCTCTAATAAGTCTATTTATAATCACTCCAAAAATTATTGAGGAAATGATGAAAAGAGACTTAACCATTGGCAATAACCAAAGGATAAAAAAGGAAAAAGCAGGAAATAAAATAAAATAAAATAAATCTGGTTTTTCTACGCCATCTTTTTTATGCCTCTTCATGTCTATATAAATTTCAACTAACAATATGACAGCCACAATTCCAGGCCATAAAATAGTATGAATTTGTCCAAGATTTGAACCGTAAAAAAAGATATTGATAGTACCAGGAAAATCTACCCAATCATACAAAGTACGCAAAAGTTTTTCACCAGTAATACCTTGCAAGAAAACTTGATACAAAAGAACCAAAACAAGTAATTGAATTCCTAGAGATACAGCTTTTGCCCAAGGATTTATCTTGTTTGCTTTGACGACTTGTCTTACTTCTTCTTTTAGCTGTGCAGAATCATTACGAAATTCTTTTTCCAATTCCTTTATCTCTACACCAACTTGTTCATCTCTGATTTTGTTTCTCTCAGCTATAATAGTCAAAGGTAACAAAATAACACGCAACAAGATAGTCAAATAAACTACTGCCCAACCCAAATTTTGGCCAGCAACATTGTTGTATAACCAAATAAGTACATTGAAGACTGGTTGGTAAAGTAAATCATTCCAAATGAAGCTCCACATAGTCTAATTTGATAGATAAAATTATGCTTATATAATAGCAATAATTGAGGAAAAAAGCAAATAAATCTAGTTTATAAAGTTTTTAAAGTTAAAAGTCAAAAGTACAAAAAAATGCTAAAAATAGAGATTACTTTACAAACTTTATAAACTTTTAACTCAACTAATCTTTCCTAATCGCTACAATCGGATCAAGAGATGCTGCTTTTTTGGCAGGATAAATACCAAAAAACAAACCGACTGAAGTAGAGAAACCAATAGCAAGTACAATAGCATAGATTGGCACTGCAAAAGCCCACTTTAGACCAAAACCAGTAGCACCTAGATAAATAAGATAAGAAATAAGCACACCAAAAATCACACCAACAACACCCCCAGAAGCTGTCAAAATCATAGCTTCTACCAAAAATTGCCATAATACATCTTTTGACTTGGCCCCCAATGATTTACGCAAACCAATCTCAAAAGTACGCTCTGTCACCGTCACATACATAATATTGGTAATTCCTACTCCACCAACTAACAAAGATATACAAACAAGTGCAATAAGCAACAAAGTAATACCACCAACAACAGTCTCAAGAGTACTTCTTATTTCTTCCATTGTGGTCACTTTGAAATCGTCTTTGTCTGGATCTGTAATATCATGTCTATCACGCAACAACATTTCTACGTCTTCCTTGGTATTTTCCAATTGTGACATATCTATCACATGAGCATTGATACCCATAGCGTAATCTGTCCCCAAAAATCTTTTTTGTAAAGTTTTTGTTGGGATATAAATTATACTATCCATATCAAAACCAAAGCTAGCTCCCATTTCTTCTTGTACACCAACTACTCTAAAAGATTTCCCCTTTATAAAAATACTTTTCCCAATAGCAGTATCTTCACCAAAAAAATCGTCTTTTATTTTGTAACCAATGAAAACTACTTGAGCAACGGACTTTTCTTCTTCAGCTGTATAGAATCTACCTTCCAAAATTTTTAGATTATCTACTCTAGCAGCATCAGCACCATAACCAAAGACTGTAACTGTTTTATTTTGTTCACGATATTTTATCACTTGTTGACTAGTGACATAATTATAAGCTAGAGAAATATTAGGAAGTTTTACTATTTCTTCCATATCATCATTTTTGAGAGACGTAATAGTCACACCTGTCGCCATACTAGTAGCACTACCTGTTTCACCTTTGCCAGGAACACGCACTTCAATATTCAAAGTGTTTGGACTATAAACATCGAGCTCACCTAAAACCATAGATTCCAATCCTTTACCAGCAGAAATAATAATCACAACAGAAGCAATACCAATACTAAGAGCAATGATAGTCAAAATAGTACGCATTTTCTGTCTAAGTAAGGCAGAAGAAGAAATTGTAAATAAATCTTTAAAAAGCATAAATAATTTTATTCATATCGCAAGGCTTCTATAGCATTGAGCTTACTAGCACGTCTAGCAGGAATAATACCAAAGATAAGACCAATACCAATAGAAACTCCAGCACCTAAAAGAATAGAGTTCAAACTTATTACTAAATCCCAAGAATAACCTAGACTTTGGGCAAATTTTGCAACAATTACAGAAATCAAAGCACCAAGAATAATACCAATCGCACCACCTAAAAATGTAATGACGACAGACTCTATCAAAAATTGAAAAGTGATTTGATTTGACTTAGCTCCAATCGCTTTACGAAGGCCAATTTCTTGAGTACGCTCTTGAACAGTAGCAAGCATAATATTCATAATACCAAAACCGCCAACTACCAAAGCCAAACTAGCAATTGCTACTAAAAAAAACTTTAGAGCATCCGTAATACTAGTCAAAGCATCTAGACCTTGTGCGGTAGAACGCACAGAAAAATCGTCAGCTTCACCTGTTGCAATATTATGTCTATCTCGCAAAATATCTTTGACACTATCGATAGCTTGTTCGACGTTTAGAGCCGTATCCACCTTCATTCTCATATAATTCACGTAGTCAATCCCAAGCAAAAGTTTTTGCGCAGCAGTAATTGGAATAAAAAGTTGGTCATCTTGATTTTGGAAACCACTCACCCCTCTCTCTTCCATGACTCCCACTACTGTAAAATTTACACTACCTATTCTAATACGTTTACCCAAAGCATCTTCATCACCAAAAAGTTTGTCTTTTGAACCAAACCCGAGAACAGCTACACGTCCAGCTGTTTTTTCTTCATCTTCAGAAAAAAAATGCCCAAACTCTACATTTGCGTCTTCTACATTAATATAATTGGCAGTGGTACCTGTATAAGTACCAGTAATATTGCTGTCCCCTGCAGTAACAGTATCATTTCCTGTAACATACATGGCTACATTTTCAATACACTTACAACCATTTTTTTCAATAGCCTGACCATCAGAATATTTGAGAGTCGTCACCACAATACCCATAGCAGAAGCAGGAGGTCCATCATCTTCGGAATTACCAGGCAATACTCCAACCAAATTTGAACCCAAACTTTTTACTTGATTGATGATAAGACTCTGTGCGCCAGCACCCACTGACAAAACAATGATAACAGACATAACACCAATCACAATTCCAAGCATCGTCAAAAATGAGCGGGCTTTCGTGCGCAAAATTGTTTGCAGTGAAGTACTTACACTTTCAACAATGTTCATATTTTTTATTTAATTAAAGTGCCGTTTTCATCCGCAATTTGTCTGTGTTCTACAGGTTGGTCATATTCTATCAAACCATCTTTGAGCATTATAATACGTTTGGCATGTTCGGCAGTATATTTTTCATGAGTAACAAGAATAATACTATGACCTTTTTCATTCAAATCTTGCAAAATTTTCATAACTTGTAAACCAGATTTGGAATCAAGATTTCCAGTAGGTTCATCAGCAAAAATAATATCTGGATCATTTACAAGAGCACGAGCAATAGCCACACGTTGTTTTTCGCCACCAGATAATTTATTTGGTGTATAATCCAATCTATGCCCAAGTCCTACTTGATTGAGTAAGTCTGTTGCTCTTTTTACCCTTTCTTTTTTTGGAGTATCAGTATACAAAAGTGGCAACATTACATTTTCAAGAGTTGTTGAACGATTTAAGAGATTGAAAGCTTGAAAAACGAAACCAATCTTACTACTACGCATATCAGCCAATTCATCATCTTCCAATTTACTTACATCGCGTCCTTCAAACAAAAATTGTCCTTCACTCAAAGTATCTAAGAAACCCAAGATATGCATAAGAGTAGATTTGCCAGAACCAGAAGGGCCCATGATAGAAACAAACTCTCCTTTATCTATATCAAAAGTCAAACCATGCAAAATTTTGGTAATTACTTCATCATTTCCATATTCTTTTTTTAAATCTTTTACTTCGATAAGTTTAGACATAGTCAGAATTTTAAATTCATAAATTTTAAATTTTAAAACAATTTTAAATTTAGAAATGAATTAATTTAAAAGTAATTTAAAATTAAATCATTGAAAAATTGTTTTAATCCCGATTAAATCGGGACAAAATTACTAAATTATAGTTTCTCCCAATCTTGCACACTCTGCATATATTCATCTTTGATAGTAAAGAAATATTCTTTTACTTTTTCATAATCATTTTCGACTTTACCATCAAGGATTGCTTCTTCAAGAGCTTTTTTTATTCTACCTACAGTAGGCCCAGGTTTCAAATTACACAGCTCCATAATTTCTTCACCACGTACTGGCGAGTTGAAAGCACGAAGTTTGTCTTTTTCCAACACTTCTGCAATACGAGTCTCTAATATATCATAATTCTTGAGACGTCTTTGTAATTTCTTTGGGTTTCCTGTAGTAATATCACTACGACAAAGAGTAAGTAAATCTTCCAAATCATCTTGTAAGTTTACCACTAGACGACGTACAGGACTATCAGTAATACCATCGTCCATGAGAGCGATAGGTTGTTGATGCCAACGCACAAGTTTGGCGACATATTCTGTATCACTCTTACTCATACGCAGACGTTTACCAAGCTGACGGACAATTTTACGACCCAAATGTTCATGCATATCAAAAGCCCAACCACGTTTTGGCACAAACTCTTTGGTACCTGGTTTGCCGATATCGTGCATAAGAGCAGCGTAGCGAAGCAAAGTCTTGTCAGAACGCTCAGCCAAATTGTCTACTACTTTGAAAGTGTGATCAAGATTATTTTTGTGTGTATGGCCATAGACTTCTTCGACTCCCCAAAGATCACAAACTTCTGGTAAAAACATTTTTAGAAGTCCTGTTTCATAAAGAATCCAAAGACCAACAGATGGTTTTGGAGCAGAAAGTAATTTGAAAAATTCTTCTTGGATACGTTCGGCAGAAATTATTTTTAGTCTTTCTTTGTTGCGTTCTAGCGCCAAATAAGTTTTTTTCTCAATTTCGAAATTGAGTTGAGCTGCGAATCTCGCCGCACGAAGCATACGCAGTGGATCTTCAGAAAAAGTTGTATCAGGATCAAGAGGTGTACGAAGTAATTTTTTTTCTAAATCTTTTTGTCCGTCAAAAGGGTCTTCTATTTTTTTACTTAGACCTGTCGCAATTACTTTTCGCGCCATCGCATTGACCGTGAAATCACGACGTTCCAAATCTGTACGCAAATCTGTAGCCACTACTTTTGGCTTACGAGAATTCTCATCATATTTTTCAGTACGAGCTCCGGCGAATTCTATTTCAAACAATTTTTCTTTCTTAACTTGATTTTCATCAAAAGTTTTTTCTGGTTCTTCCACTTTTAAATCCATAGTTCTGGTAAAGACAAATCTAGCAGTATCGAAATCAGGGAACTCTATCAAAGTCCCCTCTCCACTATAAGTTTCGGCAAATTTCTTAGCAAAATCAAGTCCACTACCAACTACCACAAAATCTATATCTTTTTTTACTTTTCTTTTCAGCAACAAATCTCGCACATGCCCACCGACCGCAAAAATCTCTACTTTTTCTTGCTTAGAAACTTGATAAATTGTGCTCAAAATTTCTTTTACATTCATAAATATTAGGTCACCTCAATGTAATCTTTTATAAATCAGTGAAACTCGTCCGCCGTAGTTCTATGAAATAAGAACGAAGGAGGATCAGTGTTACTCTATTTCTCTCACAATAATTTCTTGTCCTTCTTCCAAACCTGAAGTTATCTCAACTAGACCATTGTCTCCACGAAGACCAGTACTAACATATACATTTTCTGCTTTGTTATTCTTCAAAATAAGAACATATTTTTTATTTTCTTCATCTGTACGAATAGTACGTTGAGGAATGTACAAAACATTTTCTTTACTTTCTGTATAGAAGACGACATTGGCTGTCATACCATTCAAGATATTGAATTCATCTTCACTATTATCTTCCATCGAAACAGTAACTTTGTAATAGACAACATCTTGAATCACAGTCTCACCTATTTCTATTTCACTAACTTTGCCGACAAAATGATGATCATCCCCATAAGCATCTAGAGTAATATCAGCGTCATCACCTACTGAAATTTTTATAATATCAGTCTCCGGAATATCTACTTGTATTTCAAAGAAATTTGGATTAACAAGCTTCACAACAGTAGCATTGGCAGTAACAAACTCACCTACTTTACCATCTATTTTACCAATAGTACCATCTAAAGGAGCTACTATTCTACCTTTGTTACGCATAGCTACAGCTTGAGAAAGACTAGCCTGAGCACCATACAATTGAGCACGAGCGGCAGAAACATCTTCTGTACGTGCAGGATTCTTGACATCGTTGTATTGAGCTTCAGCTTGAGTCACAGTAGCTTCAGCAGAAGCCACGTCAGCCAATGCTTTTGTCTTGGCATTTTCAAGATTTGCTTTTGCCTTATTGTAAGCTATTTGATATGTTACATAACTATTTTTAGATGTTTCAACTGCTTGAATTTTGGTAATGATAGTACTATATTTTGTACTTATATCTGTTCTGTCGGCACTTATTGTTGACTTCTTAGTAGTCAAGTCTGCCTGTGACAAATTGCCAATTGGTACAGTAGCATCAAGCATTTGTGACATAGCAAAAAGTAAATCTTTGACAGAGACCAAACCAGACTCAGCTACTTCAGCAGCACTATCCAAAGATTCATGAGAAGAATTCAAATTGAGACTACTAGCAACATTGTCCAAACTATCTTTGGCAGATTTTGCAAGACTATATTTTATCTCAGCAGTATACAATTTGCTACTATCCAACGCTGACAAGACATCCTCAAAGCTATCGTTGGCAAGAGTATTGTCTATTCCCAATATATTATCAGAATCAGTAAGAGCATTTGATAAAGAATTTTGGACAGATTGAATAGTCACAAATAAATCTTGGTAAGCATTCCCTACTATTTGACTATCTTCTCCACCTTCTGACAATTTAAGATTATTTTCAGCCGTTCTCAAGACTGCTTCGGCATTGGCGACAGTATCAGCAGAAGTAGATTTTATTTGATCAAGACTAGCTTTGGCTTTGTCATAAGTAGATTTTATACTCAAAACATAATCATCGGTAGCACCAGACAAAACTTTATTCAAATTAGCTTGTGCTTGTTGTACAGATGCACTTGCCCCCGCCACTTGAGCATTTTCACTACGCACATCCAATTCAGCAATGATATCTCCCGCCTTTACTTTGTCATTTACATTTTTGTAAATCTTAGCCATATTACCGCTTTTTTCAAAACGCAAATCTAGTTCACCAGCAGAAGCAACATTTCCAGTAGCGTCTACAGTCTGTGAAAGATTACCCATTACTACTTTGGTAGTTTCATAACTAATAGGAGTATTAGCTTTTTTTACTTGACCATAGACAATAGAAGCTACTAGCAAAGCGACAACAACAATCGCATAAAACGATTTTCTTTTATAAAACTTCTTTTTCTTTTTTTCTTCTGACATATTAACAATTAATAATTATTAACTAATAATTTTAAAAAACTTAATTCTTATTTATTTTTACTATTTATTTCCTCCAAATGTTTGGTCATTTCAGTTACGAAGTCACTCATCATAGCTGTTGGCATGAGTGCTACCATACCATGCTTTTCTACGACTACGAAACTATCCCCTTTTTTCATTTTAAGTTTTTCTCTGAGTTTTTTTGGTACCACTATTTGACCTCTTTCTCCCAAGAGTGTCGTACCATAAACACAGCCAAAAACATCTTCTTTTTCTTTTTTATTTTTTTTCATAAAATAACTAAATATGATTTATCATACTTATCATACCATAATTGTAAAAAATGTCAAACAATTACAAGACACTCCTCAATAGATGCTCGAAAGCTCTTCTAGGATCATGCTTACTCACAATACAGTGATGAATTGTATAAGCAAAAGGAGTGTCGAGATTATATTTTTTGGCTAATCTAAGCAAACAATCTGTAGCGTCTATACCTTCTACAGTCTGTTTTACTTTTTCTCTGGCGACTTTGGCAGTAAGGCCTTGTCCTAGATATTTTCCAAATTTATGATTGCGACTATCTTCACAAAGAGAAGTACCTACTAGATCCCCTAGACCAGCAAGACCATAAACAGTATCTCTCTTGCCTCCCATCGCTTTGGTAATATCAGCGATTTCGCGCAAAGCATAAGTAAGTAATGCTGCTTTGGTATTGAGACCATAACCCAAACCCTCACACATCCCGATAGCAATACTATAGACATTTTTGAATGATCCACCGACATCTACACCTATGACGTCTGAAGTAGGCACAAGTTTGATATAATCATTTTCCATTATTTCCCGAACTTTTTTGATAGCTCGCTTATTTTTGGAAGCGATACTCATAGCCGTAAAATTCTTATGTACCATCTGAGTAGCTATAGCTGGACCAGAGATTGTTACTACATTTTTCTTTAATGCTGGACGCAAATGTTTGGCAATTACAAACGAAGTAATACTCAAGCTCTTCACATCAATACCTTTGGATAAATCTACTACAATAGCATTGCTCTTAATATTTCTAGCAGCAAAAGCAATAGTATGCTCAAGCACACTACTAGGAATTGCCAAAAAAACGATTTCAGCTTCAGCCAAAGCATCTTCAATCTTGAATTTTGGAATTATATTTTGAGACAATTTTACATTTGGCAAATAATTTTTGTTTTCATGATATTTTTCTATTTGTTGAAGAGGTTCAATATCCCCTTCCCAATTCCAAATATTGACGATATTATCATTGTCAGCCAAAACTTGAGCAATAGCTGTACCCATGTTGCCAGCGCCGAGAACAGTTACTATTGTTTTTTCTTTTTTATTCATAATGACAAGCTTTTTATTTATATAAAAATAGATTGAGATACAATTGAGATAATAAAACTACTTATTCTGCATATTCTGCTTAATTTGCTTACAAAGTCCGCCTTGGGTGGATTCTGCTTCTATAAATATGAAACAAAACTTACAAAAGAAATAAAATAAGCAAACCTATAAGTACGCGGTAAATAACAAACGGTGTAAAACTCCATTTTCTAATAATTTGCAAAAACAAAGATATTGCCAAAAAACCACTAATCATCGAAAACAAGAAACCAGTAAACAAAATAGCAATATTCAAATCCCCTAACCCATTTTTGACAAGCTTATACAAACTATCCGCTCCAGCCAAAAAAATAATAGGTACACTCATCAAAAATGAATATTCAGCTGCAGAGTTTTTGTCTAATTTGGAAAAAAGTCCAGCTGTCATAGTAATACCAGATCTAGAAGTACCAGGGATAAGCGCCAAGGCTTGAGCACAAGCGATAAAAAAGTTGTTTTTCCAAGAAATATTTTCCAGAGTTTTCAAGCTCTGTTGTCTTTTGCTAAATCTATCTGCTACAAACAAGACAACACCCCAGAAAATAAGGTTGAAAGCCATGAAAGACGATGAGCGAAAAGTATTTTCAATCAAATCAGAAAAGAAGAAGCCGACAAGTCCAGCAGGAATAATACTAAAGGCAATCAGCCAAGCTAATCTCTTGTTAGATTTCACTTCCACCGAAACATCTTTTCGATAATTGAAAAAAGCTAAGAACAACTTCCACAATTTTTTGCGAAAATAAAATACTACAGCAAACAATGTACCGAAGTGAAGCATTATATCAAAAGCAATATCATGTTCTCCCCAAGAAAAAAAACGAGGTAAAAAGATTAAATGAGCAGAAGAAGATACTGGTAAAAATTCGGTAAGTCCTTGGATAATACCCAAAACAATAGATTGAAGAAAAGTCATAAAGTGTTAAAAATTAGCTATTTATATTATAACAGATTTTTGAAAAAAATGGTATTTTTTTACTTGCAAATTGTGGGTGGTGTGGTATTATTAAAGCAATAAATTCATAAATATATTATGAATGGAAATTTATACAAAAATAATAGTATAATTTAGCAATTATTTTAAGGAGTTGGTGTAGTGAGTTTTAGACGATATATTTCCAAATCTCTTTTTAAGAATAAGGAACGAATGAAAAATTTTTATTTTAAAAACATTCTCTTCAATATCACCACAAAAACAATTTATTTACATTAAATAAAAGATTATATTTTACACATGCAACAAATTGACTGGAATACATTTGGACTTAAAGGAGAAAGTAAACAAAAATCGTTTGAAGATCTTTGTATGTTTTTGTGTTGCAGAGAATTAAAAATTACAAAAATTGATTCTTATCAAAATCAGCCAGGAATTGAAACAGAACCATTCGAAGCTAATAGCAAAAAATATGGATTTCAAGCGAAGTTTTTTGATAGTAAATTTGATTGGAAACAAGTTAAATCCTCTATTCTTAAGGGGTTAAGGCTTTATCCTGATTTGGATAAAATTTTTGTTTATTCCAATAAAGATAGAACAAAAAATGGTAGTAAAAAAACAAACTATGAAACTGATATAGACAAAGATGCTGAAAAGCAAAAAACAGAAATAGAATATATGACTGACAAGGATATTCTCTTAAAATTATCTCAACCTTCAAATTTAGATTTAGCCCAACTTTATTTTGGAATTGGAGATGAGCTTGGTTTTATAAAGAATAGTGTTAGTCCAAAACTTTTAACTTTTATTCAATCTCAAGAATATCTAGATCTTCCTTGTGTAAATGATAAAAAAGAAAAAGTTACTGTTTCGAATGAAGTTTTAAATAATGAAACGAAAAAAGTATTCCTATTAACAGGGAATCCAGGAACCGGTAAAAGTATTTTTATGCACAAACTTTTAGAGGTTTTTGGGGGGCTAGATAAGAAAAAGGAAGATGAAATGGTTAAAGTTTTGACAGACAATAGTGCTGTGCCTATTTTAATAAATCTCAAAAATTGCATAAATGATTCATTAGAAAATATTATTAGAGGCAGAAAGAACGACTCTAAAGTTAATAGTCAGGAATTAGGGTTTATTTACCTTTTTGATGGACTTGACGAATTGGATGAGAAAATTGCAGACAATGTTTTATTTCAAATGTTTGAGCTTAGTCAAAAAGCTAACACAAAAATAATTATAATTTCTTGTCGTTCCGGTAATCTCAATAAAATAATGGCAAAAACCTATTTCAACGATATTATTGAGTACCAAATATCAAATTTAGAGGAAAAGTATATAAATGATTACTTTTCAAAAAAAAACGACAAATCCAAGCAAGATAAATTAAAAACACTTAAAAAATATAATCAATCTATTGTTCAGGAAATCGGAGATATATTACTTGTTAAATTATTATGGGATACAATAGAAGAATTGAATGAATCTAGCACTATACTCGATCTTTTAAACAAGAAAATAGATTTACTTTTAGATGATCCAAATCATAGAAAGAATATTGAACATCTTAATTTGTTAAATACAAAGAAAGAGCAGATTTTAAGATTAAATCAAGACATATCATTTGAATTTCACAAGAAGTTTCAATTTCGTTTTTCACAAGATGAACTTCAAAAAATTATTCTTAATAGATTTGATCGTTTAGACTATGAAGCCACAAATTCCATTATTAGCTATCTTGCTGATTTATTCTTTGAAAATTCATATGCTACGAGCTCGGAATTAAAAACATCATATATTTATCAGCATAGAAGATACCAAGAATATTTTTTTACTCAGAAACTCAAAAGTGAATATGAGAAAAATCCCAGCATTATCAGAGAATTAAAAATACTTTCTAATCGTGAGTATCTTGAAAATCTTTTTCGTCCATACCTTAGAAAGGAATACGAGAAAGAAAATAATCTTCCTGGATTAGTTGAATTAAATCTTATAGATGTTTATTTAGGCAAACACAAAGGGTTTGGAGTTGATGATGATTATTACATGAATTCAAGCGAATTCATTCCTGCATTAGTTGCGCAAGATAAAAGTATTTTTAATGAATTGTTTGAAAACGAAAATTTACAAATTAACGAAAAAATATCTATTGATTTTCAAGAATTGGAAAAAAAGTTTGAAAAATGGAACAAAGACAAAAACGATTATCGTTCAAATGATTATTTAAAAAGTGTTTGGGGTAATGGAGTTGCTTCTCTAATAGAGATCGTTGTTTTATTATGGAAATCAGACAATACAGAGATTGCAAAAGAATTCAGACAACAACTACAAAATATCATGAATTTGTATGACCAATACAAATTTAGTGAGAATCTTAAAGAAAATGACCGATTAGAAGATCCATTTTGGAACCAGTTTGAAAACTGGATTTATTATAGATTGGTAATAAAAAATGAAACAGTAAAAGATCTTTTTGATAGTTTAGTTAGAGAAAATTATAAAAATTTTTCTAATAGTAATGACTGGAGCTACAAGGAAGATGGAAAAGAAAAGTTAGTAAAATCATTTTTTCGTGTTTGTTTAAAAGAAAAAAGAAATGATTTTTATAAGCTGATAGATGATTTTGATGAATATGAATTTGTGGCACTTTTAGAAATTTTCAAATCTATTGAATATTTGCCAATTTTTGCACAATCAAAATCCATACATAAAAAAATCAAATCGTTTATCAACGAGTTTTCTCAAGAAATTAACGAAAGAAATGTATTTATTCTTTTTTACAAAAGATATTTTAATATAAAGCTATCAAAAAAGGAGAAGGAAGCCGTAAATCCAGTGTTTGAAAAACTAAAAAATGCGGATCACTTTGACTTAACTCACAACAAGAAAAATAGAGATTTTGCCATTGTTTCATACATACTTGATACATTTTCCTTTGAGAAGTTTTTAAAAAAACAAGATGGACACCCATTTCGTTACTATAATGAGCTTGGATTATATTCTGCATTATTTAATGATTTTATTTCACTATTGAAGGGAGAAAAAGAGATTGAATCAATTGTGAGAGATTATATTCGTTACATCAATTTTTATTTTGAAGGAACATATTATGGAAAATACCTAAAGGTTGATATGTCATTTTTTTGGGCTAATATATTTTCTCTTGAAAAGGATGACGAAAAACTATTACAACTAAAAAAAATATTAATT
>Ga0100393_10001766_pt1 | contig 21416 bp, 21 predicted proteins | sample CryGeymeta201517_FD_81546 | JGI IMG/M metagenome (GOLD analysis project Ga0100393, IMG submission 81546) | Groundwater microbial communities from Crystal Geyser aquifers in Utah, USA - Crystal Geyser metaG 2015-17 | ecosystem: Environmental > Aquatic > Deep subsurface > Groundwater | place... | reverse complement strand
CATCACTAACCGACTAATGTGGCTAAAGCCAATAATATGAATGATTACGATTTATTACCCCGACCTTAAGGTCGGGGCTATTAAAATCAAACAAAAGGGCTTTAGCCACATCATATTATTTTACTCGGTTAGTATTGGTTTTATTAAATAATTAATAAACGACAACACATGAAAAACTTACTTCTTATCTTATCACTATTTTTAAGTACATTATACCTTACCGCACAAGCCCCCTCAATTGAGTGGCAAAAATCGTTAGGAGGTTCTGGAAGTGATATAGGACGCTCCATTCAACAAACCACAGATGGAGGCTATATAGTTGTTGGAGAATCTAACTCAACTAATGGAGATGTAACAGGAAATCACGGTAATATTGATTTTTGGGTAGTAAAACTAACTAGTACAGGGGTTATTGATTGGCAAAAATCGTTGGGAGGGACTGGAAGTGATCAAGGATTTTCCGTCCAACAAACTACAGATGGTGGATATATAGTTACTGGACGTTCAAGATCAACTAATGGAGATGTAACAGGCAATCATGGTAGTGATGATTATTGGGTGGTTAAACTATCTAGCACAGGTAATATTACTTGGGAAAAATCGTTGGGTGGATCTGGTTCTGATTATGGATATTCCATTCAACAAACCACAGATGGAGGGTATATAGTTGCTGGAACTTCTAACTCAACTAATGGAGATGTAACAAGTAATTATGGCTTTTATGATTACTGGATAGTTAAACTAGATAGTATGGGTGCTATCGTTTGGCAAAAATCTTTTGGGGGAACACAATATGATGTTGCTTATTTCATCCAACAAACCACAGATGGAGGATATGTAGTTGCTGGATATTCTAACTCAACTGATGGAGATATAACAGGTAATAATGGTGGATTTGATTATTGGGTGATCAAACTAGACAACTCTGGAACAATGACTTGGCAAAAATCTTTAGGTGGTAGCGGAGAAGATAGAGCACATTCCATCCAACAAACAACAGATGGAGGCTATATAGTTACTGGAAAATCTAGCTCAACTGATGGTGATGTAACAGGTAATAATGGGGGTCAGGACTATTGGCTCGTTAAATTAGATAGCACAGGTAATATTACTTGGGAAAAATCTTTAGGTGGTAGTGGTAGTGACATTGGGCGTTCCATCCAACAAACCACTGATGGAGGGTATATAGTTGGTGGATATTCAAACTCAACTGATGGAGATGTAACGGGTAATAATGGTTGGGATGATTATTGGGTAGTTAGATTAGATAGTATAGGAACTATCACATGGCAAAAATCTTTAGGTGGAACAGTTATTGATTACGGGCATTCCATCCTACAAACCACAGATGGTGGGTATGTAGTTGCAGGAGAATCTAATTCAACTGATGGAGATATAACAGGTAATCATGGTAGTGCTGATTATTGGGTGGTTAAATTATCTGCAAGTGTTGGTGTAAATGAAATTACTGCATTCAATGAATTTAATGTTTACCCCAACCCAACAAGCAGCCAAATTACGCTTAAAGTAAACACTAATTTAGTTGGTGCTGTTTACACTATTTATGATAATATGGGTAAAATGGTAATGTCAGGGAAAATCAACAACGAACATACTGTAATTGAATTGGATAGTTTATCTGGCGGTATTTATTTGTTTACTATTGGAGAAAATAGCCAACAGACTTTTAAGGTAATTAAAAATTAATTGGTCTTTGATAATCCTGTTCTAGATAAAATTTACAATTCTAAAAGAATCTAATAATTAACGTCAAAGACCCGATCGAGGGCTTTAAAACCAATAACTCCTAACATTATTAGTGGCTGTCTATAAAGTCAAGAGGCTGAATTGTAAAGTTCAAATTCGAGGCTTTCGAAGTTTTGAAAATCAAGAGTTTACTTTTTGTAAATGACTGATTTTTAAAACGAGAATAACGAAGAAGTTGGGCTTTACAGACAGACTCTAATTAACTATTAGAATACAAAACCATTACATTACCCTCTGAGTCTTTAATTTTTGCAACATAACCCAATCCACCATCAATAAAATTATTTGCAATTATACTGGTATGGTCATCCACTTTATTCGTTATCATTTTTTTGTCTTCTAGTATTTCTCCACCAAATAAAGGCACATTTTTTAGTGCTGCCGTCATAAAACCCTCTACTTTAATAAATAACAATATTCCATTCCCTTTAATTAATTGGTTAGTTTCTACTAACGTGCCTTTAAAAGTCCCATCAACACCTTTAAAAAAGGCATATCCAACGTCATTAAAAACCTGATATTCAAACTCACTTTTGAAAACATTTTTATAAAAACTTGTTGCTCTTTTAATATCATTAACAGGAATTTCTAACCAACATATTCTACTTAATACATCATTATGATTACTCGATTCTTGTTTTTTAAGCTCAGATCTGTTTCTACTAAATAGCTTCATATAAATAAAGATTTGTTTCTAAAAATTTTTCAATTGTTAAAGATAGACATAGATTCATTAAGATATTGTTAACTAAAAGTAATCTAAAATTAATAATTTTTAATATCAATTTTAATTAATTGAATAGTTAATTTCGCTATTAAAAATATCTACCCATGAAAAAACCTTATATATTAGTTGTTAATGATGATGGTATTACCGCTCCGGGAATAAAAGCCCTAATAGAAGTGAGTAAAGAATTAGGCGATGTTGTGGTAGTTGCTCCCGACAAACCTCAAAGTGGTATGGGTCATGCAATTACATTTAATTCTACCTTACATATTCAACAAATGGAAGTGGAAGGCGTTCCTGGTTATGCTTGTAGTGGCACTCCTGTAGATTGTGTAAAATTAGCCGTTTCAACTTTATTAGCTAAAAAACCCGATTTAATTGTTTCAGGAATTAATCATGGTTCCAATTCATCTATCAATGTGATTTATTCAGGAACAATGTCTGCCGCAGTTGAAGGAGCGTTGCAAGACATTCCATCTGTTGGTTTTTCATTACTTGACCATTCCATAGATGCTAATTTTGGTGCTGCAAAAGTGATTACAAAAAATATCATAGGCAATTTACTTTCACATCCTTTACCAAAGGGATTTTGTTTAAATGTGAACATACCAAATGTGAATGAACAACTCATTGTTGGAATTAAAATTTGCCGACAAGCCAAAGGAAACTGGGTGGAAGATTATGATGCTCGAAAAGACCCTATGGGAAGAACCTATTATTGGCTTACAGGAAAATTTATTATTGATGATGATGGAACTGACACTGACGAATGGGCGTTGGCAAACAACTATGTTTCTGTAGTTCCTGTAAAACACGATATTACAGATTATGAAGTACTTAAAACAATTAAATGGCTAGCAAATGAAAAGGTATAAAGGAAATTTAAAAGAACTTGATCATATTGTAATAGGCTTAATTCTAGGTTTGGTATTGCCCTATATAGTGATGTATTTTTGGCTGCAAACCTACTCCAATCTTTCGCTTTTTGAAATCGTTAAAAATCCTTTCTTTAGTGAAATAGTAAATGTTTTAAAATCAAGTATCTTTAGCAATTTAGCACTGTTTTTTTTATTTTATTGGTTCAAAAAAGATTTTTCTGCAAGAGGTGTCATCTTTGCAACACTTATTTACGGTGCTTTTTATGTGTTTTATATTGTTTTTATTTGATTTAAACTCGACAAAAATTGATAGAAGATTTAAAATATTGGTTTGTAGAACATCCAACCTCAACAAATATCATTAAGTATTTAGCTTGGATTCTTTTGGTTTTCTTTCTTATTACTTGGGTAAGAAAATTGTTAAAAAAAACTCTTCCTGACGAAGGCTCTATAAAATATAAAACACAAAAAGGAATTGAAGTAATCGGGTACATTTTTGTTGTACTAATTACTATTACCTATTTTACAGGAACGATAAAGGATTTTGGACTTGCAATAGGTTTACTTACTGCGGGAATCACAATTACGTTACAAGAATTAATATTAAGTGTTGCTGGCTCTTTTTACATCTTTTTTGTTAAAGTTTATAAACCGGGAGATAGAATTGAAATTAATGGAATTAAAGGTGATGTAATTGATATTGATAGCGTTTATACAACCATGATGGAAATTGGCGAATGGGTTTCAAGCGATAATTATAGTGGTAGAATTGTTAAATTAAGTAACGCTTTTGTTTTTAAGGGACCAGTTTATAATTACTCTAACGACTTTCCTTTTGTTTGGGATGAATTTAACCTCCCAATAAGATATGGTTCAGACATAGAATTAGCAAAATCTATCGTTATTGAAGTTGCACAGGAGATTCTTTCTGAATATGTGAGAAATTCTATTAATCAATGGAAAGCTATTGTTACTAAATACTACATAGAAGATGCACAGGTTAATCCATCATTAGCCATTACTTTAACCGATAATTGGGTTCAATTCAACTTACGATATATTGTTAACTATAAAAAAAGACGATATACTAAAAACCTGCTAAATCAGGAAATTTTAAAAAGAATTGAAGCAACAAATGGAAAAGTAAAACTTGCTTCAGCTACTTTTGAGATAGTTAGAATTCCTTCTTTAAAAATTAATGATAAAACAAGTAACAAGAAAACATAAACTATTAATTTTGGCTTTGTGCGTTGGAAGCTCCTCCCTCCCGATAGTTATCGGGATGGGGAGGTTGGGAGGGGCTAATATAAACTTTAAATTAACCTATGAATTACTACATCATAGCTGGAGAAGCTTCAGGAGATTTACAAGCCTCTTTACTTATCAGAGAATTAAAAAATACCGATAAGGATGCTCAATTTCGTTGTTTTGGTGGTGATTTAATGGAAGCCCAAGGTGCTGAAATTGTTAAGCATTACAAAGAGTTAGCTTTTATGGGTGTGGAAGATGTGTTGATGAACCTGAAAACCATTTTTAGGAATATCGCTTTTTGCAAAGAAGATATTAAAGCCTACCAACCAGATGTATTAATTTTAGTCGATTACCCTGGTTTTAATATGAAGATTGCCAAATGGGCAAAAGCGAATAACATCAAAGTTTTTTACTACATCTCTCCTAAAATTTGGGCTTGGAACCAAAAACGTGTTCACCAAATTAAAAAAGTGGTTGACAAAATGTTTGTTATCCTTCCTTTTGAAGAGGATTTTTATAAAAAATTCGATTACAACGTAGATTTTGTAGGACATCCACTTATTGATTGTATTTCTGAATATCCTCCCATTTCTTCAGAAAATTTCAAAAAAAAATATCAACTTTCCGACAAACCAATAATTGCTTTACTGCCTGGAAGCAGAAAACAAGAGATTACTGCCATGCTCAACATCATGCTTTCTGTAACCAACAACTTTCCCGATTATCAGTTTGTAATTGCAGGAGCTCCATCGCAACCCTTAAGCTTTTACAAGCAATTTGAAACCAACAACATCAACATCATAGAAAATAAAACCTATGATTTATTGCAACATGCAACAGCTGCTTTGGTTGTTAGCGGAACTGCAACATTAGAAACAGCTCTTTTTAATGTTCCACAAGTGGTTTGCTACAAAACTGGCAAGCTTTTTTACCATTTAGCAAAAATGGTAGTGAAAATTAAATTTATTTCACTAGTAAATTTAGTTGCTGATAAAGAAGTGGTTAAAGAATTAATTCAAGATGGGTTAACTACTGAAAATTTAACTGCTGAGCTTTCTAAAATATTAGCAGAACCCGGAAAATCCACCATGATTAATGCTTACAAAAAAATTGAAGCTAAATTAGGTGGTAAAGGTGCTTCAAAAAGAGCTGCTGAATTAATTGTTGGATATATTCATACTTAGTTAATTTTCAGGAGAAAAGATACTTAGTATGAGTAATACTCGAAACCAAAATAATTCTTTTTTCCAAAATCTTATTTGGCTTCGGTATATTTGAAAAAATAATCATTGTAAAAATAGTTGCTAGCAACTTAATTTCAACCAATTTTCTTGACTAATCATTTTCAAAGTTTTGAAGCTTCTTTATTTTCTTTATTTTTGGGCGATAAATTTTAAAAAAAATTAGGATTGAATCGATAGATTTATTCTAAAATTTCTCTAGATTTCTCTTATGTTATTTAATTCAATCACATTTATAATATTCTTACCCATTGTATTTGTCTTATACTGGTTTGTAATTCACAAGCGACTTGATCGTCAGAATTTATTAATTCTTGTTGCAAGTTATGTTTTTTATGGTTGGTGGGATTGGCGTTTTCTTGGTCTAATTTTTATAAGTTCATTGGCTGACTTTATTATAGGACAAAAAATAGATAACGCTACGAATTTAAAAAAGAGAAAAAATTACTTAATTTCTAGCATTATTCTTAACCTTGGTTTACTTTGTTTTTTTAAATATTACAATTTCTTTGTCGATTCCTTTATTGAGCTATTTAATGTTTTTGGAATAACACTCCAAAAAGGGACGTTAGAAATTCTTCTTCCTGTTGGAATAAGCTTCTATACCTTTCAAACACTAAGCTATTCCATCGATATTTATAAAGGAAATTTGAAAGCCACTAAAAACCCCATCGCTTTTTTTGCTTTTGTTTCTTTTTTTCCTCAACTAGTTGCTGGTCCCATTGAACGGGCAAAAGATTTATTACCTCAATTTCTCACAAAAAGACAATTTAGTTATGATTTCGCCATTTCAGGGCTTCGTTTAATTTTGTGGGGATTGTTTAAAAAAGTAGTGATTGCCGATAATTTAGCTAAATATGTAGATATCGTTTTTAGCTCACCAGAAGATTATTATGGTATTTCTGTAATAATTGCTACTGTATGTTTTACTTTTCAAATCTATTGCGATTTTTCAGGATATTCAGACATTGCTATTGGTGTATCAAAACTATTTGGTTTTAAACTTATGACCAATTTCAGAACGCCTTTATTTTCAAGCTCAATAAAAGAATTATGGGGAAGGTGGCACATTTCTCTTTCCTCTTGGTTTAGAGATTATCTTTACATTCCTTTGGGTGGAAACAAAGTTGGAAAGTGGCGATGGTCTTTCAATATTTTTCTCACTTTTTTAATTAGCGGACTTTGGCATGGTGCAAATTGGACCTTTGTTATATGGGGGTCATTAAATGGAATTTATCTTATTGTAGAATCATTTACTCAAAAACAAAGAAATCAATTGTATCAATTTATTAAACTTACCCATTTTCCAAGCCTGTTAAAAGTCATTCAAATAGTTATCACATTTTGTTTATTCGCCTTTTCATTTATGATTTTTAGAGCTGAAACCACAAAAGATGCTTTCTTACTTATAAATCATTTACCTCAAAAACTTTTTACTCAACTTTCTAGTCTTGAAGGTTTTTTAGTCCCTTTTCAATCTATATTTTCATCAACCAAAGAATTCAGTTATCTTTTTTCCTCATTTGTACTATTTTTTGTAATCGATATTTTTATCAGGAAAAATGGGATTGATTACACCTTAAAAAACATTTCACCATTTTTTAGACTTCTAATTTATTATTTCATAATTGGTTGGCTGCTCTTTTTTGGTGCCTTTGGCGAACCACAAGAATTCATCTATTTCCAATTTTAATAAACTATGAAACGGTTTTTTAAACATATTAGCTTATTTCTTCTCCCCATTTTAATAGGAATAATTGTACTATACCTAATGCCCTATAACAAAGAATTTGGCTATAGTTATAGAAAAAATGTTGATTGTAACACCTTGTGGATATACTATCGATTGTTTCAAAATCAAACACCTATTGACATTGCATTTTTAGGAACTTCTCACACTGGCTGTGGAATAAACGATTCTCTTCTTGAAACACTTTTACTTAAACAAATGAATGTCGTTAACTTAGCTTATTGCACAAAAGGAAGAAACATTCAATACCCTCTCATTAAAGACCTTGTTTTAACAAAAAAACCTCGTATAGTTTTTTTAGAAGTTACTGAGGATGAATTTGCTTCAAGCCATAAAGACTTTTCCTATATTGCTGACTTAAAAGATGTTTTTTCACCTCAACTTGCCTACAACCCAACTATTTTAAACGATTTTTATCAAGCTTTTAATGCTAGATTTAACTACACAAAAAAGCAACTAAAAAATGAACTTGAATTAAAACCTCTTTCAAGTTCATTAAAAAACCACAGTTATATTCCTTTTAACTTTTCGGCTAGTGAGCAAGATATGGAAAAACATAAAAAAAAGAATTCAACTAAATATAAAAAACATTCTTCATTAACGCATAATATTAAAATTTCATCTCCAAAAAAATACATCGAAAAAATTTATGAAATAACTCAAAAAGAACATATTACTATAATTTTTTTATATCTTCCTTCTTACGGAACAGCCTTAGAAAAACCCTTAGAATACGATTTCTATAAGCAATATGGTGATGTATGGATTCCTCCTAACTCAATTTTTTTAAATCCAAAAAACTGGGTTGATAGTGAGCACCTTAACGCAAATGGTTCGCACGAAATAGCAAATTGGTTAAGTAACCAACTTTCTGAAAATTAAAATCACACCTTGTTTAACTCTATCAAAATCATTAATTTTATAGCTTATTTTTTTAGGTATTGTGAAGTATAATTTTTTTCTTTTTATTCTTTTTATTCAATGTTTTGCTAAAGCTCAACAGCCTGATGATGCACTAAAAATTAAAAAAATTAATGATACTTATTTGGCAACACTTCTTACCAAAAAAATTAATGAAATTCGAAAACAAGAGAACCAACACGTATTAAAAATTGATGCAAAACTTACAGAAATAGCTAAAGACCAAACAGAATCTAATCTGAAATCAGGGAAACCAGAAACTATTCAACCAAACAAAAAAAAAGCAACCCTCCCCGATAGAATTATCTTTTTTGAAGCCATGCATGGGAATTCAGCAGAAAATGCTACAAAAATCCCCCTCGAACTAAAAGTGAAAATTGAAGGCGAAAAAAACAGAAGAACACTAAAATCATATCAAGAATTGGTAGATTTTGTTGTTAATAGCTGGCTAAAAGATAAAAACAGTAGAGCTACTATTCTCAATGCCTATTACTATACCATAGGAACTGGCATTTCTATTGACAAAAAAGAAAAAGCAATTTACATCAATCAGGTATTTGCCACAGAGCCTTTTATTTTGCCATCAGGTGTTCCTGCAATCAAAGACGACTATAAAATTGAACCTTATAACAAAACCAAATGCAATGATTTGGAACGAAGCTTTTCTTATTTACCCGAGCTGATGTCGGACAATCTCTTTTTTAGAAATGGAGAAATATTCTTCTTTTTTCATGATTTAGCATTATTAAAAAATGTACTAAAAGACAATAAAGACGGAATTGCTCTTGACGTAATTAACAAAGAACAATTTGAATGTGGAAGTGGAAATAAATTCTATCCTTCAAAAATACATACAGGAATTATGCTTCCACCTATTTATAAAGCACAATTATTCAGTAAAAACCCTTTAGAAAAAGACAACCAAATTGAAGTTTCTTTAGGTCCAATACCAAATTTTGTAGATACCAATAGTACTGAATTTAACTTGCTGATTATAAAAGATAACTGCCTATGTAACACTATTATTTACAACAGTTTAGGTGGTGAAAACTTAAAATCTTTAGGACTTTCATTAATCTTAGATACATTATCCATTTCCAAACAAGCCGATTCTGTTACTAGCGTTTTAAAATTTACTATTCCTTTCGATAAAAATAAATCCATCTATAAAAAAGAAGATATTAAACCTTTTTTAGATTCATTAAATCTAAAAAAATACGACCTAAAGAAAATTGAAGTTTTTGCCTATTCTTCCATCGAGGGGAGGATGAAAGAAAATATAAAATTACAAGAAAAAAGAGCTAAAAGCATAATTGATGCTATACAAAATTATAATTTAAAAAATGTGCAAACAGCCATCTCAACCGAAGAAAATTGGACTGGTTTTTTTGAATCTATAAAAGGCTCTCCTTATGAAAAAGATTTTACAAAACTAACCAAAGACGAAATCAAAAAAATTGTAAATTCAGACACACTCAACTATAATTTAGAACCTTATTTAGCTGACCAACGGAATGCAAAAATCATACTCACCGTTGAAAAAATTTATATGAATGACGAGCTAATTAAAGTTCTTCCTTTACGATATAAAGAAGCTGTCCAAAAAAGAGAATACGACAAAGCCCTTCTCTATCAATCGGTTATTTTTAGCAATATCGAAAACAAAAAAATTGACAACGAAATACTCAACGAAATTAAAATTCCTTTTTTGAAAGAGACAATCCGATTAAACAATAACTTAATTGCATATAGATGGCATTTTGCCACCGAAAAAAACAAAGACAGCTTAAACAATTATTTGCTCAGAGATGTTATTACTCAGCTTCGAATTGAACCTTCAAACCCTTACCTTTTATACAATAAAACTACACTCGAATTGCTATTGTGGACAGAAAAATATGAACGTGTAAAAGACCCAAAATTTTTGCTAAAAGACATCAAAACTTTATATAATTCAGAAATAGAAAACTGGCGAATTAGTCAACTTTTACTAAACTACCACATCATTGCAGCCGATTATTATTATGAAACAATGAAGTTTGACGAACGTGACCGATCGCTTAATGAAGTTAAAAAAATATTACTCCAATCGCAATTAAACAGAGACCAAACCTATAGAATTGCTCAATATTTTATTTTTCAAATGCGACTAAATTGGACTATTGAACTCATGAAACCTTGGGCTGAAAAACCTACTATTGATGAAGAATTTTTATTTACTTTTTTGAGTGCCGCCATCTACAATAAAAAATTAGTCCCCGAAAAAGAATATTTGCAATTTATGGAAAAAGCTAAAACATTAAACAAAAACCGTTTTTGCAACCTTTTTGGTTATCCCAATATGAGTTTTCAATTACTGAAAGATATTAGCGTTAAAAAGATGTATTGCGAAAGTTGTGAAAATTAGTTATTTGTTATTTGTCTTAAAAACTCTGTGTTCTCTGTGCCTCCGTGGTAGAAAAAAAGTAATACCAATTGTAATTATATTTTAGTCCAAACTAATATATAATTTTACAATGGTTAATGCCGATATAACATGAAAATAGTTCAATAAAGCGATAGCTGAAATTGGACTATATTGAATGTATATTCGGTATAAAATAGTTAAATCTGTAACCTGTATGAAAAAAGGTATTTTCCCGAGTTGTTATAACCCACCCATAAGTTTTTTTTATTATTTACTTCAACATCAAGAGGTAATAATAGATTTACACGAAAATTTTGTTAAACAAACCTATAGAAACCGTTGCCAGATTTTAAGTCCAAACGGTTTACAGAACCTATCCATCCCCATTGTTAAAGTAAAATCCAAAAGAGAAACAATAAAAACTGCCATTGCCTACATCGAAAAATGGCAAAAAATGCATTGGCGTTCGTTAGAAGCAGCTTACAGAAGTTCGCCCTATTTCGAATATTATGAAGACCTTTTCTATCCTGTCTTTATGGAAAGAAAATATGAATTTTTATACGAATTAAACCAAGAATTACTCCTCTTACTTATTAAAACCATAGGCATTGAAACAAAAATTACATTTTCAGAAAATTATTTAAAAATTTACGATAATGCTATAGATTATAGAGATAAAATGAGTTCCAAACAACCTTTTTCGCTTAATTTTGAAAAATATATTCAAGTTTTTAGCGACCGACACGAATTTATTCCAAATCTTAGTATCTTAGATTTACTTTTTAACGAAGGACCTAATACAATTAATTATTTAAGAAGGAATTAGTAGTTAGGTGTTAGTAGCTAGGTGTTAGTGTCATTCTGAACGAAATCCAGAAAGCTTTTGGGATGAAGTGAAGAATCTATAACTTTACAAACTTTACAAACTTTATGAACCATCAACCATCAATTCCACTAGCAGAACGATTAAGACCTACTTCATTCGAGAATTATGTGGGTCAGAGCCATATTGTTGGTGAAGGAAGTGCGTTGCGTAGTTTAATAGAAAAAGGTATTGTTCCTTCTATGCTTTTTTGGGGACCTCCAGGTGTTGGGAAAACCACTTTAGCTAACATCATTGCTACTTATTCTAAACGTCCTTTTTATACCTTAAGTGCAATAAATTCTGGAGTTGCAGCAGTTCGTGAAGTTATTGATAAAGCAAAATCACAGCAATTTTTTGGGACAAACAACCCCATTTTATTTATTGATGAAATTCATCGTTTTAGCAAATCGCAGCAAGATTCACTTTTAGGAGCAGTAGAAAAAGGAATTATAACCTTAATTGGTGCAACTACCGAAAACCCATCATTTGAAGTAATTTCAGCTTTGCTTTCCCGGTGTCAGGTTTATGTGTTAAAAGAACTTTCAAAGGAAGATTTACTTGCTGTATTGCACCTTGCACTAAAAGAAGATGAATTTTTGAAAACAAAAAAAATTGATTTGCAAGAAACAGAATCGTTACTCCAGCTTTCAGGCGGTGATGCCCGTAAATTACTAAACACATTTGAAATTGTTGTAAATGGATTACCCAATGAAAAAACACCTATTACCAACGATTTTGTAGTAAAAACAATTCAGCAAAATTTAGTGCGATATGACAAAACGGGCGACCAACATTATGATATTGTTTCGGCATACATCAAATCCATTAGAGGCAGCGACCCAAATGCTGCAGTTTATTGGTTAGCCAGAATGTTAGAAGGAGGCGAAGACCCTAAATTTATTGCTCGCAGATTGTTGATTTTATCTTCGGAAGATATCGGAAATGCAAACCCAACAGCTTTAGTAATTGCCAACAACTGCTTTCAGGCTGTTAACGTAATTGGAATGCCCGAATCACGGATTATTTTATCGCAGGCAACAATTTATTTGGCAACTTCTCCTAAAAGTAACGCTTCGTATCTTGCAATTAATAATGCTCAAGAATTGATAAAACAAACTGGAAATTTATCCGTTCCGCTAGCTATTAGGAATGCTCCAACAAAATTGATGAAAGAAATTGGCTACGGAAAAGAATACCTTTATTCACATAACTACGAAGGGAACTTTAAAGCACAAGAATTTTTGCCCGATGAAATAAAAAACACAAAATTATACGAACCAGGAAACAACCCAAAAGAAGCTTCATTTAGGGCTTTTTTAAAACAAAATTGGAAAGATAAATATGGGTATTGATGTGTGAATTTGAGGATGTGTGAATGTGGAGATGAAAATCTGCGATAATCTGCGAGAAAAATGTGAGAAAGAAAAAATATGGTAATCTGTAATAAACTAAAAAAACATGAACATTGCAATAATAGGCTACGGCAAAATGGGACAAGTAATTGAAAGAGTTGCTTTAGAAAGAGGACATCAGGTAACTTTAAAAATTACGGTGGATAATGCAGCAGATTTAAACCCTGAAAATTTAAAAAATGTAGATGTAGCTATTGAGTTTACTACTCCCGAAAATGCCGTAAAATCTATTTCTACTTGTTTGGAAAATAACGTACCTATTGTGGTAGGAACAACAGGTTGGTACCATCATTTTGCTGCCGTAAAACAACAATGTACCGAACATCAAGGGACATTATTATATGCTACCAATTGCAGTGTGGGTGTGAATCTATTTTTTAAACTGAATGAACAATTGGCAAAATTGATGAACAATCACCCCAATTATGAGGTAAAAATGGATGAAGTACACCATACGCAAAAGCTAGATATTCCTAGTGGTACGGCAATTACCTTGGCAGAAGGCATTATTACTAATTTAGATGCCAAAACAAAGTGGGGAATACAACCATCGGCAGATAAAAGTGAGTTGTTTATTGAAGCTCACAGAACTGAAAATGTTCCAGGAACACATCAAGTAACGTATTCCTCTGCCATAGATGATATTGAAATAAAACATACCGCTCATAACAGAGAAGGTTTTGCTCAAGGAGCTATAATTGCTGCTGAATTTATTCATAATAAGAAGGGGATATTTACCATGCAAGATGCTTTATTTGACTAAATACATGTACCATGACTTCAAATGAAAAACAAAAAATAAAAGTCCTAATTCAAAAGTATAATCCTATACTTAAAGAATCTGTTGAAATTGCGTTGGTAGAAGATTTGTTTAACCTGATTATTGTCAACAGAGATGATGCAGATTTTGAATTGAAAGAGTTGCTAAAGGATAAAAAACAACTTAAAAAGTTTGTGATGAAGGAATTTATTCAACTTAATAACAAACCACTTACCTCTGAGTTAAAAAACATGGATGAACCTAAATTTAAACTCACCAAAAGAGATAATCAAATTAATTTGAAGTTTTAGTTGAGGGTTTTAGCACAATTCATTTCGGATTTTACATCCGCTTCAGTTTATTCAAACGAGTAAAATAAGCTTGTTCGTAATTTCGTTTAGTTTTTTCAGATAAAAACGAATGTTCAATTAATTCCATTATTTTATCTGATGTTGAGGTTGAAAGTAATAGAAATTTGTTTATTTGAACAGTAGGAATTTCAGCTAATTTTCCTAACGTATAAAACTGCTCAGTAATTTTTCCTTTTGTATGCTTTTTTGGTAACAGACCTTCTTCTAGTGCAAAATCTTTGTCTTCAATATGTATTCTGCTATTCAGTAAATCGTAAGCTGGACTCAAACGAAAATCACCATACGAAGTTTCTGTGAGTGAAAAATTTTTATAATGAGCATCTCCATTCGACATCAAATAATTGAATAGTATGAGTTTAAATAATTTTGGAGCTTCCACACTATATGCAGGAACGTATTTTTTCATTACTTCAAATAAATCAAAATAATTACCGAGATATTTATAGTTCTCACCATATGTTTGTGGTGTTCTACCTGTTAAGGAAGCAAAATCTTCTTGAGCTCTTTTTGAACCATCCAAATTTGTATCAAAGCGTTTGGTAATGTAAGCTGGAGCACCATTTTTAAAAAATAGTAAAGCATTTTCAGCAGTTTCTATACCAAATACCTGTTTGGCAATTTGCATCGTTAAATGTTCATTGGCTGGCATTTGATCGGTATTTTTTCCTGCAGATGGTATAGGTTTGAGAATATATTGCCCTTGTTCGCCTTCTTTAACTAGTCTTAATTTATTTTTTTCTAACAATACAGAAAATTTTTCCTGAACACCCGAAATGGACATTCGCTTTCTATTTTCTTCAAATAATTCATCCGTTTGCTCATTAGAAGCAGGTGATTCATACGGTAAAATATGGCTTACTTTTTTACCATCAAACACATTTTTTAAGGCAGCTCTGCTGTAGGTTTCATGACCTTCAGATAAGGTTCCGGGACAATATTTTATAATAGGAAAACTCATTTATTTTCTATTTTTTGAACACGAACTGCTCCAATGCTGTCATGTTGTGCTGTAGCCATTAAAATACCGAAATCATCTTTTGCATCTATGCGTAAGTTAAAGCATACGGTTTGTATGTTTGTACCTTCTGGAAGCATATTATAAAAGAAAGGAAACAAATAATTGGAATGAAAAACTTCTTTTGATTTAAGTAAAGTTAAACTGATGGATGGTTTTGAAACATCATTTACCCATTTTTTATGGTAGCTAAACTCAAAACTTCCATCATCCAATTGTGTTAACACACCAGCTTCTTCATTTTTATATAAAACACGAGCACTTCTCATTCTATTGATTTAATTTGTAGGTATAATTTTAAGCCCAAGGCATCAGCAAGTTTACTTACTGTTTTCAATGTTGGATTGCCTTTTCCGCTTTCAAATTCTTTTAATGTACGAAGTCCTACACCAGAAATCTCAGCCAATGTTTCCTGTGTTACTTGCAATTCGTCTCTACGATTTTTTATTTGTTCAATTAATTTTGTATAGTGCATTATACTGCTCTTTTTTTGTCAAAAGTAACTAATTTTTATAATACTACCAACAAAAAGTGCATTAAACCGCACAATTCTATGCTTTTAATAAGAACCAAACACAAAACACAATAAAAAGTGCCATATAATGCACTAAATGATAGTTGGTTTAATTTGTTTTTATGATAATTCGCAAGTGTATTTTGATAATAAAAGCATAGAAAATTCTACGCTTAGAGGGGGGTAGGCTTAATTTATTCTATTTCCATTTTCATCCCATTCTTTCTTCACACTAACAATTTCATCTTTATTATAAATTACTATTCGTTTTTTCTTCCCATTTTTATAAAATTCAATCCATTTCCCATGTTTGAAATAAGCCATCACTCCATTAATTCGACCACTATTTGTTGAAGATGATTTGGTCATTAATTTTTTCTTGCCTTTTTCTTTTAATTCTCCAGATGAATAGTTGATTTCAATATTTTGTTTCTTTTTTTTATTTAAAGTAACCTCATTAGTCTGTGAAAAACTTGCTGTAAATGTTAATAGGAAAATGATTGTTACGATGATTTTCATTCTTTATCTTAGATAATTAATTTATCTTCAAATCTAACCATTTTAATAAAAGTAAGAAGATTAATCAATATTTAGTCTATTTTATATTTTTGAATTGATGCTGCTTCGCGGTCTCGACTGCATTTTTCTATTCCTCATACTTCGGAATGAAAAATATTGCTCGAAATGACACCAAAAGAAACTCCACAGCCAAAAGAATGTCATTTCGAACGAAATTTTACAGGTTGAGGTACGAAATAGCCACGTGCCGAAGAATATACTAACAAACAAAGGCTGCATGGCGTATTCTATATGACCGATAAAAACAATAAATATCTACATATAAAACTTAGTAAAATGACGCTAGAGAAATCTTTTGAATTAAGACCTGAAAATTTCATCATTCTATTTTTTCATAAAACTTCATCCAACTATCTTCGTGGTCTGGATATGCAAAAATTAAATTTGTTGAATCTACCATTTTGATACTATAACTCCCTGACCATCCTTTTGTATAATCCCATTTTTCATTGTTTTTCTTTTCTTTTTCACTATTTGAAAATACCAATAAGTTGTATTTTGAGAAGATACGTCTTTTAATTTTATAATTATAAACATAATCAAGACTATCTAAGGTTTTAGTACTGTTATAAGCCATTTTTTCTTTGTCAATAAAATGGATGAATTCCTCTTTGTTGTATAGAGTATCAGAATATTCATATTCAATTTCTTTTGTTAATTTCCAAGAAGTACCACTTAAATCATTTTTTTGACTATAGGCATCATAGCAAAGAAAAAAAAGAACAGTAATAATAACGATTTGTTTCATTTGTTTTTAGTTTAAGTCAATGTCCTAAAAAATAAACTTATTCTCCAAAAATAAGAAGATTTCTCGACTGCATTTTTCTATTCCTCATACTTCGGAATGAAAAACATTGCTCGAAATGACAAAAAGAAACTCCACAGCCAAAATGAATGTCATTTCGAACGAAATTTTACAGGTTGAGGTACGAAACTTAGTAAAATGACGCTAGAGAAATCTTTTGAATTAAGACCTGAAAATTTCATCATTAAGAAAAATCCAATTGGGATTGAGGGTTTCTATCAATTGTTATTTCTTTTTTCTACTCCACTTTTTTAATTGTTTTTCTCTATCAATAGCGTGTTCTATTTGTTCAAAATGTTCGTAGTAAATTAAATTATAGCAATAGTATTTACCTGCAAAAGATTTTAATGTTCCTTTGTCTTCTTGATGTTCAAACATTCTTTTTCTTAAATCATTGGTAACACCAATATATAAGGTCGTTTTATTAGGGTTTGTTGTGATATAAACAAAATAATTGTGTTGCATTTATCAAAAATAAAAGATCAATTATCAAATTTACATTAATGCTTTTAAATAAGAAGATTTCTTGACTGCATTTTTCTATTCCTCATACTTCGGAATGAAAAATATTGCTCGAAATGACACCAAAAGAAACTCCACAGCCAATTAATTGTCATTTCGAACGAAATTTTACAGGTTGAGGTACGAAACTTAGTAAAATGAAGCTAGAGAAATCTTCTTGCTACAGAAATCTTCTTGTTTATATATCAAAATTATAATTCGGTACTAATCAAATAACATATTTCGAGACTTTTATACTATTTTTGGAAATCATTTACTAAATCAGCGAATTGAAATCAGTTACTAAAAAATGGATGTACTTTTTGTTGGCAATTATATTGGCAGCAGTTGGCTATTGGTTAGTACCTTCAGCAACTAATCCTAAAGCACCCATCATGGCAGCAATAGTTATTGTTATGGCTGTCTGCTGGATTTTTGAAGTCTTGCCTATAGCCGTTACTTCCTTATTTCCTATTTTTTTATTTCCGCTTTTTGGCATTTTAGACGCTAAAGACACAGCCGTATTTTATGGTAAAGAAATCATTTTTCTTTTTCTCGGTGGGTTAATGTTGGCTCAAGGTATTCAACAATCTAACCTGCATCAGCGGTTGGCATTGAGAATTGTTAGTGTTATAGGGAGCAAACCCGCTCATCTTATTTTAGGGTTTATGATAACCACCGCTTTTTTAAGCATGTGGATATCCAACACTGCCACGGTAATGGTAATGATGCCCATAGGTATTTCCATTATTGAAGAATTAAAAACGGGTATCACTAATGATAACAATAAACTGATAAGTCGTTTTGCCGTTGCCTTAATGTTGTGTATTGCTTATGCTGCCGATATTGGCGGAATGGCAACAGTTATTGGCACCATGCCCAACATGATTTTTATAGAAATGTACCAAACTATTTTCCCTGATAAAGCAGCAATTGGTTTTACACAATGGATGATGATGGGCTTACCAATCGCTATTACTTTTATCATTACAGGTTGGTTATTGCTTACCAAAATAATTTACAGAATGCCCAAAGACAATCTGTTGAAAAGTAATGATGTAGTAAAAAGTCAGTTGCACGGATTGGGGAAAATCACCAGAGACGAAGCTTTATCGGGATTGGTATTTTTTATGGCTGCTGTTTTATGGATTACAGGTTCGGATTTACGCTTGTCGGAAACCTTTACCATACAAGGTTGGCGAACTGTTTTTGGGTTAGAAATGGCAACCGATGCCACCATAGCCATTGCTGCTGCTACCTTATTGTTTCTCATTCCTTCTAAAAAAAGAGAAGGAGAAATGTTGTTAAAATGGAGTCATGTGCAACAATTACCTTGGGGAGTGTTATTGCTTTTTGGTGGAGGTTTTGCCATTGCAGGTGGTTTTACTTCATCGGGATTATCAGAAGTGGTGGGAAATCTTTTTGCTCAAATGACTTTTTCTTCGCCACTAATGATGGTTATTATTGTTTGTGTGGTGCTTACTATGCTTACAGAAGTAACTTCCAACACAGCAACCACCAATTTGGTGTTGCCCATTTTAGCTCAAGCAAGTATCGCATTAAATATAGACCCCATTTTATTGATGATTCCTGCAACACTTTCGGCAAGTTGTGCCTTTATGATGCCTGTTGCATCGCCCACCCAAGCCATTATTTTTGGATCGGGTTATGTAAAAATTAAACAAATGATACGAGCAGGAATTTTATTTAATTTATTGGGCGTTATCATTGTTACGACTGTGTTTATGTTGTTGTCTAAATTTGTTTTTGGAGTTGATTGGTAATTAAAAATGTTAACTAACAACACATATAAATTAGTTGAATTGCTTTTGCTTTTTGTTGCTATTCCTATAATATTGGCATTTCCTTTTTATTTGTTGGTCAAAGTTTTAATTGTTTTATTAGCTATCATTTATTGTCTATGGATAGCTAAAAAATTTTATTTATTCACTAAAAAAGAACTTTATAAAATCAATCATCATCAATACTGGAAAATGATAGGATTATATTTTCTTCTTATTACCATTTCAACAAGTATATTTGTCTGGAAAACCATGCCTGAAAATCTGTTTATAGTGCTTAAAAAAGCACCTCTGTTTTGGTTAGGATTAATACTATTTTACTCTATCTTTTCAGTCTATCCACAAGAAATACTTTATCGATTATTTTTTTTCAAACGATATCAATCAATTACTTCAAACACAACACTTTTCATCATTATGAATATTCTTGTTTTCCCATTAGCTCATTTATTTTTCCATAACTGGTTTGTATTATTCATTACATTAATTGGCGGAATTTTATTCAGCATAAGCTTTTACAAATCAAAATCATTGATGGTTACTTTTATTGAACATGCACTCTATGGAAGTTGGCTTTTTACAATTGGAATGGGTGAAATGTTAGGATTTCCAATGCCTTCTTTTTAATGATAGCAATAAAGTATCTTCTATACTACATTTTTAATCGTTAAAAAACTTATTTTTGAAGCACTAAAAAAATTCAAAATGGCAAAAAAGATAGACTTAGAATTTAGTAAGAATGAAGATGTAAACCGAATGGCTGTATCTGATTTAAATAAAAGATTAGAAACCATTTATTTAGGTGGTGGAAAGAAAAAAATTGAATCGCACCATGCTAAAGGCAAGCTTACCGCCAGAGAAAGAATAGATTATTTATTAGATAAAAAATCACCTAGAATAGAAATTGGAGCTTTTGCAGGAGATAAAATGTATGCCGAACAAGGTGGTTGTCCTTCAGGTGGAGTTGTTGGTATGATGGGTTACGTTAGCGGAAAACAATGTTTGGTGGTAGCCAATGATGCAACTGTAAAAGCTGGAGCTTGGTTTCCTATTGCTGCCAAAAAAAATCTACGTTTTCAGGAAATTGCCATGGAAAACAAATTGCCTATTATTTATTTAGTAGATAGTGCAGGCGTTTTCTTGCCCATGCAAGATGAAATTTTTCCCGATAAGGAACATTTTGGTAGAATTTTTAGAAACAATGCCATCATGTCGTCAGAAGGAATCATACAAATAGCTGCCATTATGGGCAGTTGTGTTGCTGGAGGAGCTTATTTGCCCATTATGAGCGATGAAGCTATGATAGTAGATAAAACAGGCTCTATCTTTTTAGCAGGTTCTTATTTGGTAAAAGCAGCCATTGGCGAAAGCATAGATAACGAAACTTTGGGAGGAGCCACAACGCATTGCGAAATTTCTGGTGTTACCGATTATAAATGTAAAGACGACCAAGATTGTTTAGATAGGATTAAAAACATTATGGATAAAATTGGGGGTTACGACAAAGCAGGATTCAATAGAATAAAAGCTACTCAGCCCAAATTGGAGCAAAAAGATATTTATGGTATTTTGCCTGATGTAAGAGAAAAACCTTACGATGTAAAAGATATTATTTTACGCATGGTAGATAATTCTGATTTTGAAGAATATAAAGAGGCTTACGGAAAAACCATTGTTTGCGGTTATGCTCGTGTTGACGGTTGGTCGGTAGGAATTGTTGCTAATCAGCGAATTGTTGTAAAATCTGCAAAAGGAGAAATGCAGTTTGGTGGTGTAATTTATTCCGATTCGGCAGATAAAGCAGCTCGTTTTATTATGAATTGCAACCAAAAGAAAATCCCGTTGGTGTT
>Ga0100393_10001764_pt1 | contig 21418 bp, 42 predicted proteins | sample CryGeymeta201517_FD_81546 | JGI IMG/M metagenome (GOLD analysis project Ga0100393, IMG submission 81546) | Groundwater microbial communities from Crystal Geyser aquifers in Utah, USA - Crystal Geyser metaG 2015-17 | ecosystem: Environmental > Aquatic > Deep subsurface > Groundwater | place... | reverse complement strand
GTAGCCTTGTTGGTGTGACAGGTATTGTAGTGGATGCGCACCGGTCTGGTGCGAAGGGCGATATAGTTGGAGTTTTGACCATTAACACTCCAGTTAAGTTATTTGATTCCATTGATGATTTATTGAAAGACAATTTTGTGAGTATTTTATGAAGACTATTACACTTAGTATAGTTGAGTTTATTCTGCTTATGGTGCTGCTTATATTAGGTACTAGCTATCTATGGTATGCCTATTATCGCAGTGCATTAAAACTCCTCGAGATGCAATACCTAAACTAATAACAATCAACAGGTTATGGACCATACACCACCAATCTATGCGTTTATTAAGGCTAAGGTAGACCAAGATTACTGGTTGGCTGCTGAGGTTCATCGAACTATAAACATGGACGGTTCCAACCATGATCAATGGATTGACTGTATAATTCTCCGAGCATCTAGCGGGTGTGTATTAAAACAAAAAGGGAGTAGTAATTTCGATAGTACCGGAGAGGTAGAAGTCTCCGAATATATGCAGACTCTCTATACACCGACTAGTAGATTTAACTTCGACTATTATGATACTCTAGAAGATTTATGTGCAGATCATATAAGAGAGCTATTATAAATGAATGATTGTCTACATATAGGGTTTATAGTTGATAAGAAGGATCCGCTACATTGGTTTGTTCTCGAAATCCATTCAGTGACAAGTGTTTTGTGTATCAGAGATATTGCACTTGATATTACTTGTCGGGTACTTAGAAGGAGCAGGTATAAGGAGCGAGCGCTAAAGGCAGACCTGGACGGGAAAATAGTAAAACTAACATTCTCCAAACAACAGTATAAATGTAGATTTTATAGTTGTCTGGAGAAACTATGTGCAAATCATATGGAATACTTGCTCTAAAACAGGGAAAAATATAGTGTAATAGGGGATAAAGCATGTGTTTCCGGGGGCAAAGTAGGGGTAATGTAGGGCAAATAGAATGCAGGAAACACAGAGGAGCACGGTCTGATCATAGTGTTAATATGGTATGTGATACGAAGAAGAATTGCAAGCGTTTAGGCGTGAGATCTTGAGATTATTAGTGGTGATATATAGGAGGAACCGCTAGGAAGCGTTCAGGTGTTTAGGCGTGAGACTAGGGACTAAATGAAGCGTTCAGGCGTTGAAGCGTGAGACTAGGGACTAAATGAAGCGTTGAGGCGTTGAACCATTTGGGGCCGAAGGAGTTAGAATAAGACAAAGAAGAAAACAGTCTAGTATAATGTAGAGTAGAAGATAGATAATGCTGTAGTAGAAGATGTAGTATAAGAAGATGGAAGATAAGAAATAAGAGCATGAGGATATAGGTGCATAATAGAGCATGAGCATAGAGGTGTAATGGCGTGGAGAGGTGAGAGATAATGTAGCCGATGCTATGCGAAGATAGAGGGAGAGTCTAGGGAGAAATGAGAGATCGGATAGAGATTGGCTGGGCGGGAATAGTATAAATAGTACTTGGCGCGAACTATTTTTGGCGAACACTTCTCACCTCTAACAGCCAGTCTACAACTACCCAACCCACAAAACGACAAATCTACAGCTCGCAATCAACTAAACTATTCATTCACAGCCTTCAATGACCAACCGGCAAACTCAAATCATCAACTAATCATAGCTCGCTATCAACTATCTATGGTCATTCCTCAATCAGTCTGCGCCAGCCGAGTTCCAGGAACTGCGAGCTGCCATATTTCAACTAAAATGGCAAGCAAAAAAAGTCAGCCGCGGAGCCGTTTCTAGTTGCACTCCTCGATCATTTCTGCCTCACCTTACAATGATATAGGAACACAGGTAGAAAATAAAGCATCTTTTCAGTTGCCTTATTCCAAGAACTATATCTGGTCCTGGATCGTACCAATATCGGCTCGAAGTTCACCCTGCACGCTCTCGGTGTTCTTGCTGTGCGCTTGATATTTCTTTGCGTATATCACATAGAAATCTCTCTTTTTAGCTTGTATAGTATACGTGTATATCGTATATTAATGGAAAGAAAGGGGACACTATGGGAATCGAAATTAATGTGAAGGAGCATAAAGAGATTGCTCCAGGCGTTCTGTTAGTTGATATACTTACGTCTATTATCAGTCTTCCAGAGAGGTTGTAGATTAGTATAATGAAAACACTTTTTCTGTTCATCTTCAATAGAGAGATCAAACGAGACACATGGTATGATATGATCAATTTCCCAATCACCATAATTATCCCAATTCATTCCTTTCTGGAAAGAGCTTTCTATATAGAGCTTAAAATCCTCAAAAGAGCAACCGAGTAATGTTTCAGTCTTTCCAGCAGGTTTTAATCCCTTTAATACATGCCACATTCTACAACGTACATTATTGGCAATCCGGTTTCGAGGTTGTTGTCGCCATGCTTTTAATTGTTCTCTCTTCTTTTCTCTATATTCAGCCATGTACTCTCGATCTCGTATTCTACAATGTTCACGGTTCTCCTCTTTCCATTTTGATGCTCGTTGGTTGAGAGCTTTACTGTGCTCGTGGTAGTATTGTTTAGATTTCTCAATAAGTTGTTCCCGGTTCTTTTCGTAGTATCGTTCTTGTGCTTTGTTTTTCATATAAATATTTAGTTGCTTTCAGGTATAAAAAGTCTTATCATTAAAGAAATAATAAAAGGAGGTTATCATGGCAGGGATTGTGGTTAATGTTAAAGAGTGTGAAGAGCTTGCACCTGGGGTCCTCAAAAAAAATTCCAAGACATACTATATACAGTGTGTCATTGCGAAGACGTGGCATTACTGCAATGCCGAGCGGCTCGAGAAACTCATCAAGAGGTTCGGAGACGCGGAGTTGGTTGGTGCTAACTATGTCTCTCGGGAGGCTAAACAGCAGCAGAAAGAGAAGGATGTCAAGAAGCGCCTGCCTACATTGGAGCGAGGTAAGTACGAGAGCAACAAAGCTTTCATGGCTCGTAGGGCATTGGCTCGCCAGGAAGCGGAACAGACGGTTCGCGAGCAGACGAGCGAGAAGCGCACGTATACATACCTGCCCAAGCCACCCTTTGATACATCGAACATCAATATCAACGGAGGTGAGATTAAAGCTCGCACTCAGCATGCATTTGATCTCATGTCGAAGACAGATGAAGGAACTTTCGTCTGCATTCATCCTTCAACTATTGAGAAAAACAGTGGCTATTGCAATGACTGCCCTTGGTGGAATAGCTGCCGAGTAGGAATGAAGGAATGGAAGAAGTTCGCGGAACAGCCGCGCCGCTGGAAAGAGCTCAAGGACAATGAGTTCAAATCAACTGAAATCGACTACGAATACAATGTTATTACGTAATATATGAAAAAAAGTGTAGGCCGTGACTTTTAATGTTGCTTTCTACACTGCCTTTTCATACATATGGGTGTTGTAAGAGAGGTAAGCGATGAAAGCAAGGCATAAAAAAGTGGTACATGACACAAATTAACAATTGCTTTTTATTGTAAACCGCTCTATATTAATAGGTACAGTAACATAAACAGAAGAAGAAAGGAAGAACAAAATGACACGTAAACTGAAATGCACCATCACTGGTAACTGGTCCTACTGCAGCGAGGAGCGCTACAACAAGCTCATCGCCCAGTTCGGTTCGGAGGAAGCTCTGATCGCCGGTTATGTCAGCCGTGAAGGCAAGAAGCTCCTGGCCGCAAACGAGGAAGATGTCTCGAAGGCTCAGGCAGCAGCCCAGGCGCTCGTTCACAAGAACAAGATCGCCTGCACGGTGACGGGCGAGCTGATGTTCATCAGCGATGAGCGGATGAAGCACCTCTGCGAAACCGGGAACACGGACGAAGAGGGCGTGCGCGCCAGCTACGTCAACCGGGTCGCCAAGCGCCTGCGCAAGGAAGAGGCGAACAAGGTTGAGGCTGGCAAGTCCTTTGCCGAGCTCACCGAGGACCAGCAGGCGACGATCGATGAGGGTCTGCGCGCCCGATTCGAAGCGGGTGATTGGCCGGCGACGGCGGCTCCCAAGGGTTCCAAGCAGGTGAAGGAGACCAAGGAGAAGGCGCCCAAGGAGAAGGCTCCGACGGCCGAGACGAAGCCCGACACGGAAGTTCGGGACACGATCCCGACCGAGACCGAGGTCCTGGATCCGCTGCGCCACATTGACGGTGAGACTTCTGCCGAACGGAAGAATCGGATAAGGCGCGAACGCCGCGCAATGGCGTAAGTGGCACGCCAGTGGGAGGCTCCTTCGGGAGCCTCCTTTTTTTGTTTAGTATTTAGCTCCCTTTGAACAATTTTCGCTTGCCCAAAGTGGCTGAAGATTACTAAAATGAAAACATTGTTGGAGTTGGATTTCATCAGTTAGGTCAAATGACGCACAAGGTTTGATATGATCAATGTGCCAATCACCATAATTGCTCCAGGTCATGCCATCCTTAAATTGATGTTCTATATGCTCAACAAGATCTTGCCATGTACACCCACACAGATCTTGTGAGTGATTCTCCTTCAGGACAGAATGAGCTTTAAGTACAAATCTCAACCTATCCCGACATCTACGTGCAACTATCTTTTGTGGATCATTCTTTACACGCTCATTATATGCTCTCCACACTCTACGGACATGTTTTCTATTCTGCTGAATATAGTCCTTCCGTTGCTGCTTAATCACGTCTTGGTGAAGTGCACGATGCTTAACAGCTGCCATGCGACCGCGTTCGAATCTGAACTGCTTATCACATTCAGGGCACCTTTTCTTCTTTAGACTCTTACATTCAAATATAGTTCCGCATTCACATTGTTTTGTTTTCATATAAATACTTATCATATCCTGCTAGTTTTTCTCTGCTGATCTGATCTTTTTCTTGCCTCTCTTTATGATGTATCATACAATGTAGGGGTATTAGAACACAAGTGTATGTAATCATAATTAAGGAGAAAAATGAAGAAGACAGCAAGCAGCCGTGGTCGCAAGTCCATGTTCAAGAAGGATGAGATCGTTCGCAACATCACCAACACAGAGTACAATCATCAGCTCGGTGTTGTTGTTGCCGCCGATAGGCAAGTTTCCTCGAACCCGAGTACGCATTCCCGCACCCGGTATCTGGTCATGTACGGTAATCGTTCCGTCAAGTCGCATTATGCATCGGACCTGGCACATTCAGTGATGTAATCTTCTAGAGGGTTTCGGACCCTTTTTAAGATGAAGAGCCGCCAAAAGCGGCTCTTTTTTTGTCTCAAAATCTCAAGTGCACAAGGGCAGCATCGCTCTCGTGGAGTATGAACTTTAAAAAAGGTGTTGATTCTTTCCATTGAATTTCATATCATATAGGTATGTTAGAACATTAATGGAGGCGATGATGAAAGAATTTGTACGTAGTGATGATTACCAGACGAAGATCTTTATGGACGCATTCGATAACCACGTTGTCCTTGATGCTAAAGTAGAGATTACACACATCAATGGCAAATTGAAAGCGTATTGTCCATCTACTGGAACCTTTCTCCAGTTCCCATCTAAGCTTAGGCACTACAATGGCGAGAAGTACATTGCTGATGTTATCAAGTCTAGAAACAATTCTGGGAGTATATTCTATCGTGCCTACCGGAAATCGATCCGACAACCGCAGACTGGAGAGGTGGTAGGGTAATGAAATGAACGCAACTGTTGAGCCAGCTGTTAAGTCATCGGATGGGAAGACACTCATCTTATGGGATCGACATACCGTTGCAAACGGGTTCACCTTCATGGTGTACTCAATAGATGATATGCTACTGGCCATCAACGTATTCGGGGTCCGACTTCGCCAAGAGAGAACAAAACGAATTAATAGTAAGAGGCAACTGTTTGTTGGTCATTGACTTCCTGCTATAGATATGCTACAATATAGACATATTAAGAAAGGGAGTGTGATATGAAGTGTGTATGGTCAAGTGATGGATATATGCTGGAAAATCCTGACTGCGGAATGATTGAGGGTGATAGTGAATTTGATATCATAGTTCAAGTTCTGGGAATGAAAGATTGTCTGGTTGACTTTATAGCAGATTGTTTTGAGATTGAGTTGAAGGAAGACCGGGAGATTTCAAAGGCTCTCCAGAAGAAGATCATCAAGCAGTTGAAGAGTGACAATGGAGATGGTCAGCCATATTTTACGATCAAGAATGAAAATGGCAAAGTAATCTTTGGTGGATAGATTGGAGCAATATGAGTAAAGAGCGTAAGCGTTGGTCGTCTGGTCGTCTGGTCGTTCCTGCTGTGACATCTGCACAGCTGATACGGAACCTGGCAAGGTCGAATACTTTGTTGATGGTAAGGTGAAAGGTGTAAGTGCATGGGCGTTGATGTGCCCTGTATGCTTTGAACGTTTCGGTGTTGGTCTCGGTCTAGGACTGGGACAGAAATATGATGGCATGTCACCTGTGCCGTTCCTGCTTGAAGGTGACGGTGCTCAAGTGTTGAATCGTTGAAGCGTTCAAGCGTTCCAGTGTTGACTTCTGCTACATAGCATATATAATATATGTATCATTAAAGGAGGAGTGCAGTGGATATTGGAAAGACTTTAGAGCCGGGTGACACAATACGTGTCTTTGTTAATGGTAAGATGAAGGATCGCTACGTCGAGGACGGGCCGTATTTCCAGGACGAGATCTGGGTAACTGTAGCTGACGATGAAGGAGAGATATCAAGTGCCAAATGGAACAAAGCAAGAGCAGGATGGATCGAATTTGATTGACGGCTGCGCAAAGATCCCAGCATGGGCTAAAAACGTTAAGCCTCAATACTTGGCTCAGTGCAATGCCGAAGCCAACGATATCATACTCGATATCTTGCTGTGTAAACCACTGGTAGAGTTCATGTCCAGCAACAGCGATGTGCTTCCTCTCCTTGATAGAATGCATACGTATGTAACAGTACGCGATCAAATCGAAAGGTCATAATGTCAACATTAACAGCTCCAAAAGAGCAATCAACCATAGTGATAGAGCCTCTCTATCAAGTAATCATCTGGAACGATAACGTTCACACCATGCACGAAGTGGTGCTTGCCTTGATGAAAACCTTCGGTCACAATCGTAGATTAGCGACCAAGATTGTAAAGGAAGCAAATGACAAAGGCAAGGCTATTGTTGAAGTAGAGGGACAGGAGTATGCCACCCTACATAGAGATCAATTGAGAGGTTACTCTCCACCATTCGTTGTCAATATTGAGAGAGTGTAAGTTCACAGCAAATCCACAGCACGCTTCCACATCATGGTGGATGATCTTTACAAATCTCTTGCTTTGTACCCTATAAGAGTATATTATATAGGTAACAATTAAAGGAGGTGTAGGATGGAAGATGAGCTGGACATTGAAGTAGTAAAACGCTACGCAAGGATACTTGAGAGTAAGCACAAAGGACCGGTTACCTGGTCCTACGTTCCTGGCAACAACACTTTCGAGTTCTTCTCCAATGAGACCAAACTCATTGATACGGTGGAACTAAAACACTTGCAATAGCATTTCCGAACAAACAGGCTTCGTTTAGGCGGAGCCTGTTCTTTTTCTCTCATATCAAAGTGCACAAGCCCCCGATGGAGCCATGTGTAATGAGCTTTAAGAAAGTGCTTGTAATGCCTACCAAATGTTCGTATACTATTGAAAATTAGGAGAGAAGGAATAATGTTTTATTAGGATTTTGTGCTTGATCCTGAGCAGGATATTTCATATCATATTGGAGTGTTAAGAGAAGGTAGTATAAACAACGAACAGAAGAGGTGATGAGATGGGTTACAAGTGCGAAGTCGATGAGCAACATTACAACGGAGCGCCTGTGAAGGTAGTAACGCACCAGCGCCGGGTTCAGTTCTTTCACGATCGTGGAATGACTGAGAGCCTGGAGACAGTCAAGGAAGCCTTTGTGCATCCTGACAACGTTGATGTGCTAGGTGATCCAGTGATCGTTGGGGAAGTCAAGGCTGTTGATGCCAGATCTCCAAAGGCGCGCAAGCGTGATTCTCGTCGTTCCAATCAGGATGAGATACCGAGCTATCTCCAGACCTGGAATGATTACCAGCGGAAGCAGCTGGATAAGGTGAAGGAGCAAGCAACGCAATAAAGTGTTGAATGCAGTGGAGAAGTGCGTACAATACAGGTATATTAACAACAGAGAGGGAGGATGAAAAAATGAGCGAAGAAGTGAAAGTGAAGATTCAGTACAGCGGCAAGGAAGTTGAAAAGGTTCAGGTTGTGGATGGCGTTGTCAAGACAGGCAATGCCTATCTGGTTCGATGCTCGGAGACGGGCGCATGGACGTATTGCAACCAAGAGCGCCTGGACAAGCTCGCAGCCAAGTTCGGCTCGATCGAGAAGCTCGGCCTCAATTACGTGGGACGAGTGGGTAAAAAGACCCGCAAAACCGCGGATGAAGGCAATCCGAAGCCTAAAGGGGAATAAAAGGCTCAATCAAGTTGGTGAATGAAGTAAGGATCTTCACCTTCTTTATCGAACCTGTGAACGCCCTCACCTCGTAATGGAATCTTCTTAGTGTGATTATATCCATACTTGGCGAGGAGTTCAATTATTTTAGGTGTATTGACTCTAGGATTCTCTATCACATTGTGCCCGCCAGAATTCTTCATAGTGCCAAGTCCAGCCTGCTGAATAGCCGGCATAACTTCAAGCTTTGTTTTGTTGTTACCTTTAAAGAATTTACGAAAAGATTGCATGTTAATATTTAGCTCCCTTTGAGAGGTTTTCTGTTGCCCAGAGTGGTTGTAAGTTACTATAATGAAAGCATTCAGATACCTGTTTAGGATCAGTTAAATCAAAGGAAGAGCACGGTTTAATGTGATCGATATGCCATTCAGATTGGTTATCCCATGTCATTCCTTCTTGAAATTGACCTTCAAGATGAGACTTAAGTGCATCCCAAGTACAGCCGCATATTATCTCTGAACGAGAAAGTTGACTCTTTCCTAGCTGTCTCATAGCACTTTTAAGTCGGCTCCTATAAAGATTTGCAACACGATATACGGGACTGTTTTGATACTTTGCTCTTGCATTGGCTGCATTCTTCTCTACGATCTTCCTTATGTTTTTGGAAATACTCCCGAGCTCTTACTAGCTCATTCTCACGGTGCTCGTCATAGTAGGCTTTACAATAGTCTTTTCGACTTGCATTATAGTCCTCTTTGTTATCACACATCCACTCTTTATTTAGATACCGCTCTTTTTTTGCATCAAAATGCCGTGAGCAGTAAAAAGGACGTGGATGTCTTGTAATGCACTTTGAGATAATACTTGCATTTCATGCTGAATGATCATATCATATTATTAACGTTAACAAAGAGGTAAAAGATGACGATTGCAGTTGTACCGGCGGAGAAGAAGGGCTACAAAGTCCTGGTTAATTGGATTCAACGGGGTGTGGTTTATAGCACATCCAGCATCGCAAATCAAGAGGCAAAGAAAGTGAAGGAGCGTGTCTACCCACAAGCACAATTATTCTTAGTACCGTCTTAACTCCTCTCTTTTGAGGAACGGGTGGTCCCTTACCAGAGGGTCCACTCTTTTTTGTCTCGCGTCTCAAAGTGCATCTATCCATCGCTTGAATCATGGGCCGCGCTTTGAATTTTGTGCTTGATCCTTAACATGTTTTATCCTATTATATAGGTATGTTAAACAACAGGAGGTAGGAGATGGCAATTCTGGCAAAAGACCATGAACAAAGGAAGCAAATCGATCTCACAGGTCCTGAAGGTAATTCCTTCGTGCTTATGGGGTATGCTAAAAGCTACGCCCGGCAACTGGGATTGGACGGAGACGCCATTGTTCATGAGATGATGGAACCAGGTAACTATGAGGAACTCATTCTGGTGTTCGATCGTCACTTCGGAGCATTTGTTGATTTGGTCCGCTAGGAGGGAAGATAAACGTTGCAATTGAGCATGAATTTTCGTATCATATAGGTGTATTAGAAACCACATAACAAGGAGGGGTAGAGATGAGTAAGGAAGAGTTGGAGAAGACCGCTATTGAATTGGCAGATGAGTACATTGCTTCGTTTGAGGGGCAGTTGACGCTCGGCACAGTGTGCAAGGGCGGAGTGGAAGCGATCGGACTGTTGCTCCTATCGACCCCGGAGGAGCTCATGCGGTTGATCGCCAGCATGGCCATTCTACAGAAGGCTGCTCTTAAGGAGTCTGGTCGTCTCATTTCCGATGATGACCTCGGCAATGCTGCCTGGAAACAGCTCAAAGAAGATTCTGGCCCGGAGTGGTGGAAGAGTATTCCGCCCGAAATGCTCAAATCGCTCAAGCCGGAATACCTGGCTGACATTCCACCTGAAGCGTTTGAGGAGTTGAATATCTCCGGAATTGATTGATCTACCCCCAGCCGTGAAGGGTCCCTTCGGGGACCTGGATCGGCGTTTTTTTGTTTGAAGTGCATAACCAGGTACAAGGAGTGACTGTATGTGAGCTAGCAGGAGGCCGTTATGAAGTGTGAAGTATGTCAGCAAGACGTCAAAGAGACAACGAAGTGTCCGGTGTGCAAACGTGATGTATGCAATGAGTGTAGCGTGAACCGACCCTTCAGTCAAGACAAGCGACATTACTGTAGCGCAAAGTGCACACTGCAGGCCACCGGTAGCCCCAGATGAGCTTGAATGCTTAATAGGCTAAAATGTTTCATTATGTGCTTGATATCATATCTCTTATATCCTATCATATAGGTAACTTAAGAAAGGGGTGAGTAGATGAAGACAGGCATTGTGATCGATGATGTAGTTCAACTCGGTGAATTGGAAGTGGAAGAGCTGGAAGCGCAGATGTATCTCACTCGAAGCCGGCTCAATGAGCTCGCTATCGTCGTTGCAAAGAAGGGCGAGATCGTTCACTACAACGAAAAATATGAAGCCTGGATGACTCGGGACAAATTGGCAGTCCCTGCAAAGTTCATCCGAGTGCAGAATAGCAACCTCTCCGCTGCAGATGTTAACAAGATTCTCCATTAAGAGTTAGCATCTTTCTGCTTGATTGTCCATCCAATATTTCGTATCATATAGGTATCTTAAACAACAGGAGGAGAGATGAACAAGGACATCATGAAGGCAGCCGGGTTTGGAGCAGAGGTTGAAGAGGTAGAGAATGGCAAATGCCCGATCTGCCACTGCAAGATCAAAATGAAAGACTTCAAGAACGAGATATCCAAACGCGAGTTCAAGATCTCTGGGTTGTGTCAGAAATGTCAGGACAAAGTATTCGGCTGAGTTAACCAGAATTCAGCAAGCCTGAGGAGCCAAAAGCCCTCAGGCTTTTTTTGTCTCTGTAGATGTCAAGCGCATTGCGTCGTCACTCGATGGCCTCCAGGTGAACTTACATTTGCAGATGTATCTTATGTAGATGTAGACGTAACATATGCGTATGTAACTTAAGTGCATATGAATGCAAGTAAAATTTACGTTAAAACGTAATGCGCTTAACATTACTACAAGCTAAACTGTTTCATTTTGTTCTTGCTTATCCAATCAATATAGCATATCATATAGGTAACCTAAGAAGGGGGTGTGATATGGACTATAAAACAGTAGCGGGTTGGATGAAGGAGCAGGCAGTTGATATGGTTGCGTCTGATCTGATTGATAGTGGACTCTATGCAGATCGAGACAAAGCTGAAGATGCTGTCAAGCGTGGGTTACATTCGGCTGCTTTAAGACAAGCCTGTGAATGTGTCTTTGGTTTGATTAGAATGAAACTGTGTGCATAGAGAGGTGTCCTCCAGTCCATCGAATGCGCTTTAGTTTTATGCTTGATTACCATAACGTTATTTCATATCATATAGGTATGTTAAACAAAGGAGGTTGGTGATGAGTAGGTTGGAGATGTTGGTTGAGATTAACGAACGGCTCGCAGAGAAGGACGGCAAGGATGTAGTTGCACAGAAGGAGTTGCCTGATGCCAATTCATGCATCCAGGAAGTCCATCTGACTGAAGATCAGGCTTGCACTATGGCTCTGCCTTGGGATGCTGTTCGGCTCTGCTAGGACCAAGTTGTAGGAACTGGAGTGCGATATAGGAACAGGACCAAGATCACGGTGTTAAGCGTGCCCAATTTGTGAATAGGAGCGTGCACAGTGTAGTGTGGTATACGCAATGCCATCAGAAATATTTTTTTTCATAAAATAACCCGTATCCCTATATACCCTAATTCAAAAAATTTTTTTGCGAGACTCCGCAATGATTGGCTATAACCTACTACAACAAGGAACTACGATACAGCTGCTGGTACAAAAATGTAAGGATCAACCCGATCTAACAGTATTTTTATTTCGTCATAGAGAAGCTATATTCACTCCGGACCGTGATGTGAAATTTAAATGGGGGAGATGGAGGTCATCGAACGCGCAATTATTATATGCTATAGACACAGATATATGTATAAATTTATTAGACATTTCAAATCAATGGATGAGTTTATAGAAGAGTATTTTATGGAACTATTATAGGAGACAAATGAAAAGAAACACAGAAAGTGATATGGATATAATAAACAAATGTTGCCTAGCGGCTGTAACTGAGATAGGTAAACGGTTTGTTGAAATAACAACATTTGAATCTGGTAGTCAAGGTACTGTTGTATTAGTATCTCAAGATGAACATATGATATATGAACTAACTGGGGGTATGAGTAAGTTCCTAGGTGGGTGTTGTGGTACAGAGCTCTGCAGAGGTACAAAATATATAACAGTTATAGACAAACAAATGTTTATTCTGGTTTATAATGAAGACCGATCAGGAATCAAATTTAGTTTATCATTACCAGCTGGTCATCGAGTAGTATCATATCTTAGAGATAACGCTATAGGCAGTCGAGTATTGAAGATCGATGGATCATTATATTCATTACCTCCGCGGGTAGCAGGAGAAATTAGTACCTTGTTAAGTAGGTATGGTAAACAATTGAGTAAGAATAATATATCTGTAGACTAAGATTGGAGATAAATGACAAGTGCAAATGTAACATATTATCGAGTGTATAGAAATGGAGTGGAGATTCTGAAAGATCATCAACACCATCTCTGCAAAAATTGGATCAATGAGAAATTGTACGCTATCGATAAACCGGAAGAGTGTACGTTAGTCACGATATGGCCGGATGAATATGAATGTCCACACGAGAAAGAATACAATCTTGGAGAATATCTAGCAGAAGATACTAGACGAAAACTGGAATTGAAGGATAGTCTTCGATTTTTTCAGTTTCTAAAGAAGCAAGGATATAATCTGGAGCAGATACAGAGCATGGGGACGATAAAGAAATCCATTTTAAGATGGAAGTATGAGAAAGAATTAGAAGAGCAGCGTAAAGCAGATACTGGTGCGGTGTGATAGAGGTGAAGGGAACTATTTTGCTCAAAATAGTTTCATGAACCGAGAGAGAAATATGAAACAATTTTTTAATAAATGGAAGAAAGAGATAGGACTAAAAGTAGTCCGTGTTGTAATATCTATTATTATTGGATGTATGTTCTTTATTATAAATCGATCCAGAAGGAGCTTCTTCTATGTAGTTGATATGCAGGATAATACATACGTCTTGGACATTGATCTAACAAAACATAAAATTCAACACTACATTAGGTTCTATGATGCGTTTCTAACATTATCAGTAGTAAAAGATACAGGGTGTAATATACTTAGAGGAACTGATTTTATAACAATTGAAATAGATGATATCCGTCGATATAAAACTCTAGATTCTCTTTTAGCCGCACATGTAGCTGAACTAGTATAACTTTTTTAGTTAATTATCTGCATACAGTGGGACACCATCTTAAATGAAATAAATACTCATATGCGATATACAACCCCAATCGGTGACGAGTTTTAAACATTTTGCCGACTTTCTTTCTGCGTCGATTTTCCTGGCGCTCATATTATAATCAAACACACGGAGATAAATTTATGTCAATAAAAGCTTTACAAGAATATACACGGTTTTCCAAATACGCTAGATACCTAACAGAAATAAAAAGAAGAGAGACATGGCGCGAACAAGTAGATCGTGTTATAGATATGCACCTAATTAGGTTCGCACCATTTATTCCTGAATTAAAAGACGAGATAGAGTTCGTGCGACATATGCTCTATCAGAAACGAATACTTGGATCACAACGTGCATTACAGTTCGGAGGGGAGCCAATACTATCAAAGAACGCACGAATGTATAACTGCACAGTCTCGTATGTTGATAGACCAAGATTTTTTCAAGAAGCTATGTATGTATTGTTATGTGGATGTGGAGCAGGATTTTCTGTTCAGAGGCATCATATCAATCAGTTGCCTACTGTAGCACCTAGAAACGCAGCAAAACGTAAGAAGTTTGTTGTGCCTGATAGTATTGAAGGCTGGGCGGATGCAATAGGTGCATTAATGTCAAGCTATTTTACTTCTAATCAACCATTCCCAGATTATGCTAATAGTGTTATTGATTTTGATTACTCATTAATTCGTCCAGCAGGTGCTCCTATTAGTCATGGTGGAAAAGCCCCTGGTCCTGAAGGTCTAAGAAATAGCATGGAGCATATTGTTAAGATCTTAGATGCAGCAACACGAAACGGGGAAGTACAGCTCCGACCTATTGAAGCATATGATATTATAATGCACATATCTGATAGCGTTCTCTCAGGAGGTATTCGTCGTTCTGCAACAATTTGTCTCTTCTCTCCAGATGATAATGAAATGGCTACCGCTAAGACAGGAGATTGGAACGCTCACAACCCTCAACGCGGTCGTTCAAATAATTCAGCCTTGTTGCTCCGTAGTGAGACGAGCAGAGAGCAATTCGCAGATCTAATGAAGAGTGTAAGAGGGTTTGGAGAGCCAGGATTTGTCTGGACCGATGACAGAGATATTATTTATAACCCTTGTGTAGAGATCGGAATGATGGCATATTGGGATGTTGAGAATCGCAGAGAGTCTGGATGGCAGTTTTGTAATCTATGTGAACAGAATATGAAGAAGGCGAAAACACTGGAAGACTTCTATGAGATGTGTCGGGGTGTCGGTATACTCGGTACTCTGCAGGCAGCTTATACTGATTTTAAGTATCTCGGAGAGACAACAAAGAAGATTGTTGAGCGAGAAGCTCTACTCGGATGCTCGATGACGGGTATGATGGATTCACCTGATGTTGCATTTGATCCAGCAGTTCAACGTAGAGGTGCGAAGATTATTTTGGAGACAAATGAGCGGATTGCAAAAATAATTGGTATTAATACTGCGGCTAGAACAACCTGTGTAAAGCCAGCCGGTACGAGTAGTTGTATTCTCGGGACATCTTCTGGTATTCACGCTCATCATGCCAAACGGTACTTTAGATTAGTACAAGCTAATAAACGCGAACCTGCTCTTCAGTTCTTCCAGAAGTTTAATCCTATGGCAGTTGAAGAATCTGTCTGGTCAGCAAACAAAACCGATATGGTTATTAAATTTCTATGTGAAGTACCACCAGGGTCCATTACAAAAAATCAAGTTGATGCTATAACATTATTAGAGAAAGTAAAACTCACCCAGCAAAATTGGGTGGAGGCTGGTACTAGAGTAGATAGAAGTGTTATACCTTGTCTACGTCATAACGTATCGAATACAATCAATGTTATGCCAGGTGAATGGCATGAGGTGGAGAAATATATCTATCGTAATAGACAATGGTTTGCTGGTATATCGTTGCTACCAGTTAGTGGTGATAAAGATTATGCACAAGCGCCATTTACGGCTGTATTTACACCTACTGAGATAGTTCATATATACGGTGATGGTGCGATGTTTGCATCAGGATTGATTGTTGACGGTCTTCGTTGTTTTGATGATAATCTCTGGAAGGCTTGCGACGCACTTCTTAATAATGGAAGTATTCCGCTTGAGGTATATGAGAAGACTTGGAAAGAGTACACGGTTACCGGTGACCAGTGTGATCGATTCCGATATCAATCCACATCCAACGGTATAATTGAAATGCCTGGATATGCATTTCAGGCACAGAGAGAATGGATACGAAGAGCTAAGCAATTTTCGGATAGATATTTTGATGGTGATGTTAAGAAGATGACATACTGTTTGAAAGATGTTCGTAATTGGAAAGTGTGGTGTGATCTACAGCGGGAGTATAAAGATGTACCATGGGAAGAGTTTACTGAGGAAAACGACAACACTACAATAGAACAGACTATTGCATGTGCAGGGGGTAAGTGTGATCTGTCATTCTAAGTTATTTGGTATACCGAAATATGTATACATACTTGAGAAGGATTACTCTTACACTCTCAAATATATTACAGTTCTAAATCCTCTAGATGTAGATTTTGGTTCAGTACATCAACAGGGTAATAAAGCTATCCTTCATATAAAGAAACCATATGCATGGGATGGTTGCTCTGGGTATGTCTGGCAAGGTGATACGATTGCCCGTGAAGGTTGGATGCCTGAAATTACTCCAACCAGTGGTCGATATACTAACACTCTTGCTGCTTCACTAGTTCATGATTTTCTATATCAATACATAAACGAGCTAGCAACAGCTATGGGAATAAGCAAATCGGAAGCTCGTAAATTAGCTGATAAAGAGTTTTACGAGATATTAAAAATGACTGAGTTTTCCTATGCATGGGTATATTATTGTGGTGTTAGAATATTTGGTAGATATACCCACAGCTATATGAATTGGATTCATACTTGATTTATATCAAGATTCATATATAATTAAGAAAATAAGGAGATTATTATGGGGAAATGGCAAATAGCTAAGCAGTTTGATTTTTGTTATGGTCATCGAGTCTGGTCACAGAAATTAAATGCAGAATTTAGTCTTGATAACCGTTGTGTCTGTCGGCATATTCATGGTCATCAGGGAAAGATAATTGTTTATCTTGAAGGGTATCATCTCAAAGATGGTATGGTTACAGATTTTAAGCATCTTAACTGGTTTAAAAAGTTTCTGGATGACACTCTTGATCATAAGTTTATTATCGATAAGAATGATCCAATGTTTGATGTTGTTATTCCTTGGTCAAAAGTTCTCGGAGTTACAGACTGTGCGTCAAAAACATATCCGTTAAAATCGTTTGATGAAGGATATCAAATTGTTGATCCAAATTTCTTTAAAACTGTATCAGATGACAACATAATTGATATACTGGAAGGATTTGTTGTTGTAGATTTTGTACCTACTTCCGAGAATCTGTCAGAATGGCTTCATACTATCGTTCAAAAGAAAATGGATAGATTGGATGTTGTGGTATCCTCTGTGCAGTTCTTTGAGACTCCAAAATCACAATCACATTTTATTGGAGTATAATATGGAAGACTTAGAAATAAACTATGTGCTTGTAGCAATTAAAAGAGAAAACTTTTTTGATGCTATTAAGAATGATACTCCAATGTTTATTATTCATGCAGTTGGATTCGAAAATGAGCCAAAATGGAATGATTATATAGGTGTATATAAGGAACTTAGTGAAGATGAGGAGTTTGGATTAATTAACGAAGATATTATTGTTATAAAAGGTACTGATGATATGGTTCAATATCATCGAGAACGAATAGAATTATTAAAAGTACATAAATGAAAACTATAGCACTTGAAGACATATATATTGGAGTAATCTTGACATTCTGTGAGAATGCTGCAGAGCTTGGCTGTCCAAGGGATAAAGACGTTGATATGTGGTTCAGAGAACTATCATATGAAGAGCAGGTTGATGTCTCCCGTAAAATGTTTGAGATAGAACAAAGGAATGATATTGAAGATGGCTAAGCTTTATTTTTATTATGGTGCAATGGGAGCGACAAAAACAGCACAGCTACTCACAACAGAATTCAATTACCGAGAGCGTGGTCACAGGACATTAATTCTAACTAGTTCATTAGATACTCGATCGGGACGTAACAAAGTTGCATCGCGTATTGGAATAAGTGCGGATGCAATTTCAGTAGGGCAACAGGCTGGTATTATAACTCTAATATCTAAACTTGATCAAAAACCTTATGTTGTTTTTGTTGACGAGGCTCAGTTCTTAACTGAAGTACAAGTTGAAGAGCTTGCTGGTCTTGTTGACTCGTTAGGAATAACAGTATTCTGTTTCGGGTTAAGAACAGATTTTAAGAGCAAATGCTTCGAGGGGTCAAAAAGATTGTTGGAATTAGCTGATACAATAGCGGAGATCAAAACGATGTGTCATTGCGGCAACAAAGCTATTATGAATGCAAGAATTTCAGATGGCAAAGTAGTTAAGCATGGCGCGCAAATTAAAATTGGCGGAGATCAATCTTATATTGTACTCTGCCGTGAATGCTGGCATAATGGATATGTAAAATGAAATATTTAGTAATTATTACAGGTGACGTGAACGATGCAGATTATGTACATGAGTATAGTGAAGTAGATGATGATACAATGGTTGTTATTCGAAAAGTAGCTGCTGCATTAAAAGAAAAGAAGCGTAAGTGGCCTTCGAATGAGTATTCTGAAGAAGGGGAGTTAGCAGCGTTGTATAGTGACATTCTCACTGAAAAAGAGTTAGAGATATTTTCAGAGTTGGTTCCAAGAAGGCCGGAGCACACTGGTGTACATACAGTTGACGATATTACAGTGTATACTTTTACCGACAAAGAACTTATATTGTAAATGAAACAAAAAGGATGAGATAAGATGAGAGAATTAATTATAGACGAGTATAAAAAGATTATCAAATATTTGAACAACTCACGTGGTACTGATCATTATGAATGTCCGGATTTTAACGAACTAACGGATGACAGTTTATTGAAAATGTTTCTCATGGAGCATATGAGAGCATCGCAACCAAGATAGAGGAGATCATGTTAAAAATTAGCGAACATTTTTATTCGATTCAAGGAGAAGGCGCATCAGTTGGTGTGCCTGCTTATTTTATTAGACTGCAGGGATGTAATCTAATGTGTGGTGGGCCAAACGCTCAATTGATGAAAGAGGGTAAAGCAACTTGGTGGTGTGATTCAGAATTGATCTGGCGTAGTGGTAACGATGTTACTGTTATAGATTTAATATCTTCCTGGCAGAAGGATGATATACTGGATCGTATTCTTAGTGGTCAAATTCATTTAGTATGGACTGGTGGTGAACCGACGCTACCTAAGCATGTCCAAGCCATTACAGAAGCTATGCATACTTTAAATGATATGTATCCTCAAAATGATATCTATAATGAAATTGAAACTAACGGGACAATTGTTGTACCAGAGCAATTCTATACCGGTCATCAGAATCCACAAGGTGCTTATACTTCATGGATTCCAGAAGTTATACAGCAAGTAAATTGTTCACCAAAACTAGCAAACTCTGGAATGGCAGAGAGTATGCGAAAAAATCCGGATGCTATTGAACAAATTAAAAACCATAGAAATGGTTGGTTTAAATTTGTTGTAAGTTGTGAAGATGACATTTGGGAGATTCAAGAAGATTGGATTCTTCCATTTAAGTTAAATCCTTCTTCCATTATTATTATGCCAGGTGTAGATAATAGAGAAGATCTAGCAGAGAGAACACGATTTCTTTTTGAAATGACTAAGAAGTATGGGTATAGAGGTGTAACTCGTCAACATATTTTAGCATGGAATCGAGTAACAGGAGTTTAAAATGAATAATAGAAGATGGAATTGTCATAATCCAAATCAAGGTAAAGCGAAAAAAGTATTGTGTGTTTGTAGTGCAGGTCTGCTACGATCTCCTACTTGTGCAAATATACTACACAAAGAATATGGCTATAATACCAGAGCGTGTGGACTGGATTCCTACTACGCACTAATACCAATTGATGATGTATTAGTTGAATGGGCGGATGAGATTGTCTGTATGGATAAATATCAAGAGAGTGAAATATTGAGATTATATAAAACTAATACTCCTATTGTTTGTCTTGGTATTGATGATGATTATGGTTCATGGAAGAAGGCTTAATCGCACAGATTCTAGAGAACTATCCGGTAAATAAATGAGAATAATAGCAATATCTGATCCACATACTAAACTACCTACACAACTTCCGAAAGGAGATGTGTTAGTTATAGCTGGAGATCTCACTTTTAATGGTAGAGAGATTTTGCTCGTCAAGCTGCTTGGATTAATACTAAATTTAAAAAATGGCTTGAGAAGCAAGAATCTCATTTTAAAAAGATTATCGGTATAGCCGGTAATCATGATTCAGTCTTTGAGGTAGAGCCAGGGCTAATCGGGCCGCTATCATGGACGTACTTAGAAGACTCCATGTGTGTAGTTGATGGTGTAAAATTCTGGGGTACTCCATGGTCGCGTAGATTTTATGATTGGGGATTCAACCGAGATGCAAATTTCCGTGATCGTGTATTCAGTTTAATACCAGAGGACATTGATGTTCTAATTTCACATACACCTCCTACTAATTGCGGTTTATTAGATCATTGCTATGATGGACACGTCGGAGATGAAGTGCTCCTTGATCATATCTATCGTGTCAAGCCTAAGATAGTAATTTGTGGTCACATCCATGCTGGCGGTGGAATGATGTATGAATTTCCAGATATCGATACAAAGGTATACAATGTTAGTCTACTTAATGAATCATATGAGTATGCGAACCCGATAGGTATTATTTATCTATAATGAGCACTAAACATAAGATACAACAAATATCAAAAATTACGGACACTGTTTTTACTATTTCATTCGATCGAAACGGTCTAGAATTTGAACCGGGTGCCAATGTAGTGATAAAAGGCAAACCGTACAGTATATCTTCTTCACCGACTGACGATAATATAAGATTATTAGTTCGTAAAATGGATAATGGAAGAGTTTCAAATTACTTATTCAACCAAAATCTCAATAATGAAATTGAAATTGAAGATGTGTTCAATTACTTTCATCCTGGTAAAAATTGCAGCAGAGGTCAGTATGTTTATATTGCTACAGGTGTAGGTATCTCTCCCTTTCTCTCTGCATTGAAATTTTATGAGCATGTACCTTTTATGCTATGCTACGGGGTAAGGACACGTAAGGAGATATTTGATCCACAGGCATTTGAATATGTACCATATCAAAATATTGCGATATCACGAGATGAGAATGAGCATGGACCAAAAAGAATTACGGATCCATGGATTCTACAAGGCATACCAATTGATAAAGACTTCAAATATTACCTGTGTGGTGTGGATGATATGATTAACGAAGTATCATCTCATCTCATAAAACGAGGTATTGAAGTATCTCAAATTGCGTCAGAGTTATTCTTTATGTGAAACACTCAATCTCGCTGCTTTTCTCTTATCTTCGCATGTTTATATGTATATGCTTATACACTTTATACCTTTTAGAAGATATAAACGGAAAGAGCTAGAACGGTAGGTCTGATAGATCCTTGCTATTATTATTTGCAGGT
>Ga0100393_10001755_pt1 | contig 21500 bp, 14 predicted proteins | sample CryGeymeta201517_FD_81546 | JGI IMG/M metagenome (GOLD analysis project Ga0100393, IMG submission 81546) | Groundwater microbial communities from Crystal Geyser aquifers in Utah, USA - Crystal Geyser metaG 2015-17 | ecosystem: Environmental > Aquatic > Deep subsurface > Groundwater | place... | reverse complement strand
GCGCGCTGAAGCACCGCCATCCCTGCAAAAAATAACCCGCGTGACATGAAGTGTTCAGCCATGGGCAACCAGCCGTTTTCGGGCCGGCGAGAGTGAGTCACCCAGACAAGGAAAGACGGCTCTAGTTCGCTTGCCATTTCAGGGCCTTCAAGGCAGAGCCAGACGGCGTGCAGGGGGCCCCATTGATGAGGCGGAAGCGCGAGCGTCGGCTCAAGGTCAGACGCCAGCAAAGAGCCCGCGGCCGCGCGATTCATCAGCTCCACATCGCCATTTGTTTGCGACCCTGTGCCCTGAAGTCGGGCCAAAATCACGTCTGCGGCTTTGGCCTCGTCCACGGCGGGGGGAGTCTGGCTGGCCTGAACGCGCGCATCGAGGCGCTGCATCGCTCCAGCCGCTTCGAGCGGGTCAAATGCCTTCCTCACAAGCTCAGCAAGGCGTTCGTACTCGTCGTCGGAAAGGATGGGCGGAATGAGCAGTAGAATGCCTCGCAGGGTGTCCTGAAGCACGGAGAGGGCAGGCCGGCCTAGACCCGGCTCTGCGCGCAATTCGGCAGCCACCATGTCATCGAGTGCATCGTAGGCTCTGAGGCGGTCAAAAAACCGATGGGAGGCCACCCAGCCGGTCGTGATCCAAGCGAAATTTTGAGCGTCTGGCGTGATCTGACGAAGCAGATCCCGTCCGGATTTTGAGTCGCCTGCATGCATGGCTGCAACGCCGGCCCGCATCGTAGCGAGGCTGCCCAGGCCCGGTTCTGCCTTTTGCCACGCTGGAAAACTCTGCGACCATTTTCCGAGCCGGTCGTAGCGCTCGCCCAGAGCGGCCCAAATTGGGGGCCATTGCGGAAGTCGTTTTGACACCAGGTTGAGCGTAATTTCGGAGGCCCTGGAGTCTTGTCTGGATGCCAATTCGACGACACTTTTCAGAAGGTCGAGGTGTTGGTCTGGGGCGCTATTCCATTGCGCCAGCGCTGTTTCAACTCGGCCTGGGACGTTGCCGTTGATGCACGCGGTCAATGCGAGGCCAAGGATGGCCGTTCGTCCCTCGTCATCGTGATGAACAATGTCACCGAGTCGAGCCAGTCGATCGAGCGCGGTGGGCCAATCCTGAGCGTCGAACGCAAGGCGGGAGGTACGAAACCACCATTCAAAAGAGATGGAGTCGGCACCACGAAGTGTGGCGTTGCGCGTCGCGTCGAAAAGTTGGTCGATTTCAGTCATGGATTATCGGTGTCGAGGCCCTCAATTCGCGCCGAGTGTAGGGCAAAGAGGGCCTCGCAACCATCAGATTATTGCACCAGGCAAAGGCCGGCGCCGCAGACAAGACCTGCACAACAATCGGCTCCCGTGGTGCACGACTGCAGCTGAGTCTTGCACATGTTGGGACGGTCTCCACAAATCAGGGATGTGGGGTTGCAGTAGCCCAGACAGCAGTCTCCGTTCGTCTGACAGGCCAACCCATCTCGGCTGCAATCCGGGCAACCTTCGTCAATGACGCCGTCGCAATCGTTGTCGACTCCGTCACAGGCCTCAGCTTTGGGTACGCACAATGCGCAGCCCTCATCGACGGTTCCGTCGCAGTCGTTATCGACTCCGTCACAGGTTTCGGCCATGGGAACACACATCAAGCAGTCTTCGTCGACGATGCCGTCGCAATCATCGTCGACGAGATTGCAAAGTTCGGGGCCAGGCGTGCACACAGGGCAGCCTTCGTCGATCAACATGTCGCAATCGTTGTCGAGACCATCACAGATTTCGGGTCTGGCGACACAAGTTGGGCAACCTTCGTCGACCAACATATCGCAGTCGTTATCGATGCCGTCGCAGATTTCCAAGGTGCAATTTCCGCAACCTTCGTCGACCAACATGTCGCAGTCGTTGTCTTTTCCGTCGCAGATCTCAACCAGCGGAATACAGGCCGGCGTGCAGACTTCGTCGACTTGGCCATCGCAGTCGTTATCAACTCCGTCGCACTCTTCGGTACACGACGAGCAGAAATCGACGCCACACTGACATGATCCAGCGCGTGCGCCGTCACCAGGATTAGGGTCACCCACACAATCCCCACCGCGGTCAGCGCCTGCGATGAAACAGTCTGCTTCAACATCACATGCACGCGAGCTGAGGTTCACACAAACACCACAGCCGGTGTTGATGCAGTCGAGGTTCTTTTTGCAGGCACTGCCGTCCAGAAGGAAGGTGCCGCAATCGTAGTCTCCTGTGCAGCTCAGTAGGCCGCAGGTGTCGTTCCCACCGACTCCGTCCGAGTTGATGGTACAGGCTGAACCGGTGGGGCAGTCGTTGTTGTTGGTGCATTTGGGCGCACAGGTGTCTTTGATATTGTCGGCGTTCGAATCCACGCAATTGGCATTGGCGCCGCAATCCGCCGAAACGGTGCAGGATTTTCCAATACACACGTTATTGGAGCACGAGCTGGCGCCACAGCAGCCGTAACAATCACAACCGGGTGGAGGCGAGCAGTCTGCCTCGTCGTTGCCGCTTCCTGAGTTTCCGTCAAAGAGGCACTCCGTGCGGCAGCGTGGATTGGTGTCAAAACACGAGTTGTCGCCTGAAATACAGGTTGGGTTATTGCCGCTGATGCCTTCGGCTTCGCTGGTGTCGCAAGGGCTGAGGCAGCCGGGATCTTGCTGGTCGATCAAGCCGTTATTGTTGTTATCCAGCCCGTCGTTGCAGGTCGTGTTGCAGTTAGATGCCGAATAGGTTCCGTCGGCACATTTTGCCCAGAAGTCCAGCCGCCCAGACGGAGCCGGGGAATTGAAGCCTTCGCACACATTGCCGACGCCGTTCATGTCGGTGTCGAGCTGAGGTGCATTCGACACGGTTGGGCAGTTATCGCAGACATCGCCCACGCCATCGACGTCCGCGTCGAGTTGATCTGCATTGGTCAGCATAGGACAGTTGTCGATCGAGTCGATCCAACCGTCGTTGTCTGTATCCGTCCCGTCACACGCGTCGCCCGTACCGTCTGCATCGGCGTCGGCCTGATCGACGTTGGGGATGAAGGGGCAGTTGTCGCAAGCGTCTCCAATGCGGTCGAGATCGCGGTCAGCCTGAGTCGGATTGGCGATCAACGGACAGTTATCCTGATCATCCTGAGCTCCGTCGCCATCGCCGTCCGCCGCGTCACATGCGTCGCCTGCGCCGTCGTTATCTGCGTCGGCTTGATCAAAATTCGCCGTGAATGGGCAGTTGTCACAAGCATCGCCGGTGGTGTCCCCGTCGATGTCAGCCTGGTCCGTATTGGCCGTCATTCGACAGTTGTCCAAGCGGTCGGGGACCGTGTCGGCGTCGGTGTCGGAATCCGAACATTCGTCACCTGTGCCGTCGGCGTCGGTGTCGATCTGGTCGAAATTTGCAATCGTTGGGCAGTTATCACAAGCGTCGCCGATGGTGTCGCCGTCGCCTTCGGCCTGATCTGGGTTTGCGACCAGAGGGCAGTTGTCGATTCCGTTCAGCACGGTGTCGCCGTCATCATCGCCAGTCGGGTTAACCAGACCAATACACGCGTCTCCAGAGCCGTCAGCGTCTGCGTCTGCTTGGTCGAAGTTGGCGACCGTTGGGCAGTTGTCGCATGCGTCTCCGATGGAGTCTCCATCGCCGTCAGCCTGGTCGGGATTGGCTACGGTGGCACAATTGTCTTGGCCGTTGGGGATCCCGTCGCCGTCGCCATCGCCCATAGGATCGACGACGTTATTCGTACCGCTTTGGGTGCCGTTATTGGTGTTGTTGGTTCCGTTATTTGTGGCGTTATTGGTGCCGTTTACACAGGCTTCGTCGCCAGGACCGCCGCCGAGTCCGCAGACAGGGCTGGATGTGCTGGAATCACTGCATGCCGCAAGTCCGAGCGCCAATAGGATGAGAATGGAGCCACTGAAGTGTCTCAAGGTAACCTCGCAAAAAAAAGATTCTGTTTTGCGATGATCCTACGAGATTAGGCCCGGAAGGTAAGGGGCGTGGCTGATAAACCGTGCACAGGTTGAATACACCTCAGTCGTTGGGGCAGCTCCATCCCTGAAGCGTCTGTGCGCTGGGTACCGGGCAAAACCCGAATCCAATCAGGTTTTGAGGACACACGGCGACGCTCGGCGGATTGGGGGGGATCTCGCAATCGTTGGCGGCCATCCCACACCAGGCGCTCGACGACTGATTGAAGTCCCAGCGGAAGTCGTGCACGACGTGATGGTGTTGGCCCCACTGGTACTCCGAAGTGGGGCGATTGCATTTGAAGTACCCGACTCCGACTTCAATGGCGCGCTTTTCCAGGACATTGCCACGATGCCCGGTGCAGGTGGGCTCTTCCATGAACCCATATTCTGCGGCTTGAGGGTCCAGATTGACGGCGATATTTTCAGCCAGTCCGTAGGGCAGGCCGGCAGCCGCTGCGCGAGCGCTTGGATCCAGCCCCTCGGGTGTGTTGTGGGCGAAATATCCACGGGTGCACATGTCGACGGCGTGGGCGTTTGCCACAGCCCAGATCGCTTCGCTCCATGCCACTGGGCCAGCATTTCCGGCCTCAAGCGGGAAGTGTGCACGGTCCAGGTTGATCAATGAAAACGTGACGCAGGCTTCAAGCCGGAATGGGTCTGCGCCGGCGTTTGCGCCGTTCATGCACTCGTAGGCGAGCGGGATTTCACATTGGCCGTCGCCGTCGACGTCGTAGCCGTCATTTCCCACATTTTTAACGCCCAAAACCGAGCAATCGTCGCATTGGTCGGCGTCGGCATCACCACAACGCGTGTTGTCGTTTGGAAATGGGTCTTGGTTATCGACGACGCCATCATTATCGGCATCGGTCGGGCTCGGCAGAGCGCAAGAGCTTGTGTCGAATTGGCAGGTCGCTGAGCATTTCAGCATGCCCGCCGGTGTTGCGGGGGTCTGAGTCGCGCAGGTTTTTCCACCCAGCGTGGCTCCGTCGCATTCTTCGGTGCCACCGATCACGCCGTCTCCGCATTTAAAGCAGGCCGATTCGTCGAATTGGCAGGTCGAGCCGCAGGTCAAAGAGCCGCTCGTGAAGCCGCGGCTTAAACAAGTCTGCCCGTCGAGTGCGGTGCCATCGCAGGTTTCGGGCCCGCTGACGACCCCGTCACCGCAACGGAAACACGCGTTGGTCTCAAACGAACAGTTGTTTCGGCAGGTGAGTGTGCCGCCATCAAAACCGAGCGAAGCACAGTCGTCAGTCAGCGCTATCGACGGCTCACAGTCTTCCATGTCGTCGATCGCATTATTGGGGCAAGACAGCCGCGTGCAGGCAGATGTGTCGAATTCGCACTGGTTCGAACAGCCCAGGTCGCCACCATCGAATCCGAGGTCCGTGCATGCTGTTTGCAGCGCCAAACCTGGATCGCACGCCTCCTGAGCCGCGACCACGCCGTCGCCACAGGGATCGACGGCGACATCTGGCGACGAGTCGGATTGCGCCGTAACGTCCTGACCGGCATCCACCCCTGAACCAAGGTCCTGAACGTCGTCAGAGAGGGTGGCATCGCCCTGACAATTCGCCAGGGAAAGAAGGGTGGCACTTAGCCAGAATAGTTTTTTCATTGGAACAGCTTAACGCGTGAATCAACGGCTAACGAGTCCCAAAGTTGGCAATCGATCAAATTGTCGTCGCAAGTGGTTGGCTGTCTCGAAGAGTCGGTCGAGTTCGGGTTTGAGCCGATCCGGAGGCGTGTTTTCGAGGTCCAGCAAGGCGAGGGGGCCTTCGACTTTTTCTTTGAGCATCACCTCAAGTCGGTGGAGCTCTCCGTGTTGCAGTGCCGCCGTCTCGGGGTTCGGCGAAATCGCAAACGCGTGGAATGAGGACCGGAAATTGTCGATCACCGCGCGAAGGCTGGTCGCCAACATCTGCACGTAGGCTACCGGGTCCGTGGGCGCCGCAAACATGAATTCATCTTGTTTGAGGGTCTCCCAAGTGGCCTGAACCTGATTGAAAACCTGAGACCACGCGGGCTGGTCACTCGATTCATATGCCGAACGCCCGGCGTTCTCGATCGCCCCAAGTCTAGCGCGCCATTCTTCGGTGTTGAGGCCCAATTGCCGTTTGCCGTCTCCGCGCCAAACGATGCGCTTTACCGCATCGAGAAGCGTCTCGAATCGATGCCATGCGGGGGTCAAATGGGTATCCCGATTTCGGTAATCGGAAACGACATCCTCGAGTCGAACCACCAGCGCCTGCAGCTTGTCTGGGTCGGTTCGGACGGTTTCTCGAATCCCGGCAATGAGGTGCTCAGTGGCTTCGCGGAACCGAGAAAGCTCATCACCCCAAAGCTCTGAACTGGCGCGGTCGCAGTCGTCAAGAAGTGCCTCGATTTCGGCCCAGTCTTTGAGTTCACGAGGAGGTGGTGGCTCGATTTGCGCCCAAAAACGCTGTCCGGCGATCTCACCTTCAGCAACCATCGCCATCGACTCATCCACCTGGATTTTTAAGCGAACAGGGGTTCCCGTCGGCGTGCCTTCAGCGAGCGTCAGATGGATCGATCGAATCGGAAACCTGGATTGATAGAGTCGCAAAATCACCGCGCCGCTATGGTCCGCCGTGTAAAATGTGAACTCGCCTTCGGCGGGCAGGCTGGACCCGCGGGCCAACAAAACATGCCTTTCGCTTCGGGTTTCCCGAACGACTTCCAGGCCAATATCCTTGGCCAGAACCGATGGATTCGACAGCGCAGATCCTGTGGGCCGCGAAGCCTCAGGTGCCCCACTATGAACAAAAAACGGGACCGATCCCAGGGGTTCACCCGCGGAATCCGAGAAGTCCAAAGTGAACCGGTAGGTGCCGGTTTCTGGCAGTCTGACGTTTTCGAATTCGAAGCTTCCGTCGTCCTGAGCGCGAACGATGGCGTGAACGTCGCCTCCCTGGTTGATGAGTGCGACGGTGCGGACGCCTTCCACGTTAAGGACAGTGCCGATCACGTCAACGCTGTCCTCGTGTGTATAGGTCGATGAGCTCAATGCGACGGTCGTGGAATCTTGCGTGATCTCCAGAGCAGCCAAGGTTGAGGCCCGCAGTGCCGCGCCAAGCGCGACGCAAGTGTCAGGTTCATCGAGCCGCAACTGGGTCGCGAGTGTCTGCCCTGCGCAGAAAGCGTCTTGGACGGCTTGGCGGACCAGAGGAACGCGCGTCGATCCGCCGACCATCAAAACGTGTTCAATCTGCGAGGCCGATACGTCGGCTCGTGACATCGCGAGCTCGATCGCGCGATGACAACAAGCGATCGACTGATTCACCAGATCGCCCACGAGCTCCTCGAATTCGGTTCGAGAGTACTCAAATTCAAGCGTGACCGGGTTGCCCGCACAATCGTCAAAAATGTCTCGTCTTGCCACATACTGCACTTCCGAGGCGCTCAGCGATTCTTTGACCTCTTGCGCCACCTTGGTGAGCAGGAAGAAGCGCGCAGCATCCTCGGATTTGGAAACGTCTAGATCGAGCGAATAACCCTGTTCAATCAGGCGCAGTCGGAAATGCTCGGCAAGTCGTTTGTCGAAGTCGTCTCCGCCCAGAAAGTTGTCCCCATCGATGCCCAGCACTTGGTATTCGCCGTGAAGACTTCGGATCACCGACACATCAAAGGTTCCGCCGCCAAGGTCGTAGACCAGGAAAATGCCGTCCTCGATGCCGTGTTTCCACGCGTGGTACATCGCGGCGGCCGTTGGTTCCTGCAAGAGACCGAGGACCTCGATGCCAGCGAGCTCACCTGCGCGGCGAGTTTCTTCGATTTGAAGGGCGTCAAAATAAGCGGGAACGGTGATGACGGCTGCATCGATGATCGTTTCGTGGTCCTCAACGACCTTCGAAAAAGTCGTTGCCGCCAGCCCAGTCATGGCCTTGACGATTTCGGCCGACACATCGGCAGGCGTCATGTCCTGACCGGCAAGCGAGACCGTTTGGCCGTTGCCCATTTTTCGTTTGATCGAGGTCAGGGGCTGAGGGTCGAGTCCTCTTCGATTCCAGGCTTCCCATCCATGAATGAAGGCCCTTTTGTCGGGATCCCAACCGAGCACCGAAGGGAAGGTCTTCCGTTTGAATCGGTCCTCCCAAAGCACCAGCTCATCACCCATCGGGCTCATCATCGCGATCGACGAATTGGTGGTGCCCAGATCGATTCCGACTGCGCGTTTGAACGTGGCCATCATTTTCCTTGGTCGTATCTGGGGATCAGGTGTTGAACAGAAACTGCCGCCTCATCCCAAACAATGACGTCAGCCCGGGTCAGCGATACAGCGGTGTTTTGGAGCTTTGAAGTGGGGAGGGGGACATTGGTACGCAATGTTGAAACCTCTCTCGCACTCGCCGATTCCGGTCTGGGATGAGCCAATAACGCGTGGTGGATGCGCTGGTCTTCCCGAAGTGTGAGTTTTTCCCAGTTGGCTTGAATCTCGGCTCGTTCGTCTGCCGGGGCTTTTTCGATGATTTTGCGGATGCGTTTTGTGAGCTCTCGACCCGATAGGCGCGGGTCGATCTCAAGGTCGTCAAACGGGTTTTCATTTTTCATCGAAAGACCTCGGGTCGATCTTGTTTTTCAAGCAGGCCTTCTGGAAACGCTCAGTGTGCCCGGCCAGATCCTCGTTAAGCGGAAACGCTGCTTCGGCCAGCTTCAAGTGGCCATGCACCGCTTTGAGCGTGGCTTTGATCGATGCCGGTCGAATCGTTTTTGCAAGGTCTTGCATTCCGACCTGAACGTCATGCAGATGCAAATACGACATCAGCATCGATGCGTTTCGGTGGCCGGGACAAAAATCCAGCGCGAGAACCAAATACTCGCGACGTGCTTCCCCGCGTTCCCGTTCGGCTCGGAAGACGTAGAGGTCTCCCAAACGTGAGTTTTGCCCAATGCTTTCACCGCTCTTGATGGTTCGGCCAAGATGCGGCGCAAGCAAGATGCCAAGGTCAACAAGTGTGTTGAAGGCTGGCGTGGTGTCACGGCCGACCCTTCGCAGGCTCCAAAGTGTCGAAATCAAAGTGCCAATCATCTCGGCCATGGCCGGTGCTGGAAAACGAAGGGCTTCAATTTGGCGCCAGGTTTGACGAAGCGGAGCCTCGATCTCCAGATCCTGTGCCGTGGTCAGATCAAGATCACTGACGGCCTTGGTCATCTGTTGTGCGACCAGCTGGCTCACACTTTGATCGTAGGCAGCCACGGTCTGGCGAATACGCGCTGCAGCCCTCTGGGCTGCTGGGGTAAATGATCGCCAGACGTCGAACCAGTCCTGACTATGGGTGATCGCAGCGGCGTCCATGTCGGCCGACGATTTTCGCAACTCTTCGATGACACGTTGTCGTCGTTCTTCGAGGGCGGGGCAGAGCAGGCCGGAAACGATTTCGGCAGTCGCGTCTTCAGGGAGCTGGGGATCCAGATCTTTGGTCAGAGCGGCTAAATATCCGCTTTCGTAAAGCTGCGCCCAGTTCGTCGTCGCCCAGCGCACGCAGCGCAGAGATTCGTCAAAACGCCGTCCCTGGGTCAGGCGATCACTGAGTTCAAGCAGGAGCAGCGCGTTGTGATGGGCCGCTCGGTCGGTGAAACCTTGAGCCTGAGCCTGATTCCATACCTCGTGATCGCGAGTCCCGCTGGTCAAGGCCGCAGCCAAGATGGGCCAACTCGCAGAGTCGTGAAGGGCTTCGGGCCAGTCACGTAGACGTCGGGTGTCTTTTTCGTTGGCCTGGAGCGCACCACCGGTCAGCAAGAGGAAGAGGCCGGGCACAACGTCTTGTGCATCAAGGGCGTTCAGAAGCGCCTGATGTGCGGGCGACCACCACTTCATTCGACTCACCCAGCCTCCGATTGGCGGAAACAAATCTGATGAAGGACGCCCTCCATCAACACTCGATTATCAATGCGACTCGATTTCAGCGCGATGTCAGCTTCCAGAAGCGCGTGTCGAATGTCTTCGATTTCATGACGCGTGAAGCGTTCGGAGTCTTGCTGGTAACGATTCAAAAAGTAGGACGTGACGCCCACTGCACGCCCCTTCTCATTGCGATCGCCGATCCCACGGACGTTTGGATCCTTGAGCTTAGCGATGATTCGGAAATGGCGAGAAATCATGGGCATCAAGCGTAACGGTGATTCACCGGCCTCGAGCATCGTCGCCATGACCTGCAACGCACGTTCGAAATCGCGCCCCCCAAGTGCATCTGTGAGCACAAACACGTTGTGGACGCGTGTGTGAGCGATCACATCACGCACCAGATCGACGTCCACGACGCGCACGCCTGTTCCACCAATATAGAGGTCGATTCGCTCGAGGGCGTCGATCAGCGGCGACAGTTCGGTTCCACAAGCTTCGATCAGATGAGCCATGGTCTCGTCGCTGAGCCTAAGGTCTCTCTCGTGTGCTTTTCGTCGAAGAAAATCCGAAATCTCGTTCTCGTAGAACGCCTTAAACTCGTATTCGTCAGCGGCCTTGCGCATTTTCTTGGTGGCCGAAGACCGCCCATCCAACGACTTGTTTCCGGTCACCGAATGGACGATCAAGACCGTCGTGTCCGATGGATCCAAGAAATAGTCGGCGAGTGCGTCGAATTCTTTGCTGGCCATCTCCTCGACATTTCGAAGGATCACGATTCGACGGGGGACCATGAACGGTAACTGCTCGGCGGCTGCTCGCACGCGGTCGCCCATGGCGTCTTTTCCGCGAAACTTGTCGTGGTTAAACGCGTTCAAACCGTCCGGAGCCGCGACTTTGATGATCGCCTCGACGGCCGAATCCAGCATGAAAGTGTCTGGGCCATGCAGGTAATACACCTTCGAAAGCTTCCCGGCTTTGAGGTGTTTGAAGAGTTCGCGTCGGTCGTTCGATTTACTCATTACCGTTCCTGAAGCCTGAATCGATTCGAAAGCTTACATCTTTGATCGCTTGTGCGGCGGCTAAATCGGTCACCGTCGAGAACGTTTCGGGTCCAGCTTTGGCGTAACCCAGTCCGGTCGAGCTCACCTGAAAGTCGCCTGAGGTCGCCTTGACTTGGCATTCGGCGATCAGGTCGGCACCGACGCTGGCGTCGAGCTCGTCCAAGCTGGCCTGGGTGATCTTACACAGGACCTGATTTTCACCGCTGGCATTCCAGGCGGCGTCGTATCCGCGTGTTCGAAGTTCACTGACGAGCAGCCGTGTAAGGTCGGCCTCGCGCATCTGCAGGTGTGGAGGCGTGATGATCGTATTTACCGACAAAGAAATCTTGGATTCTTCGAGCGAATAGTGGGCACACCCACTGATGAGCAAAAACACCAAGAACATGCGGTTCGTCATGGTCGATACTTATCAGTTTTCGCTGCAAGCGTGAACCGTGTGGTGACGTGCACGACACTCCCGCGTTAAGATGCACCCATGAAGTATCAAAGGCTCTCGATAATCTGTTCGTTGGTGATGCTAGGCGCTTGTTCTGACGATTCGTACGCCAGATTCGAAGTGGCGGGCGTCACGCAGTACAACGAATGCCTCGCCAAGGTTTTCCCTTACGAGCCGTATTTCCTGACCGCAAGGGATCGTCAGGAGTCGGTGGGGATCCTTTTACAATCCGAAGGGGGAGGGGTTCAGGGCTCAGATGTCCTGTACTTCGAAATCTTCGATGTAGCCGCGGCCAAGGCTGGGGAAACCCTCGCATTCTCGGTGCCTGGGACACTCGACGGTCAGGCGATCGGCGAGCTCGAAGTCGCGCACAGCTGTCCCGATCTCCGCGAAAGCATGTACCTCAGCGGAGAAATTCGTTTCGACGAGTTCTCAACGGAACAAGACGAGATGGTCGTGGGCGAATTGATCGGCGCCGGACTGCGAAGCATCCGCACAGAAACAGAAATAGCCACGACCCTAACGGGTTCGTGGCAAATCAAAGTGCATGATGGTCAGCCCTATGAAGAGTTCTACGCGAATTAACACGAAGATGGGTGGGCTGACTTAGCAAGTTGTGAGGGGCCTAGCTCAGGCGAGCGCGGCGTGAAGTCGGCTGGCCAAACGGCCCTTTTTGCGTGATGCACGTGCACGAGGGATGACTCCCTTAGTAGCAGCGCGATCAAGCTCTGAAACAGCCGTAATAAAGGCTGCCTCAAATGTTGCTTTGTCGCCGGCAGCAAGTAACTCCTCGAAGTTCTTGCAGATCGTACGAACTTTCGTTCGCTGATCTTTGTTGCGCGTGCGGCGTTTAGCGTTCTGTCGAATTCGCTTTTCAGCGGATGGTGAATTGGCCACGGGTGTCTCCTTGCGGTGACTCTTAATCGTTCAAATCAGTAAACTTGCTACGTGTCCGGGTCCCGGCACGAGGGGCGTGTTGATAGCACTGGGCCTAAACAGTGTCAACAGGTTGCCCTTGAATTTGACGCCGGCGCGCACACTTTGTCTACTGCTTGTGTAATGCACGTGGTAGGCCATGACTTGCTGCATAGAGAGGATACTTAATGAGTGAATCAAAGAAGCCAACTCCCCCAGAAGAAGGGGAAGGCGTGATCAGTCGGTGGCGTAGTTGGTTCGTTTTCGGATTGATCATTGCCGTGGTGCTTCTCTTTCAATTGATGAACTCATCGCTCGTCAATGGTCAGAAGCCGCTTATATACAGCGAGTTTAAGCAAAAAGTTGCGGCAGGCGAAGTGGCCTCAGTGGCACTTTTCGACACTTATGCGGTCGTGCGGCCTACCGAAGGTGGGCTCAAGACACTTAATGAAGGCGCGGAAAAAGACGACACTCAATACACGGCCTGGCGTGTTCAGGTCGTTCGTGATGATCGTGGCCTGATCGACTTGCTCGAGGCCAATAAGGTTAAATACGAAGCGCAGTACGCCAATGGTTGCGATGGCGAATCTCTTGCGGGCTGGATCTTCCCTCTCCTGATGCTCCTCTTATTATGGCAATTCGTTTTTCGACGTATGAACCTGAGCGGTGGCGGTACAAACCCCGCGATGGGCTTTGGCAAGAGCAACGCCAAGCTCAACCTTGAACAAGCCACCGGTGTGACGTTCGAAGACGTCGCAGGCTGCGATGAGGCCAAAGACGAGTTGGTGGAAATCGTCCACTTCCTGAAAGAACCCGAACGCTTCACGCGACTCGGAGGCAAGGTTCCCAAGGGCGTGTTGCTCGTGGGCCCCCCCGGCACGGGTAAGACTTTGCTCGCCCGTGCAGTGGCCGGCGAGGCCGACGTGGCGTTCTTCAACCTCAGCGGATCTGATTTTGTTGAAATGTTCGTTGGAGTAGGCGCAGCGCGCGTCAGAGACCTCTTCGCGCAAGCGAAGGCACATGCGCCTTGCATCATCTTTGTCGACGAATTGGATGCGATCGGGAAGTCCCGTACCAATCAGATGCAGAGCAACGAAGAGCGTGAACAGACGCTCAACGCCTTGCTGGTCGAGATGGACGGCTTTGAAAGCAACGCGAACGTAATCCTGCTGGCCGCGACCAACCGTCCGGAAGTCTTGGACCCCGCGCTGCTCAGGCCTGGACGATTCGACCGACAGGTGGTCGTGGATCGCCCTGATGTGAAGGGCAGGCACCAGATCTTGAAGGTGCATGCACGACGCATTGTGATGTCCGAAGAATTGAATCTGGAACAGATCGCCAAGCAGACACCGGGTTTCGTGGGTGCCGACCTTGCAAATATCGTCAATGAAGCCGCTCTCCTCGCGGCTCGTAAGGGCAAGGATTCGGTCGAAACAGCCGACTTCAACGAGGCGATCGAGCGAGTGATCGCGGGTCTCGAGAAGAAGAGTCGTCGTCTCAACGAGAAAGAGAAGAATATCGTGGCCTACCACGAGACCGGTCACGCGATCGTTTCCAAGGCGATCGAAGGTACCGATCGCGTGCACAAGGTCAGCATCGTGTCGCGTGGCATCGCAGCGCTCGGGTACACACTTCAAATTCCTGATGAAGATCGCTACTTGATGACCCACAACGAGATTCTCGCCAAAATTTGCGGGCTCTTGGGTGGGCGCGCGGCTGAGCAGATCGTTTTTAAGGACATCTCCACTGGCGCATCCAATGACTTGCAGCGGGTCACTGATCTGGCACGCCGCATCGTCGTTGATTACGGAATGAGCGCGGTGTTGGGCAACGTCTCGTACGGCGATGGCGAGAGCTATCTTGGGAATATGGGAGTTTCGAGTCGGAAGTACTCTGAGAAGACTGCAGAGACGATCGATGAGGAGGTCCAGAAGATCATCAGTACGATGTACGAGCGCACGCTCGCGATCCTACGCGAGAATAATGAGATTCTGATCGAAATGAGCGAACGCCTCAAAGAGATCGAAGTCTTGGAGAACACGGACCTGGAGGGCTTCTTGGATCGCGTGAAGCCTTTCCGCGAGATGGGATTCGACGGGAGCACCTTCTAGTGGCACTCGACGTGGTCGCAATGGCCATATTCTTGGCGTTGGCCTTCCTTGGCTGGCGATCGGGGCTGACAAGCCAGCTCATTCGCCTTGGGGCGCTTGCGGCCGTGGTTGCTGCCAGTCCTTTTGTGGCATCCGTACTTCGTGAATCCTTTTTTGGCGAAGTTACGGTGGGCGAGCCGATGATCGAGGGCGTCTGCGTCTTTGCAGCGGGGATCCTCATTTACTTTGGAATCTCGTTGGCGGGATGGTTGGCCGTTCGGACCATGAGAAAGGCCAGCGATACGCTGTCGAAAACAGATCGAGCGGCCGGTGGCTTGGTGGGCGCATTGAAGGCAGCGCTGATCGTTTACTTGCTCGTTTTTGTGGCGATTTTTGTCGAAAAAGGCCTCGAGAAAAGCGATCCGGATGACAACCTCAGGATTCGTGACTCGACGCTCAGCGCCACGGTCAAAGCGAACAATGTGTTGGCCCCCTGGTATTTGCCAAAACTTGGGACGGTCCACGACATGGTAAAAGTGGCCGTCGCGGCCAAAGAGCAGCATCAGTCTCAGATTCTGCGCGACAACTCGGTCGCTTCAGACGTCTTACGACGAGATCGCATCAAAGGGATCTTGGCAGACGATGCGTTGGTCGAGTCGATTTTAAGTAAGAGTTATGCGGAGATGCTGGCCGACGGCCGAATTCGTGACCTCTTGCGAGACGACGAAGTCATGAAGGCGGCGGATGCTGTGGATTGGGCCGCATTATCGGACGCACTGGATCCTAAGACCGAAGAGAAACCCGGTAAGATCCAGTTCGAGGTCGATTCTTAATCAGAGCAACTCGACGAATTCGAAGCCCTCGGTCGAGCCTTTTCCTTGTCGAATAATCGTGGGGTAGTCCGTCGTGAAATCGATCACGGTCGACGGTGCTGGGAAAAGATATCCCCCGTCGATCACTGCATCAACGGAATGTCCGTAAAGATCCTGAATCGTCCAAGGATCGGGGATCAATTCGCCATCGCCCAAGGTGGCACTTGTTGTCGTGATCGGGTTGCCCAGAGCCTCGACAATGGCCGCGGTGATTTGGCTGTCTGGCACTCGAATACCGACGGTCTTGCGCTTGGCCAACATGATCTTGGGCACCAATTTTGTGGCTTCCAAAACGAATGTGTAGGGCCCAGGCAACAAGCGCCGCATGATTCGGTGCGCATGATCGTTGATGAACGCGTACTCAGCGACACTCGAAATATCTTTGCAGATGAACGAGAGCGGGCTGTGCTCGGGTTGGTTCTTGATGTCTGCAACGAGGTTATGAAGACGTGTGACTGCGGCCCGGTTCATGATGTCGCAACCGATGCCGTAAACCGTATCGGTGGGGTACGCCACCAATCCACCCTTCTTGAGGATATCAACGACCTGTTGGACTTTTCGAGGTTGCGGATGATCCGCATTCATCTCGATGATCATGGCTTACTCTTAGGCAGCACAATGTCGGGCTTCTTGGGATGCGCTTTGAAAAAGAGCAGGGTCTTCCCAATATGCTGAGCGAGTTGCGCATTTGTGGCTTCGTGAAGAGCTTCTGCCGTGGCTTCTGCCTCGTCGGCATCATGAACTTTGACCTTCACAAGTTCGTGTGCAAGCAGCGCAGCTTTGAAGTTTTCGATCACGCCTTCCGAGATGCCCTTTTGACCGATCAAAATGATTGGCTTAAGCGTCTGTCCCAGACTCTTCAGAAAGCTGCGCTGCTTTCCGTTCAGAGCTGGGCTAAGTCGTTGCACAAGATTCGATGTTTCTTCTTCTGTCATATCTTAGCCTCACCAATGGTGGGCGATTTATCATGCTAATCGGTGCTTAACAACGTCGAAACGGTTCGCTATGCTGCCGCGTCAATTCGCCAGAAGCGAAGTGATGTCCGGTTGAATTGATGGTTTGAGTTAGGAGTCGTCGGTGAAAGTTTGTCCGACATGTCAATCGGTGTTCTCGGGAGGCGAAGTCTTCTGCCCCAACGACGGGTCTGCGCTTGAGGATCAAGCTGCGCGAGGCGCGCTCGCGGGAGCGACACTGGGTAATCTTGTTAAGTTGGAGCGGCTTGAGCATGCCGACGTGATGGGTGAGCGTTACTCAGGTCGCCTGCTCGAGGGTAAGCGGCCATGTTATGTAACGGTCTTTAACGCTGCGTTTTCGCCGTCGCAAAATGCCCCCAAACTTGTTGAAACGGCGAGAGCCAAGGTTGCTTCGCCTGTTCCAAGGCAATTGACGACTCTCCTTCAAGTTCAGTTTTCTCATTATCCGCCCTTTGTGATCGAGACCGCGCCGCGTGGTCCGAGCCTGCACAGTCTGCTGATCGAACGTCGTCAATTGGATTGGCGCACCGCCGCCAAGTTGACCGCGAACGTCGCGCGCTTGATCGAATGGCTGTCGGCGCAGGGCGTGACCCATCATGGGCTTCATCCGGCTTCGATCTACGTGACCGACCTTTTGAATGGCCGGGTGCAGCTTGGCGAGTGGTACAGCGAAGATGCTCAGTGGGTCGATAATCCGATGCAGACGCTCGCCGGATCGGCTGGGAAATTTGTGGGTTATGTGGCGTACATGGGGCCCGAGCTTGCGATGAAGGGGCGAGCTGGCGATCTCCGCAGCGCTGTTTATGCACTTGGCGTTCTGCTTTACGAGCTGATCGTGGGTCGTCCGCCGTTTTCGGATCCTAATCCTGCCGAAGTATTGCGCCGTCATATCACCGAACACCCTATGCGCCTTTCAATTGCGCGCGGCGGCGGTGAAGTTCCGTCTGATATCGACGTGGTTGTTCAGATGATGCTCGAGAAGGATCCGGCCAAGCGCTTTCAGGCTCCTTCGGCCATTATCGGCGCGCTGGCCAATCTATTGGGCGTTGATCCCGAAACGCTTGCACCTCGTATCGAACGCGCTGAGGAGCAGGAGGAAGACGACCACTACAGCACGATCGAAATGAGTTCGGTTGACCGCGATTCGTTGTCGGGTCTGGCTGATCTGGGCGCTCTTGGTGAAGAAGACCTGGCGAGCACGGCGTTGTTGCGACGGGTGGATACGATCCGTTCGGCCGTGGCGTTGGCAGGTGATCGTGCCACGGTTGATTCTGAAGAAGACAGTCCGGTCGGGCACACGATGATCTTGGGATCTCGGGGCACATCGACTTTGGGTGACGCAGAAATTGATGAAGATTCGGTACAAAAGACGTTGATGCTCGGCAATATTGGCGCTGCCATTGAAGAAGCTGCGTGGCGCCAAGCGAAGGGCGACGACGAACCGGAGCCCGAGACCACCGACTCACGAACGTTGAAGATGATCGCGCCTGACTTCACGGCGCCAACCGACGGAAGTGCAACAGCGGCTGAGGTCGCAGCCGAGGTCAAAAAAGCCTTGGATGCCAATTCGTCGAAAAAAGAGACCACCGCCAGTACCGTCAAAGGCCATGCCGTCGTGACCGAAGGTCAAGTTGCGGAACCTGTGGTCGAAGCTCCGGTGGTGGTCGAAGCTCCAGTGGTGATTGAAGCTCCAGTCGAAGGTGCAGTGGCCGAAGCTCCAGTGGTCGAAGCTCCGGTCGAAGCTCCAGTCGAAGCAGTCGAAGCTCCAGTGGTCGAAGCTCCAGTCGAAGCAGTCGAAGCTCCAGTGGCCGCAGCTGCAGTGGCCGAAGCTCCAGTGGCCGAAGCTCCAGCGGCCGAAGCTCCAGTGGCCGAAGCTCCAGTCGAAGCTCCAGTGGCCGAAGCTCCAGTCGAAGCTCCAGCGGTCGAAGCTCCAGTGGCCGAAGCTCCTGCAGTGGTTGAGCCGTCCATCATCGTGGAACCGGATATTGCGGCGGAGAAGCCGACGGCCAAGTCCAAATCCAAAGAAGCCACCGTCAAACCCTCGAAGGGTAAGCGGGATAAACGTCCATCGGTGGAAATCGATGTCTCGCTTCTTGAAGAGGCTCATGAAAGAGAGGGCCGTGAATTCGCAGCGGGCGCAAGAGCCGATAAGGCGGCTGCCGCAGCGTCAGCGGTCGCGGCTTCAGTTCCCGAATTTGAGGTTGGGTTCATCGAGACAGGGAAGAAGAGCTCAGAGGCCTCGGATGAGTGGTTCGCAGGGACCACACCTGCGTGGGATGCGCAACTCGACGAGGAACACCTCCACGCCTCGGAACGAAATAATAAACGTACGATTTACATCGCGTTAACTGTTCTTGCAGTCTTGGTGTTGGCTTTCGTCGCTTGGGTCCAATTCGGCTCGTTCGATGAGGATCCTGAATTCACCAAAGTCGAGGAGGTCGTGGTCACCGAGTCCAAGCCTCCTTTCGACTTGGCTGGACACGTTGAAGCCTTTGACGCAGCCCTCTCCCAAGGTCGTTTGATCGCTCCGTTTGGAAATTGCGCTCTGAGCACTCTTGAAAGCGTCAAACGAGAAGCGCCCGCATCCGCGGAGTTCGAGACCATGCGGAAATCGTTCGTGGATCGAGCAGGCCAGGGCGCAGGTCTGGCCGACGAGGCCGGTGATTTGAACCTCGCCAGAACATTAGCTGGTTATGCCAGCCAATGGGCACCTGATGATCAGAAACTTAAGGCACGCGCAGCAGACTTGCAGGCTCGTTACGTAGGCACCGTGGTCGTTCCTGGCACCGAAGATGTTGGCGCCACTGTTTCGGATGTTGGTGCCGAAGAGGATGCCGCGATTGCTACTCCGGAAGAGGACGTGGCACCGGAACCCATCGACGAGAAAGTTGTTGAGAAGGTCGAGAAAGTCGAGAAGGTCGAGAAAACCGAGCCTAAAGTCGTGGAAACTCCGACACCAGAAAGTGACGCCCCGACGGCCGATAAAAAGGAATTGCTCGTCGACGCACGTGCCGCTTACGCCCGTGGAGATGTGAGCCGGGCGCAGAAGCTCTATGAGCAACTCGCTAAGATCGATGGTGGAAATCACCTGGTGCAAGCTGGACTTGGGCAAGCCTACTTTGATCAGGCTCATTACGATGACGCCGTTCGCCATCAACTCCAAGCGGTCAAGCTCCGTCCTGGACGTACGGAGTATCGGATCAACTTAGGCCAATCCTATTATCGGCTGTCTCGCTACAAAGAGGCGATCGCTGCATGGGAAGAAGTGCTGAGGATTGAACCCGCCAACGCCAATGCAAAGCAATACATCGAGCTCGCAAAACGAAAGCTCAACTAGACGGTTTTTCGAAGATCAGAATCGCGTTTGAATCTGGCAACGCGACCGTCTTGAACTCACCGTCATAGAATCGAATTTTCGAGGCGAGTCCGTCGATGTATCCTTGTTGAAGGTACGACGCCTCGCCTTCTGGCGGAGTGATGATGCGTGGGCCGGATAACCAAGCCCCCACTGTGTTCTGGTACTCATCGTAGGGCAGGATCCCGTACTGTTCGCGTACCTCGTACGGGAAACTCGCCGGCCCCCAGGTGTAGCAGTAGAGGAATTCCATGGCGTCGGCTGCTCCCAACCGAACTCGCTTTTCGTCGAGCCATTCGCCACAGATGGGTCGCCCTTCGAATTGCTCCTGAAAAAGCCGGAAGAACCCAGGACCTTCGGGGTCGATGAATTCGATGATGCGGGGCTCGTCAGCTGGCATGATGCCATCACGAATGATGATTCGCCCGCCTGGAGCCAACGTCTTATAACAGGCTCTGAGCAAGTCTCGGACACTCTCGAGGCGAAAGCGGCGCGGGGCGCCCTCGACCATATGTTCGACGTAGCTGTAGATTTCATGGAGGACCGAACACAGCACAATGGTGGTGACTGAATCGGGCTCAAGATGTTGTGGCAGTTCAAAAGCATCGGCTTCGATCACCGTCCAAAGACGATTTTCTTTTTCACGACGTTCTTGGAGTGATTCGACGACCACTTTCGAGACGTCGACGCCGATGATCTTAGAGTCGGGGAAACGTGCCTCGATCAGGTCAAGCACCACGCCACCGCCGGGGCCGATCTCGACCACACATCCAGGGACGGCGTAGTCGAGCATGCGTTCTTTGTCCGAACGAGCGGAGTTCATGTGGTCAAGGTAGATGCTCTCGTTGGCAATGCGGTCGAACTCGTCTTTCCTGAGGCCGTAGAGGTCGCAAAGCGTCTTCAGCGTGGCATGAAACGCGGCGCTCGACTTCTGTTCGTAAGCGGGAAGTAGCGTCAGGAGTGCCTGGGCCTCGCGTGATGCTTCGAATCGCACCGCGTGTGCCTGATGACCTCCGAGTTCAACCTCAAAACTACCCAGGGCATCGTCAGGCATGGGGTCTGCCCCAAGACAGATGGCCTCGATATCAATGCGTCGAAGCAGGGCCTCGATGAGCCTTACGCGATAGGGAGCCGCGGGATCGTCGTTGCGATCGAGGTCCCGAACCAGCGGAACGAATGTGACGTGAAACATGGCTTCAGTGTCGATCTTGGGGTCGCGCTGAGCTTGCATCAACGAGCACACGAGGATGCGAAGCTGGGCCGAGGCTGAGAGCGACGAGGTCGCGGCCTCGACGTACCAAAACTGGCATCGACACATGAGGTCCACAATCGTGGCAACGGCTGCCGAACTCAGTTCTTCGGTCGCCCGAAGAGATTCATGCGCAGGCTCACCCTTGGTGATTCGTCCCTTTCGAAGCCGCATCAGGCGGTCGGTTAGCCACTGGCGTCGCCGTTGTTCGCACTCGGCCTCAGTCGCGCCGAGCTGGTTGATTTCGAAACTCTTGAGCTCGGTTTCTGTTTCGCGAGTGGAGGTGATCGGCTCTCTGGCCAGACGCCGCAACAAGTTCTCGACCGCAACAAATTCGAAACGCAGTGAGTCGTCAAAAAGCCCTTCACGCACGCCGGCAGTGTCACAAACATTGATCAAATGCAGGACGTCGATGACGGCATCGACGGCGTTTCCTTCTGAGACCCCCAGAGACTTGGCGATCATTTCGGCTGTGCTTCGGAGCCATTGAATAAACGGCGCGAACACCGTCAGTGGACACTCCCCGCGAACGGTTTGTCCGGTCAAACCGTGCACACGTACGAGCTCAATGACGATGCTTTCCATGCATGGGGATCCCCGGAATCGTGGAAAGCGCCGTAGGATTTCGAAGCGCTGAAGAATCTGAGCCGACGCCACGTTGTGCACGCTCAAGTCGGCACCGGCAGCGGTCCACTGGGCGCGGAGCTGGTCGGTGCCGCCCTTTGAAAAATCCAAAAACATC
>Ga0100393_10001751_pt1 | contig 21510 bp, 21 predicted proteins | sample CryGeymeta201517_FD_81546 | JGI IMG/M metagenome (GOLD analysis project Ga0100393, IMG submission 81546) | Groundwater microbial communities from Crystal Geyser aquifers in Utah, USA - Crystal Geyser metaG 2015-17 | ecosystem: Environmental > Aquatic > Deep subsurface > Groundwater | place... | reverse complement strand
TACTTTAGAACCGATTTGCATATCTTGCTGCACAAGTTCAAGTATGTTTCCCCGAGATACTATCTTTTCTTCTCCCTTGGGAGTAGGTATGTTAGTTTTCATAATGTGTAACTTTGGTCGGGGCGATCGTACTATGTACGAACGACTCCTCCCTTATATTGATACGATTATCTCATGTTTTAAGGAGTTTGAGTATAAGTGGAAGTTCTTATCTGAGCTTACTCAATTGGATTTAAGTTGTTAGGGCGATTATTATGATTTATAACAGAGGAAAAGGGGCTAGTGTTTATCACAATTCAGGGTTTAAGAATTATGGCTATCTGGCTAGTATATTCTTGTTTCCGTTCCAAATACTGTGGGTTGCGTTATTAACTATTTTAAGAAGGAATAAATGAAGAAATCTTCTTCGCTATCTTAGAAAGTAATTTTTGATTAACAAGTTTTTCCTTTGTCTTATCGTAATGGTGTCCAAATACCTCGTCTTTGAATGTTTCTCCTTCAAACTCAACTTTGTTTTCATATCTAACCCATAAATGTAGGTGCAGTTCTTTCTTTTTATCTCTGTTTTTGGGTTTGTAATAATCGTTCATCAAACATGTCCAGTTATAATGTGTCGCTCCAAAGGCTTTTTTAATTGATACTTCCAACAAATCAATAACCTTCTTGAGATCTATAAATACTTCTGTCGACAGATCTGATAGATGAGTTGCTTCTCCTTTATAGATAACAAAGCTTCTGCCTAAGTAATATTGGTTTTCTGATAATACTACCTTCCAATAGTTTGTTTCGTATACTACTTCTTCCATACTAAGAAAGATTCTCATCTAGAAATGATTTAAGTTCATCTAAATCTTTTTTATCTTTGTCATAGTAGAGTGTAATAATCCCAACAGATTCGGCACTTTCAACTGCATCTGCATTATGCTCAAAGTAAATAACATCTTCTGCTTTGAGGTCATATTGCTTTAAATAATTGCCTGAACATTATTATATATTGCCGTTCCTAATTTCTTATGATTATCTGCATCTATATGAACTCCATCTGAACCAACAGTTACATAATCCGAAGAGCATACAAATGCACAATTATTTCTTTTAGCAATTTCACGATACATGACAGGGAGATATTCATTCAATTCCTTGGAGTTACTATATCTCTTCTTTGCATATTCTTGTGTTAAATCAAGCAATGGTGGTGATATCAATAATAATTTTGGAGTTTTCTCTGAGAATTGTGATTTTCTACCTAATATTGTTCTAACATATTGATTTTCAACTACTGAGGCGAACTGCTCTTTTGTTGTTTCAAATGAGTCTTTTAATTCATTTGTGCCAAGCATTAAAATAACCAGATCAATAGGGTCATGAGTATCTAAACAAGGTATTAGGTATATTAAACCATTCCTGCCTTCTTTACCTTCTCTTTGATCATCACTATTTAAAGTTCTACTGTTTAAACCTTCTTCAATAACTTCGTATTTCATTCCAAGATTGATTTGTAGTACTCCTGTCCATCTTACATTTGAAGAAAATCTCTCATGTCCTGATGAAGGGATATACCCCCATGTGTAAGAGTCACCGTAGCAGAGGATTCTTTTTTTGTTTGGTTTCGTATTCATACTATGCAATCAATTTTCTAAGCAAAGGGAACTTTTTGTATGGTTGGTTAAAAGAGTTTGAGCCCATATGACCTTCACCCTTAATAATGATTTGAATACCGCCTGCCATGTCCATCATTCTTCTCCCTTGAAAATCATTACAGCCCCAAGGATCATTATCAGAGTTTATGAAAATAATTTTTTCTTGTGTACTCTCAGAGATTTTTTTCCAATCATAGACTTTTCTGAGAACTCCATTAACTCCATCTTTACCTGTAGAGAATGAATATCCTGAAACTAAAATAGCTTGTTTGATTTTTACCTTAAGATCTTCAAGTAAAGCAAGAATAATTGCGGCTCCTGCTGAATGTCCAATTAAAATTGTCTCTTCCGTGAATTTACCATTCTCAAGTATGAAGGGTAACCATTTATCCATTTCAGGATCATCTGCATCTGGTAGTTGAGGAACCCAAACATCATAGCCCTCATTCTCTAACTCCTTTTTTAACCAAGGAAACCAAAATCCTTCGGGAGAATCTCCAGTACCGTGTAATATAATTACATTTTTCATGTTTTATTGATTAATAAAATTAATTACTTCACGAACAATTTTATCTCCGAAACCTTCAAAGTCATGATCCGCATTATCGTAAACAACAGTCTTTCTTCTTGGTGAGTTGGTCAATTTACTTTCAAGAAGAGTCATAGCTTTATATGCATCCATGACGGGAACGATTCCATCATCCTTAGTCCCTGTAAAAGCAATTACTGGTACTTTGATATTTTCAACTTTTTTCCAACCAAGTGATTTATTCCCATAGTTAAAAATTGCTGTATTAGCCTGTTCACCGAAAAAGTTAATGTAAGTGCTTGCAGAGAGTCGCATAGAACCCCAGAGATCGTGTGACAACAGTTGATTGCCCTTATTGGAATTCACTAACTCTTGTGCTTCCTTAATACATATTTCATGATCCTTCTTGCCTTCTGGATCATTTACCAATCCAATCATGTCACTTGGACTTAGCCAAATCAATCCATTTACAGGGTTATCTTGCACTATATTCATATAGTAAGTAACTTTTGATGGACCAAGTGAATGAGATTGAAGCCATATTTCTTCGTACCCCAACTCTTGAGCCTTTGCAATCCATGCTTTAATGTCATAAACACTGTCTTCAAATAGTTCATATGAGTTGCCAATGTTTCGGATACCAGTGTCTGTATTAAATTGAGTAATTGAGTGTGTTCCTCTATGTTCAACAACTAAAAATGACCAACCGTTTTTAGGGTAATAGCCATGCATCGCAGGGTAATATGAGTTTGTATACATATCACCACTCATTCCGTGAATATGTAGTATTAATTTCTTCGAATCTACAGCTTCAAAAAGCATACCTGTAAATTCAATACCATCTTCTGTTTTTGTTGTAATGTATTGCATACTGTTACTCCTCTAATAAGATATTTATCTGTTCAAAAATCGTATCACTCAACTCAAACTCGCCTGATTCAATATTTCTCTGTCGTTCCTTTTGAGATTGTTCGCCTGGAAAATAGATTTCATTGAACCCCTTCATTTTAGGAGAGGTCTTAACCTCATTAATTAAAGATTCAACGTCTTTCTTGAATTCATCGATTGGTCTTAATATATTAGGATCAACAAGTATAAATACCGACCCCCAACCACCTTCAACGTTATGTCCGCATCTTGAACCTGTTAGTGCACCCCCTAAGATCTCAACCATAAATGCCATTCCTGAGCCTTTATGTTCTGCATATGGTAGAAGACCACCTTCCATTGCCTTTTCTGGATCTGTAGTCACATTCCCTTCTGCATCTAACGCCGTGTTTTCTTGGATACTTTTACCTTCTGCTTTAGCGATTAGTAAATTTCCCCAAGTTATTTTCGAAGATGCCATATCTAAAATGACAGGTAAATCATTAGTTGGAACACTTATTGTTACAGGATTTGTACCAAATATCTCTTTTATTGAACCGTAAGGAATAAGTCCACCAGAGGAGTTATTAAAGGCAATAAAAATTAAATCATTTTCTGAGGCTTTTCGTGCATATTGTCCAATCAGACCTGAGATCAATGCGGTATTGGTGACACCAACAATTAACATACCCGATTTCTTGACTTTCTCGATTCCCATCTCTAAAGCTTTATTGACAACATACAAACCTGTTTTACCCTTACCATCGATAAGTAGGGAGACAGGTGTTTCCTTTACAATCGTTATTTCTTCTCCTCCAACATTGATTTTCTCTCCCTTTACTGACTTTATAAGCATTGGTATTCTTACGAATCCATGTGATTTCTTACCTGTAAGTTCTCCCTCAAGACAATTTTCTGTGCAGTATTCAGCTTCTTCTTGAGTAAATCCGAATTTTGTTAGGGTTTTAATTGCTAGTTTTCTTGCTTCTTCTATATTTATTTTCATTCTTTTATTAGTAATAGATTAATTTTTAAGATCAACCTCAATACGACTATCAACAAACTTATCATTGTACATTTCTGATGGAGCGAGTTTCCAGACCTTAGTAGGAGTTGCCTTATACAGTCTTAGCTTCGAGATTCCCTGAAAATCTTTATATTGTTTTGTAAACCTTTCAATTTGAGCCTTCGTATCAGCAAATCCTGTTGCAAGCATTTTCTTCCCATAAATTGTAAGTCCTTTAACGATTTCCAACTTATTAGCGACTTCCTCAACCTCTGCTTTAATGTATACAGCATCAACATCATCTCCTGTAGCAGTTGAATTAAAGATAGATATTGCTATTGTGGGATTTTCCCTAATTAATTTTGAATGTATAGAATTAGTTGGAGAATACCAGTAAAAATTGTAGTTAGAATCTATTGCGTAATAGATATTGGCTATCCAAGGATCTCCTAGTTTTGATGCAACAGAGATCGTCATATATAAATTATCATTTATTATTTTTCTAGCTTTTTCATTATTGTCCATAGAGATATTTGAGCTTTCTTAAATTAAAGGCAGGCATAGTTCCTTCAAGTACTTCAACAAGCTTCTCATTGATCGATTTATCCTCTATAGCCCCGCTTATAAAAGTGAACTTGTTTTTATCTGATTTGTTAATATCAACATAAATTATATTTTCGGCATCAGCTCCAACAGCAAGATTTGGATTATGAGTTACAAGAATTATTTGCCTTTTAAGTTTTGCCTCTTTAATAAAATGTACGAGAATTTCATAGACACTCTTGTTATCAAGATTGTCTTCTGGTTGATCAATTATTAAAGGACATTCCTCTTCATCAATCATCAAATAGAATACAAGTAGTAACGCACCACGTTCACCTGGGGATAGTATTTCTAAAGACTTATTATTTAAGGTAAGTTCATATCTTTCCTCTAAATTGTCGAATCCAAATAAATAATTATAAAGTTCGACAGGATTTTTTATTTGATCATGAATGTGACTCTTATTAGGTAGATTCTCTTCCTCAAGTTTATCGATGAAGCCCTCATTTGCTTCATTAATTTTATAAAAATCATTAAGATCGAAATCCTTGAATAGCTCATTAATCTTCTTATTATCACCATCTCTATAAAAGTAACCCGAGACATTCATATTTACTAAATCCGAAACCTTCTTAGAAAAATCGTAACCAAAACGGAAACTAGCAACAATCTCGATATTATAATGCTTTAGTAGTTTATCATTCCCTTGAATTATAGAGCTTATTACTTTTTTGAGCTCATCAAAAACCTGAATAATTTTATATCTAAATTTGTATATTTTCTCTGATATTTCTTTTCTATCTGTTCTGAGTATTAATAAATTAGCCTTGGCTTCATTTGTGACGTACTTTATTTCTTTTTCTAAAAATTGTTTTGTATTCGTAGCTGGGTTTTCACTTTTCCCTTCAAGCTCAATGAGTTTACCCTCCCATAATTTCAAATCTTGCTTATATTTTTCGTATTTCTTAAATGGAAGAGAGAGTTCAGCCAATTTAATTTCCTTTTCTTTTAATAAATCAGCTCTCTGAATTATCAAGTTCATATCTACTAGTCCATCCAAATCTTTTTGTAGTTTCGTTTCCAGATCCTTTTTTACTATTTCTTCTTTATCTTGGGCAAGAAATGCTTGTATCTGTAATAATTCTAAATCTAGTTTGGTCTCATATTCTTCTATTTTAACCTTATCGTAACTAATTGTTATCAAAGGACTTTCAGTACCGATTTTATTGATAATATCCTTGTACTCCTCTAAGCTTCTTGTTACATCATCACTGATTTGCTTTACGCGAGAAGTAAAATTCGATATCTGGATTTTTTCTGATCTAAGTGTTATTTTCCTATTCTCCTTTTCATCTATACTTGCTTGAACCGTTGTTAATCTTTGATCGATTTTATCAATTTCTTCTTGGATTTTCTTATGCTTCTCCTCTGTCATTTTATCTGTAGAAGGGTTTGTTATCTCTTCTGGCTTTGTCTTGTTATGTGCGTCAATCTCATTCTTTAATGAGGATAACTGATTATTTAGCTTCGCCAGATAATTAGGATGAAGTTTTTTTTCTAATTCAAAGATTTCGTTATTTTTTGTATCTAGCAATTTCTTTTCTTTTTCAAGTTCTTCTGATATTGCTTTAGTTTTTATAGCCACGAGTTGTCCAAAAGTGTTAGCACCAAGCTTTTCCTCATCGTCTAGTCTTCGAAAGATAACAGATTGCAATTCTTCTTCAAAATTACTGCTTTCTAAATCATTACACAGATTTTCAAAGTAATTTTGAGGTAGATATTTCACATCCATGACAGCATTATCCTCTTGTTGAGAATTTAATGCTTTAGACTTATTTTTTTGTATAGCACACCATTCGAGAGTTGCATTAAAGTTATCCCCATAGCCACGTTTTTGAAATTTCTTTGTATTTAAGAAAGAGAAGTGTTTGAAATTTTCAGAATTCCCCAACAAACCGATTGTATCTGATATTGCACTCTTTCCACTACCTTTGTTTCCGATAACCACATTCAGTTCTGGATTAAAGTGGATATGCACATTATCAAACCAGTCACCATGCTCACCTTTATAGTAATCTCTCTTATTTATTACAAGGGAACTAATGAATTTGCTTGGATTTTTCATAACTTCCTCTAAAATTGGTGGAATTGAGCCAATATATATTCTTTTATGCTCAAGTAAAACCTGCCTAAGACCAGCAAAACTAGGTTTTGCTTTTATCCATAAGTTTTCTTTTGGTTTATAATTCTTCACATTATGATCATCTGAACACATTATCATTGGAAATTCCTTCTTTATTGAGGGAAACACAATCTTTTCATAATCATCCTTATCTGTAAGGTTTCCCAACTCAAAAATATCAACATTCTCGACAATGTCTTTCTTTTGAGCCATCTTAACAGGCAAAGAGTTCGTAATATTCTCTACAGAATTACTTTTTGAACCTGCATGTATTGTAACTAAGCCCCCAAGTTCTTTGATAAGCTTAGCGGTATCTTTAAGATCGCAATATATTTCGTTATCGCTATTATTCTTTTTTCGTTGTTCAGCAATACCAGCTTTGACATCTAGTTGACTCCAAATGTACGTGATGTCTGCATCTTCAGGGAAAACTCCAATAAAATGTATAGGATCGTTACCTCGCATTTCTGAGCATAATTCAATTCCAGGAAAGACAGTTAGCTCATTTTTTGATAGAGACTTAATATTATTAATTCTGTTAATATCAATTGCGTTATGATCAGTTATTGCAACAGCACGGATATTGTTTTGTATTAAGGTGTCAACAATCTCTTGGTCAGTAACACTTTTGTCTCCATAATCATAAGAACTCGGAGTATGGAAATGCAAATCCCACTTGATCCACTCGGATCCTAGCTCTAATCGGTCTTGATTGTTACTGCTAACGTTTTCCATGAATAATAATTACTTTCTAAATAATTCTTCCATCTTCTTCCAACCATTTAAATTTCCAAGGGTGTACTTATAATCTTCATTATCGTTGTAATACCATGTACCATTCTCAAATATTGCTATACCACCAATATAGTCTTTACCAAGCTCCTTCAATTTTTTAGCTAGCGACTCAGCTCGTCCTTCTGTATCAGTAGCTGTTCTTCCTGCTTTAGTATCGAATATTCCGATTCTGCCATCTTTAAACCTAACTATCCAATCTGGATAAAACAACGCATCTTCTTGTTTAGAGGTATTGAAATATTTAACTGCGAAATAGTCTTTTCCGCTGTCTCCATTCTTAAACCACCACTCAAGATAATCTATTTTCGTATCGAGGTATTTCATAAACTTTTCTTCATTCTCTCTACCGTCATAATCCTTTCTGATATAGTACTTGTCTAATACGCAAAGCATTTGTTCCAGTTCCTCGTAGTCTTCTGTATAAGCATATTCATCTTGAACAGAAAATACTGGGGTTTCATCTTTCTCTACCTTAGCTATCTTTTCTTTTAACAATTCTTGAAGTATAGGGCGATACTCCTTTAATGCTTGTGTGATTGCTTGTTTGAAAATACTACTTTCACGCTTTAATACATCATAAATAAATACTTTGTAGTAGTATGAGCTATCTTCATTAAAAATACCTTTAAACCAAACCCTTATTGCTGATTTTAATGGACTCCAAGACCTTGCAATATTAGTTATTTTGGCTTCTTTCTCTGTTTGCTCCTTCAAAATTTCAAAGCATAGATAGTTGAATGTTTTTTCTACATCTTGATGAGACATTTCAAGGTCAACATCTTCACCTGCATTAGCAAATTCAAGGTTAATCTGGTCAAAATCAGTGAATTCTGCATTTACGATGATTTTGTTTGTAAGTATGGGGTTTAGCTCAATACCTTTCTGCTTTAACTTATCTTTTGCTTTACCTAAAATATCGTCATTGGTAATACCAAAATAGTTATTCATCGAACCAAGAAAGCTTATCTGGAACTTTGATGAATTACTCAAATCTCCATAATCAACTCTTGTAACAAAAGCAGATTGAATTTCAACATTCGTGATATTTTTCTTCCTTTTAGCAATATAAATGAGGGGCTTATTAAATGTTGATTGATCTGGAATAGTAACCTCAGTTCTCTTATAGTTTGTGTATAGATATCCTGTTCTTAGATCAGAATAGTCCTTGTAATCCTCGTTGTTTTCAGGATCAGGCATCCGTAGTATTCTTCCGATTGTTTGAGTATAAAATGTAGGAGAAGTAATTTCTCTAAACATAACTAAAATGTGTGCTCTCGGACAGTCCCAACCTGTTCCTGCGGCTTGTTTAAAAAGCATAAAATCCACATCACTATCATTCTCAGTAATGAATTCCATGTTTTTCTGCTTTCCATCAAACCACATTGCAACACGATCCTCTTTAATCCCTTTTTTGTTGAGAGTTTCTAATACAACCTGTTCCTTAGTTTTTTGTCCGATTTCAATTAGTTTTTTGTCGTCATTGGGAAGTTGGATTAATATGAGAGGATTGATTTCTTTATTAATCTTTTTATATTGTTCAACAATTTCGTCTCTTTTGCTAATTGCTAAATCAATAAGTACCTCATCTAAGTCTTGTCCTTTAAACTTTTGTAAGTCTTCATCCGTTTGAACAACTATCTTTTCTTTAATTAGACCTTCCTCAACCACTTTTTGTCTTGGGACTTCAACATATCCTGCTTCATTGTTCTTAACTTGAGAAAATGAGGGCTCCTCTTCTGGTGTTGCTGATACTTTAACTATTACCTTCGGATTAATATAATCAATTATTTCCTGTGCTAAATTTGTTCTACTATTTTTATGTGATTCATCAACTATAAGGATGATTTCTCTGTTCGCTTCGTGAGTCGCATCTATCATGTCTTCAAAATATTTACCACTTTCTTTCTGCATTAACTCATCTTCTGGTCTTCTTAAAACTCTGTTTTCTGCACTTTTTGAGACAACTTTCTGCCAGTTTATGAATAGGATGTCGTTTTTCAAAAGTATACCTCTGGAATCAATATCCTGAACAGTTAATAATTCATTTTCGAGAGTATTTTCAAAATATTTAAAAAACTTTTCTTTACTTTGCATTGCCAACTCATCACTAAAGGTGATCCAGATGAAAGCCTTATCAGCATCCCAATTTGGTAGATGGTTCAATCCCTTAATACAGTGTGCCATCATAAAAGTTTTTCCACTTCCTGTTGGTGACTTGAATACCAATGGAATTTGCCTTTTAGAGGTTCTCCATATCGTTGACAGAGAAGTTAGGAGTTCTTCTACTGCGGATTTCTGGAATTCTAATAAATTGAATTGTGCCATAGTTATTTCGTATTCAAGTTATAAATTTGTTTATAAATTTCGAGAATTGGAGCAGGAATTGTTTTCACCTTAGCATCCTTTATCTCTGCAAAATCATCTGGAAATTCATTATCACCCCAACTAAATACATAGATGGAGACAGGTTTATCAAGTTTTTTAACAACACTCTTAAACTTCTCAAAGTTAGTCATTTCTTCTCTGAAATAGATAGCTGTATATCTATCATTACTTTCATAAAGTTGCATCCAATCGTCTTTATTTATCAAATCCAGAGTATTTTCAGATAATGCAAGTAATTCCCCTGCATTGTGGGCTAACTCAACCTTATCTTCATCTTTTATACTTAAAATGTTTCTTTTACCTACAAAGGCAGTTTTAAAGTATTTAATAGATCCACCTAAACCGTCTATGTTACCACTAATTTTTCTTTCACCTAATAGTGTTAAAACACCAGCATCTAATGTAGTCTTCAGCTTATCAAAGTTATGATTACTATTTATAATTTGATTAACCTCGTCCACAATTTCTTCCGATTTCTGAAAGCTCTTCCAAGTAATTTTCCTTTGGAATAAAATTTCCTTTTTAACACCCTCGAATTCATAGCCATTTATAACTGCCCTTGTTCTTGGATAACAAACATCCGACATTATTTTATTCTCGTTATTTGTAATAAGAATACATTGACGATTGGTGTTATCAAGCGAATTCGCTTTCTCTACTGCATGGAAAGTAGTTCCCGAACCAGCAAAAAAATCAAGAATAGTCGAATTATTATTGGTTGTAAAAGAAAGAAGATACTCAATTAACGACGACGGTTTAGGATTGTCAAAAACATTCTTTTTAAATATCTCTAATAATTCTTGACTACCATCACTTGTTGTTCCAAACGAATCAAGAATACTTCTTGGTTTTTTACCAGTTGGCTGTCTTTGTTTGAATTGAACAGACCATTTACCATTTATTTGAACTATTTTTGCATCACCAGATTTCAAATCCGATAAGAATCTTTTCTCTGATCTTAGCCAACTGATCTTATTCCCATTTTCATCAAGCTCCAGAACAGTTCCATCGGGACATTTAATTGGATAATACTGCTTTCCAGACTTCCTCTTAAATGTATCCCAGTAATATTTTCCAATATCATCAGATAAATTGTATCTGCTAGAGTAACCATTTTTATATTGAGAAAAAAGATTGGGGAGAGCGTCGATATTTTTGGCGTAAAAAGCAATATATTCATGTTCAACTGCAATATGCTTAGAGTCATTACTCCCTCCCTTCTTTTTTTTCCATATTAAATCTGCAATATGATTCTTTTCCCCATAAATTTCATCCATAAGGTGGATTAGATTTTTCATTTCATTTTCATCTATAGAAATGAAAATGACTCCTTTCTCACTTAGTAAATCTCTTGATAATTCCAATCTTTTTTTCATGAAGGATAACCAGTAACTGTGCCTGAAGGGATGGTCTTTAGGTACTTCTGTACCATCTGGATATTTGTCCAAGACCCTCTTATCTTTGTATCGAAATCCATCTGAGCCAGTATTGTAAGGAGGATCAATGTATATTACGTCTATCTTCCCTTTGTGTGTGTAATTTAAACAAGTAAGGGCGTGATAATTGTCGCCTTCAATCAAGATATGTGTAGGTTTTCCGTCATTGTTTTTTACTGCTAATTCAGGTACTTCCTTAAGTATCGGTAATTTATTTTCAACGTCGTCTTCAAATGCCTCTGGAACGTCCATCCATACAAGACCGTACTTCTGCTTCTTAACAGACTTTTTAAGTCGTTCAACTTGCTTTTGTAGTTTTAAGATCTCATTTTGATAATCGTTATTGTTCATCTTTATGACTGGTATTATCATCTAAATTAATCTTTCCCAACAAAATATCGACAGATTCCTCTAATGCGTTTGCAATCTTCTTGATTGTTTTAACCGTAGGGTTCTGAACACTACCTCTTTCTATTTTAATCAAAGTCGTATAGGAAACGCCAGATTTCAAGGCAAGTTCTTCTTGTGTCATATCTTTCTTTTTTCTTAATTCTTGTATGATCTCTCCTATATGTTGAGATTTTTCCATTCTCGTATTCCTAGCAAAGTAAGGTTATAAGTAATCTATCATAAAGTTTAAAAGAAATAAAGCCAACTTTCTTTGCTTACTTTCTATTTCGGCTAGAGATAAAGAAAGTAAGCCCAACTTGCTCAATTTTTGAGGGTTTAACCTTTCCACCCTCAAAGGTATAAAATTAATCTACTAAATGAATCTGCCAATCTTCAACGTCTTCTTCATAATCAACTAAATCCATCAACTCATCGTAGTTTTCAATTTGAGCAAGTTCTCCATCTTCTGGCGTTGTGCTTAATTCTTGCCAAAGCTCTCCGCCTTTTTCTAGGTGTTCAATACATTCAATTAGTGTTTTCGCTATTGGGTATTTTATGTAGTCCATTTTTATTTGTTAATAATTTAATCGTTATTTTGTTAAGGCGGAAGCTTTTGACCTCCGCCTTTAACCTGTTATACTTGAATGAAGCACTCCTCTGCGGTAAGCTGTTCAGCCTGTCCAAGATTGAATTTTGCTTTTGCTCTGTTGAGTGCTTCTTTTTCATCTTTTGCCCCTTCAATTAGTCCTATAAAGGTTTTTTCGTTTATTTCCCTGATGAATTCATACAAATGATTTAGGATTAAGAAGTTTTTCATAGTTCGATGTCCTTATAAAACTTATTTACGCATTGGATTAATTCGTTTCTTGCCTTCTCTCCGATAACATATTCAACAAACTCTTTTAATTGATGTTTCAAGTAGTAGGCGTGGTCTTGTTCAATAAAGCCTGTTAGCTTGTATTGTGTATAAATAACCGTTGCTGTTAAATCCATTCCACAACCTGCAAGACCGCAGAAAATCAATCCGTCAACTTCAACTGGTATCATTCCGCATTCCCTAACTATTTGAGCGTTTCGCTCTGTCCATTGTGTTTCATCAAAACACCATAATGTATTCCACAATATTTCCTCATCTTCTAGTAAGGTATCCCAATAATAAGGATTTATCTTTTTAATCCAATCAAGTGATAAAGTAGTAACCATTTTAAAATTTGTAATAATTTATATTTGAAGGTTTAACCGTCCCACCTTCAAAGTTTTTTTTCAGTCCATTAGCTCCTTTAGTGATTTAGGCTTGAAATACATATCTCTTTCAATCGGTAAACCTAAAGCACCTTTTACGCTTTTAAGTTCTGAAAGTCTGAAATAACCGATTTCTTTTTCAAAACCGTCAACCAGTCCAAAAAATAAATCTTCACCATCAAACTCTGTTGCGTACCATGTCCAGTTACTATCGGGAGTAAAAAACTTGACTACTGCAACCGCATCAAGTCCTTTTTCTTCCTGTGAGTAAAGCGGAGGTAACTTCTTCAATACCTCTTTAGTAAGTAAGACCATAATTAGTTAAATAAAAAATTAGATATAAAACTCTCCTTAACCTTTCACCTCGTAAGCTATGCAATACGGTTATTAGCTATTAGTTAAGGCTATTCAGTTGTCAAAGAGCTTTCTTTCAAGTCAGGGATGTTTTCCCTTTCTTAATAGAGAAAAAGCGAGCCGAAACGACCGTAGGGAGAGAAGGCAGTATAAAAATACTGATTTGACAAGGAGGAATTCGCAGAAGCCAATCCTTGCAAACCCAGAGGGTAGCGAGCGTATGCGATAGCAGAAGCGAAGCTATCAAAGGATTTTTATGCTAGACTTTTCTAAAGAAAGGGAAATATTCAAAAAAATAAGCCTGCGTAAGCAGACCATATTTATTAACTGTTTCTTTTTGAGGAACTTTTTCTTTTCAGTGGAATAAAAGAAAAAGTGACAATAAGTAGAGTATTCGATAAAATAGCTATATGAAACAAATTATATACATTGCAACAGGCAATAAATCAAAACTAGCAAATTTTCAACAATTTTTCTCTTGGATTGATCCTGAAATTGTAGTTGAACAAGTTCCAGATTACATTGATGTTGAAGAAACAGGTTCAACACTCGCTGAAAATTCTGCTCTAAAGGTCAAACCTTACACAAGTAAATATCAATATCCAGTAATAGCAAATGATTCTGGATTAGCGTTTGATAGTAAGGTTGTTGAAATTCAAGATCCAGTCAAGGTTAAGCGAAACGCACTTGGAGACGATCCTGAGTCTTCGTTTTCTCAGAAAGAGATTGCAAGGAGAATGTTCAATTACTATCGGGGAATTGCACTAAAGTATGGAGGTAGAGTTGACTGTGTAATGAGTGATGTTTTCACAATCTTGTATCCAAATGGAACAATCAAACAGAAAGAAACTACTCGGGATTATATACTAGTGGACAGGGATACTACTGAATACGATTTATTTCATCCATTAAATAGCCTAAGAATATCCCCCAGAACAGATATGTTTATGGACGAAATGGACACCGAACAGGATAAAATCGATAAAGCGGTTTTAATAGAGGCATTAACTGAGCTTGTTCAACCCAAAAGAGGTGAGATCGAAAAACGTAATTAAATTATCAAAAATTTCTTATGACTAAATACATCCTATTTTCTGAACCCCAAGAGCAAGTTTTAGCAAAAATTGCACCCGAGCTGTTTTTGAAATCTAATATGAAGATTGCTTATATGCCAAGCGATGGTGCCAATCCCAGTAATCCGAAATATGAGTCCTTTTGGAAATCATATATTGAAAATCATAATTCTGAGATTGTTCCAATTAACAATTCTGTGAGAGATTCTGCTGTACAAAATGAGAGTGAGAAGATTATTAATTCAGATGCTTTAATTCTTACAGGTGGAAACACATTTCAATTTCTTAATCATTTAAAAAAATCTGGATTGGACAAGATTATAGTAGAATATTCTCAGACAGATAAAATCATAGTCGGATTTAGTGCGGGAGCAATTATTCTATCTTCAACAATAGAGATTGCTCAGTTACCACCTTGTGATGAGAACTTAATAGGACTAACAGATCTTTCAGCATTAAATCTTATCGAGTTTGATATATATCCTCACTATGATGAGATTGAACACAAGAACATCGTTGATGAGTATGAGAAAAAAACTGGCAGAAGTGTCAAAAGGCTAACAAATGAAGATTTGTTGATTATTAACTAGCTAAAATAATTGAGTAAAGAATAAAAAATGATCACACAACAAGAATTACAAAATAATGATCTATTTCGAAAACTTGACTCACTAGAATTAGATCCTTCTGAATATGTGATAATGGGTAGCGGAATAATGTTTGCCCTTGGAATCAGACCGTTATCTGATCTTGATGATATTGATATTCTCGTTACACAATCTGGCTGGGAAAAGGTAAAAACCCTTTCAAAAATTCATCATGATGATGGGTGGAATTGTGACCACCTATATCTATTTGATGAAAAAATTGAAATCTATAATGGATGGGGACCAAGTGTTTATATCCCTGAAGAGTTGATAACTAATTCTTTGAAAATTGGTAAATACAATTTCGCTTCAATCGAAGACGTAATCAAATGGAAAAAAGAGCTAGGAAGAGACAAGGATTTTAAACATATCTCAATGATTATGAGTTTTCTTCAGAATAATCATCGTGAGATTTCAATGAAGCTAAAAACTTCTCCATTCAATAAAATAAAGAATGGACAGAAGATTATTGAACTAAGACTCTTTGATGAAAAGCGACAATTGATTAATCTTGGTGATACTATCGAGTTTTCTGAATTTGAAAATCTCGATAATAAAGTCTGGACGGAAGTCGTTGGCTTATCACGCTTTACATCTTTTGCGGAACTGCTTTCCTATTTAGATCCAAAGTTATGTGGGTGGGATGAAGTTACAAGTATCTCAGACATGGTTGAACAGATGAGAGAATACTACACAAAAGAAGATGAACAGAAGTATGGAGTTATTGGAATCCACATAAAACTAGTCAAGTAATACAAAAATTCTCTGATTCGATGAGTAAAACTTACATGTACAAATTGTCAAATACTCATCACTTGGATTATTCGTGCCATCTGCAATGCCTTTGACCTTGTATTCATACCTTTTACCATTCCAAATAACAAAAACTTTATCTTCTTCATTCAATTTATTTACATGATAAAGTGTTTGTTTCATCTTCTGATCTGGACTAAGATTTGACCAACCAAAGCGATGGACTGCAATCAAGTTTGGGAGATTATCTGAATCAAGTCTTTGAATCCAACCACCATAATCTAAAAACTCTTCGTCCTGACCAATTTTCATGTCAACACCAATTGAAGGAATAATAAGTCTGTTGATTGAAAGATCTTCTTCTGATTCAATCGTTTCAATAATTTTCGCTTCATTTGGTGGATTGATTTTGTATTCAATCTCAGGTGAGAAAACCTCATAGATAATAAACACGCCAACTCCAATTAAACCGATTGTAAATGCAATCAATATTGCTTTAATAAATCTTTTACCCATGATTCATTCAATTGATTAAATAAAATAGGCATAGTGAGAAATGATTCAATTTCAGTAGATGTTATACTTTTTATATTTTCACACCTACCAACACTCATCCAAAGCAGATTCTTTGATTTCTCAAGTAATCCTCGTGAATTAATAGCAGATTGAATATCAATTTCTGGCTTTATCTGCAAATTATTCAATCGATCTTTGCTTCTTTCTGAAAGAAAAAGAATTTGAGGATATTGATTGAATCGTTTCTGCCAATCACCATAAACAAAGTACTCAAAATATCGTAGAAATTTCCTTGATAACTGCTCAATATCCATACTTCCAGTATCGTATTCAAGAAAATAATTGAATACTTTGTTGTCAACAGTAAATTCAAAATATGAATCAGGGGATAAAACTCGTTTTATCGTTCTTCCAGATTTATCTGATCTGAATTCATATTGAAGTACCATTCGCTGATCGCCAATCCAGTCATTCAATTGAATGTGAGGAAAGGATTTCAAACCAATCACAAATTGCTCATAAAGTTCACCAATTTTGACTGAGTGTTCCAACATTGCAAACTGAACTTTCTGCCCTTGATTGGGAATTGAAATATTTTCTAAATCGACACCTCTAACATCTGCCAATAATTCACCACCTTTTTTAGTAAGATAAACAACTTTCCAATTATTGCCGTAGTAAAAAGATTTCAATAATCCTTTACTCTCAATACTAATAATAGCTTTCTCCAATGACTGCCTATGAGAATATAATCCCTTTTGTTTTGCTATTGTCCTTAATACTTTGATTGGTAAGTACCTGAATGATTCAATAATATCCATTATCCCTATTTGATTGTATGTAATTCTAATTTTATTCATAAATTTATCCCTATTCCGACCGCTGTATTTCACACTCTGTGTAGGTCAAACATACACATGTAGACCGTAGTCGAGGGAGTGATTGGGTGGAGTCCGAAGGAGTCCACCCAATCACTCAACACCGAGACTGAAAACAGCGGTCGGAACACATTATTATTAATTTATATAAGTATAAGAGCGTAGTTGCTTCTGATTTCGCAACTGAAACAGGTACGCAACTACTCAAACTTACATCCGTCAACAATCCAGATTCTTCTACTTTTAATTTCCTGTTCAATTTCTGACTTGTGCTTTCCATATTTCTGATATGAGTTATCAATAAAATTATTTACGTACTCCTTGCTAAAAGATGTTTCTCTTTCCTGTGGAATATAGATAGAGAAAACATCTTCACCTGCTTTAACATTCGCATTAAATTCAGGTACTTCCATAACCTCCTGCTCAAGCACTTTGCCCTGTAACTCCTTAGAAATGATTTCTGAGTCTTCTAAACCGCATCTGTAGTAAACTTTGTTCTTTACATTTCCGATTACTGAATGAAATACATCGTCAGGAAGTTGCTTAAAGAATTGATGAGCGAGGACTAACTCAAGCTTGAATTTCCTAGCCTCTGACAATGCTTGAGAGAAATCAGAACTTGCAAAGTTTTGAAATTCATCAGCGTAAACAACAAAAGGTCGTCTATCTTCTTGATTAACTTTCTTTGCCTCAAACCAAACTTTGGACATCAAAAGTGAACCAAGTAAGCTCATTCCTTCTTCACCGATATTCTTTGATGAGAGATTTACAAGTAGTACTTTTGACTGCCTGATAATTGATGAAATGCTAATTGCGTTTCGTGACTGCCCAAACGTGTACATCAGAATCCCTGTAAGTATTTGAGATAGCTTATTATCAAAACCTTGTCTTATCTCCTGCCAATTCTGAGAGGTTTTATAATTGGGTAAAGTATCTTGCCAAAAGGCTCTTAGTCCTTCGTATTTATTCAGATCAATAACTTTGAGTACACTTGATTCCATCTTGTCACTAAAGAACAGATTGCGTACATCAATAAGAGTAGGTGCATGGGAACTCATATACTGTATCGCCTCTGGCGTAGAACCAAATGACTCAATCCAATCGTTCTGAAAGATCATCAACGTTTTCATTGCATTAATGAGCATTGGTTTTCCAGTCATTCCCATTCCGCTATCAGGGTTACTTCGTTTGACAACTTTCTCAATCAGTTTGAAGTTTGAATCAACGATTAAATCAATTTCTCTTTCGGAAAGTCCTATTGCGTATAAAGGATTGAATCCAAAATAATAATCCTCACTCCTTGTATCCCAAGCGATTATTCTTTTTGATTGCTCAAAGTTGTTTGGTAATCTTTGCAAAATATCAAAGAAAAAATCTTCATGCGGATCCATTAGCATCAAGCCTCGTTTATTCCCTCGATTTACCAAGTTATCAATATCCTGCAAGATAAATCGTTTTAAGATAGTTGATTTACCTGTACCAGTTTGCCCTGTAACAACGATATGTCGTTTCCTATTCTCATAAGGCAGGTGAACTTTATAGCTCTTCTCTCTGGAATAATTTATTCCAAGTTCTAAATCATCAATATTCTGTTTACTTCGATAGACCTTTTTAGAGGCGATATCAGGTGTTATGAAATGATCAATTTGTGGGTCATTAATTCTATTTGGCAAGTGATAAAGCATAGAAATTTCCCTTGATGATAATCTGCCCTGTGAGGTAAAGATCTCTCTATAGAAAGGAAAGAATCTATCTTCTGGATAAATAAATCGGGAGAGTACATCGTTTAGTTTATTTACTCGTTTGCGAATGAGTCGATTTTGAGTTTCGCTTTTCATTGATTCAAGTGCCTGTTCAATTGCGTTAAGTCTCGCTTCTGAATTATCACCTTGAGCCACAACTCGGATATACGATGTAAATGAAGTTTTATATTTCTCATCCATTCTGCTATAGAAGTTTTGTAATTCATCTTTATCTACGAAAAACTTTCTCGGATCGGTGTCTGGTAATACTGCAAGTGGATCAACTGAATTTGTTTGATTTGAAAATGATTTACTGAGAGCTAACACTAATTTCAAAAAAGCTAATGGTAGTAAAGGTATTGCGTAAATCAGATAACTCTCAAAACGGTTCAGAAACAGGCTTAACCATGTAATTTCATTTCTTAATAGGCGGAAGTTCTGCTTTGCCATATTCAAAGCCTCCTTGTCAATCTGAGAGGGCTTTAAAACGATTTGAAATAGTGTTTGAGAGTCTTTCACTTGCCCTGACAAAGCAGTTAGTAGATCATTAATCGGATCCATGCTTTCAAAATCTCTTACATCCATAAGCATATAAACATCATGCTTGAGACTTTTATATTCATGTATTTCAGCAAATTCTGTGTGAAATGATTTAACAGGATCGCTATCAAGGGTTTTAATCTTTACTCTGTCTTTATAAGTGCTGTAAAGGTTTAGTTTCACCAAGTCTTGCATCTGCTTTGTAGGAGTCCATACAAGAAACTTGATTCCTTCATGATCTGAAAATATCTCAAACGATATTCGTGAATACTTTACTGAAGCGGTAAGATTGTCAATAAATCTTTGGAGTGAAAATCTTTCGCCTTGCTTGTTTTTCAGTTCATCAAGTTGATATTTGGGAGGTATTATCTGCATAATGAAGCCTTCTTCATTTAAAGCATTCCTTTTCTCAATAAGCAAAGCTATGAAATATTTAATCGCCCAAAGTATCGAAATACTCATTGAGATAATAACAGTTAGTTGTACCAATTGATTGTTTAGTAATTCAGTCATATTTTTGTTTTATTTATAAATGATTCTTTAAATTGAGATAACATCTCATTCACTTTTGCTTTCTGTTCTTTTTCCTGCCTTTTCCCAATAAGCTTATTGAGAACAGAAACAAACCAACCTGCTGGATTTCTGAGAAAATCTGTACCATCAACTTGATCTGTTCTGATAACTCGTCTGGTGTCTTCAAGAGCTGATTGAATGTCCTCATCTGAGATTTCTCCACGATTGCGTTTATTGATTATTCCTTGATAGAACTTAATGCTTTTTAGATCATTGAATTCTTCTGCTAGAGTGATAGCTTCTGAGTCAAAAGAATTAAGATTAATTTCTCCGTTGTCGTTGTTTTCTAACGTTAACGGCTTTTTATATTCTTTCTTTTTATATTCAACTTCTTCTACTTTATGCACACTCCCTTGTGCATCTGGTTGCACACAGGACTGGGCATCTTGATGCACACGCTCTTGTGCATCACTCTGTTGATCAGTTAAAAAGTCTAATGACAAAATGTAGTAAATATTGGTTTGTTTAAATCCTCTGCGATCCCACTTGATAAGTCCAAAACCTCGGAGTTCTAGTAAGTACTTCTGAATGGTGTTTCTATGTACTCCAAGATCTTTTCCAAGTCGATTTTGACCTGGAAAACAACTTCCTTTTTGCCAAGCATAATCTAGTAGTAAGGCATACAATGTCTTTGCCTGCATACTAAGATTGCTTGCTCTTAATACCGTTCTGGGAATCTGAGAAAATCCCTGTTTAAGAGTTGTATCAAGTATTTCAATTGTTTCTTTATTAGTTTCCGTCATAATAATTTGTTGGAAATAAAAAGGGTGTTGGATCAATTAGATTCCAACCTCCCTGACTATTCTTTTCGTACATTCCAATATGTGTATGAACACCTGTAGAGAAACCTGTATTACCCATAAAACAGATTGGATCTCCATACTTAACTGTTGAACCATCTTGAGCTATAAAAGCATCACAATGACAATAGAGGACTCTGTAATAGTCGTTTGTGATATATGAACACAAAGCACCGTATCCATCCTTGAAATTTGTAACTTTTCCAGTGAGAATTGCTCTATTAATTGAATCAGTTGAACCTTTACCTGGATTTTCTTGATACCATGTTGAAGAGGGAACAATATCAACTCCTTTATGAACGTTTTTAACTCCATCAATAACCCGAACTACATTGAATCCAGAAGTAACTGTAACTAGATCAGACCTATTTAAACCAATAGGATTGCCATAAGGTATGTACATGAGTCCCACATACATTTGGTACTGCTCATAAACTGCCCCTTTCTTTGGATATGAATATTGATTGATCTTCTTTTCTGCATCACCATCATATATTGAAAGAATGTTTGAAAGAGTGAAGTAGTTATCACAAAGATCTTCATGTGTGATTTCATCATTATTATTACTATCAGCACCGTATTTATCCCAATCAGATTGAGATATCTCTAGAAAACCTAC
>Ga0100393_10001750_pt1 | contig 21512 bp, 16 predicted proteins | sample CryGeymeta201517_FD_81546 | JGI IMG/M metagenome (GOLD analysis project Ga0100393, IMG submission 81546) | Groundwater microbial communities from Crystal Geyser aquifers in Utah, USA - Crystal Geyser metaG 2015-17 | ecosystem: Environmental > Aquatic > Deep subsurface > Groundwater | place... | reverse complement strand
GGTTCAGGTTATCAAGCGGCAATTTTGGTAAATATGGGGATGAGGGTATTTAGTATCGAAAGACAGTTCGACATCTATTCCAGAACCCGGCATTTGTTTGACCAATTGAATATTAACGCATTATTAAAACTTGGGGATGGAACAATCGGATGGGAAGAATATGCTCCTTTTGATGGAATCATCGTTACGGCAGGTTCTCCATCAATTCCAAACTCTTTGAAAAAACAATTGGCAGTCGGAGGAAAGTTAGTTATTCCCGTTGGCGATAAGAGCACCCAAACTTTAACAGTGATCACAAAATTAGAAGCAAATAAATTTGAGCAAAAAGAAATTCCTTCATTTACATTTGTACCATTGATCGGACGCGAAGGTTGGGAAAATTAGTAGTTGTTATCGTGGGTCCGACTTGCTCCGGAAAATCTAGATTATCACTTAATTTAGCTAGAGAAATACATTCTGAAATTATTTCAGCAGACAGCCGACAAGTTTATAGACTAATTGATGTAGGCACTGCAAAACCATCGGCTGCAGAGCGTAAAGAAATTACTCATTCTTTTATTAATTCCTTAGATTTGGATGAGAAATTTGATGTTAGTTTGTATGAAAAACAAGCTTTGGTGAAAATAGATAAACTCATTAATCTAAGGAAGATACCTATCGTTACCGGAGGCTCCGGATTGTACATCAGGGCTTTACTTGATGGGATTGTTGATCTTCAGGCTGATGAGGATTTGAGAAAAGAATTATTTGCTAAGAAAGAAAATTTTGGCATTGAATTTCTCTATAAAGAGTTAACAACTGTTGACCCCGAAGCAGCAAAAATTATGCTCCCGCAAAATTGGAAACGTGTAATTAGAGCTTTGGAAGTCTTCTATCTTACCGGAAAATCAATTACCACTTTTCATGCAAATCAATTTCGGAGTAGATCGAATTACAATTTTCTTTTATTTGGATTAAATTGGAAAAGAGCAATACTTTATAAAAGGATTGAGACTAGAGTTGATGAAATGATTAAAAATGGCTTGGTGGATGAAGTAAAATCAATTTTAACAAGGGGATACAGTGAAACCTTAAACTCATTGAATTCAGTTGGCTATAAAGAGATCATTGCTTACTTAAAAAATGAAATTTCACTTGAGACTGCGATCTCCCTCATAAAGAGAAACACAAGAAGGTATGCAAAAAGGCAGTTAACCTGGTTCCGAAAAGATGAGAGGATTCATTGGTTCGATATTGAAAATGAGTTAGATTTGATTACTATTAAAAATGAAATACTCAATAAAATAAAAGCTGCGTTATGAAGAATAAAATCAGAATTGCATCCGGTCAAGGTTTTTGGGGTGATCTTATTGAAGCTCCATTTTACCAGGTGACCAAAGGAGAAATTGACTACTTAGTTATGGATTATTTGGCTGAAGTAACCATGTCAATCCTTCAAAAACAGAAAAATAAAAATCCCGAACTTGGTTACGCGAAAGATATTCCTGAATTGATGAAAAGAATTCTCCCTATTTGCATCGAAAAAAAGATTAAAATTATTACTAATGGCGGTGGCGTTAACCCGGTATCTTGTGGAAAAGCAGTTCTTAAAGTTGCCGAATCTTTGGGAATTAAAGGATTGAAGATTGGCATTGTTCTTGGCGATAATATTAAAGAGGATATTGTTAAAATAGTAGCTGAAGGTTCCGAACTTAAAAATATGGAAACCGGTGAAGCCATCATTACAGTCAAAGATAACTTACTGAGCGCAAATGTATACTTTGGAGCGTTCCCGATTGTGGAATCACTAGAAAAAGGCGCTGATATTGTCATTACCGGTCGCACAACAGATACCGGACTTACGTTAGCCCCGATGATTTACGAATTCGGGTGGGGAAAAAATGAGTATGATTTCCTCTCAGCCGGAACAATAGCCGGGCATATTTTAGAATGTGGCGCGCAATCAACCGGAGGAAATTTCATGGGTGATTGGGAATCAGTACCGAATTTTGCGGAGATAGGTTTTCCAATTTGTGAAGCTTTTCCCAACGGAGAATTCATCATTACAAAACATGAATCACTCGGAGGTAAAGTTACCGTTGAGACGGTAAGTGAGCAATTGCTCTACGAAATTGGAAACCCCGAAGAATATATTACTCCCGATTGTGTTGCAGATTTCACCTCAATTAAATTAAAACAAAGCGGTGAAAACCGTGTACACGTTTATGGAATTACGGGAAAACCGGAAACAGAATTTTATAAAGTTTCTTGCTCTTATGCAGATGGTTTTTCTGCTTCCGGCAGTTTAACTTATTCATGGCCTAAAGCTTTAACAAAGGCAAAAACTTCGGACAAAATCTTGAGAAAAAGATTGGAACTGCTCAAGCTTTCATTTGACGAAATTAGAACTGAATTTGTCGGTTATAATTCTTGCCACGGACCGCTTGCATTTGAACTTGATGAAGATTTAATTAATGAAATTCAACTGCGCATTTCCGTCCGCTCACATGATTATAAATCTGTTGAAAGATTTGGAAAAGAATTAGCGCCGCTAATTTTAACCGGTCCTCCGGGAGTTACCGGCTTTGCCGGTGGAAGACCAAAACCAAATGAAGTTGTCGCTTATTGGCCCGCATTACTTCCAAAAACATTGGTTCAACCCAAAGTTGAAATGTTAGAAATTTAACTTTAAAGAAAAACTCAGTGAAGGAAAGATTATGAAAATAAAATTAATTGATATTGCACACGGTAGAAGCGGCGATAAAGGCGATGCTGCCAATGTCGGAATCATTGCATATGACGATAAGGGATTTGAGATTATTACAAAATATTTAACCGCTGAACAAGTAAAAAAACATTTTACCGGCATTTGTTTCGGAGCAGTTGAACGATATGAACTACCAAATTTAAAAGCGCTTAATTTTATCTTACACAACACACTTGGGGGCGGAGGAACGGTTTCTCTTAAATTAGATGCTCAAGGAAAAACTTTAGCGGCGGCTTTGTTAAGAATGGAGATAGAGATTGAAAATAATAGTAATACATTTCTTAACAAAAATATGGATACCAAATTGTAAACCGATGAATCGGTTTGAAAACTATGCTTCTGCTAAATACCCCACGGATGAATCTGTGTGCTTCTCATAAAAGTTTTTAAACTGACTTTAGTGTGATAAGTTATAAATACGATAAAAAAAATTAAATTGGAGAATTATATGTACAACGATGAACTAAAAACTTTAACTGACTACAGAAAACGGATTGATAAGTTACGAGGTTATCTTTGACTTAGATCAAAATGGAATCGTTATATCGGAATTAAAAGCGAAGACTGAAGGAAAAAACTTTTGGGATGATCAGAAAAATGCCCAAAAAATTTTACAGCAATTAAAAATTTTACAAGACTGGTTTGATCTCTGGAATAATCTTGAAACTAAAGCAATCAACTTAAATGATCTAATTGAGCTTGCTGCCGCTGAAGAAGATGATTCTTTCGCTTCCGATATTCAAAAAGAATTGAATGAATTGCTAAACGCAATTGATGAAGTTGAATTCAAAAGTATGCTTAGCGGAAAAGATGACAATAAAAATTGTATCATGACTATTCATTCAGGCGCAGGAGGAACAGAAGCGCAGGACTGGGCTGATATGCTGATGCGGATGTATTTTCGGTACGGTGAACAAAACAATTTTAAAATGACCTTACTTGATATTCTCGACGGTGACGGCGCCGGGATTAAAAGCGCAACGATTGAAGTTACCGGACAATATGCTTATGGGTATCTCAAAGCTGAAAACGGCGTTCATCGTTTAGTTCGCATTTCTCCCTTTGATGCTAACAAAAGGAGACATACTTCTTTCGCCTCCGTATTCGTTATTCCTGAAATTGATGACACGATTGAAATAGAAATTAATCCAGCCGATTTACGAATAGATACATACCGTTCCGGAGGTAAAGGAGGACAAAACGTAAACAAAGTTGAAACCGCTGTGCGGGTCACACACATTCCGACCAATACGGTTGCGGCTTGTCAAAGCGAACGTTCGCAAACACAAAATAAAATGAATGCAATGAAACTTCTTAAATCAAAACTCTATCAAAAAGAAGTTGAGAAACAAGAAGATGCGTTGGATGAAATTGAAAAAACAAAAATGAAAATAGAATGGGGAAGTCAAATCCGTTCCTATGTTTTTCATCCCTATAATATGGTAAAAGATCACCGGACGGATGTTGAAACTTCCGATACGCAAGGAGTAATGAACGGAGATTTGAATAAATTTATCAAGGCATTTTTATTGAAATTTAGAACAGCATAAGCAGAAATATGAAAACTTATACCGAGTACCTTTGGTTCAACACAAAAAAGAAACGTGAATACATCAACATTACAAGTGATGTTGAAACTATTTTACACAAAAGTGGAATTAAAGAGGGAATGATTCTCGTTTCTGCAATGCACATTACCGCGGGTGTTTATGTGAATGATGCCGAGAATGGACTTATTCAAGATATTGATGCATGGCTTGAAAAACTTGCACCCTTTAATCAAAATTATCTGCATCATAGAACAGGGGAAGATAACGGCGACGCCCACTTAAAGAGTTTATTGGTTCATCACGAAGTTATTGTTCCTGTTACAAATGGCAAACTCGATTTTGGACCGTGGCAGCAAATTTATTATGCCGAGTTTGATGGGCATAGAAGAAAAAGATTGATCGTTAAAGTGATGGGGGAGTAACTTTTAATATTTTTAATAGTTTTCCATGAATATTTCTTCCAGTTTGATTAAGTTAGTCTATGGTCAAATTATTAAATATCATAATGCAACGATGTACTGATTATTTTCTAATTTATTATAAATCGGTAATAAGGAATTCAAATGAATTTTACGTGATTCATTTCACTTTATTTTTATTGATCATACCATTTATAGGTTGCGAAAAAGTAAAGACCCTTGATCAGAAAAAAAACGCTGAAACATTTCTTAGTAAAATTGAAAAAACTCCCGTCACTGCAACGGCATATTTTCAATTAAGCGATTCACTCTACAAAATTTCAAAGCAAATAAATTATAAAAGAGGTATAGCCAAAGCTCTCACGATGAAAGGAAGATATTTTTCTTTAAAAGAGGAGTATGACAAAGCTTTTGATGAATTTTATAAAGCAGTTAATGTCAGCAAACAGGCAAATGAACTTAATGAATTAGGAGATACATATTATTCTATCGGGAGTACTTACAGCAAGTTAAAGAAAAGGGACGAAGCGCTTGCTGCATTAAAGCAAGCAGTAGAAGTTCGAACTAAGTCAAACGACTCTGTAGGTCTGGGTACTGCGCTCAACTTCATCGGTTATATTTATTGGCAGATCTCCGATTATGATAACGCCGTTTTTTACTTCGAAAAAGCTTTGAAAATTAGGAATAAACTTCCGAGTAAAGAGTTCCGTGCAACAACCTACAATAACTTGGGAACAGTTTTTTTCAATTGGACATTATATGATAAAGCCCTCGATGCCTATCTTCATTCATTGGAATTGAATCGAGAAATCGGTAATAATGGCGGAATTGCTATTTGTCTCTGCAATATTGGTTTAGTTTATAAAGAAACCACTCAAAATGAAAAAGCAATTGAGTATTATAGAGAAAGTTTGCCCTACGCTCTTAGCTCAAAACAATCACAAAACATCGGATATGTCTATAGCTGTTTGGGAGCGGCATTTAGTCTTCTCAACAATGATTCTTCCATTATTTATCTAGAGAAATCTTTAGAGTCTTACAAAGCGGGGAACTTTGCCGATGGGCAGGCTTTGGCTCTTCAAGGGATTGGCAATTATTATTTTGATTTGAAGGATTTGACTACCTCCAAAACTTACTTTTTTCAAATGCTCGACCTTTCATTAAAACAAAATATTCCAATGAGGATAGCTCAAGCATACAAATTCCTGGGCAAAATATTTTTATTGGAAAACGACTTACCGGCAGCAAAAAAATATTTTGAAAAGAGTGTGGAAATAGCTGAAAAATCAACGCTAAAGTTAATTCTTATTGATTCGTATGAAAGCTTAAGCGAGATTTATGAGAGAACAGGGGAATTAGACAAGGCGTTTTCTGCGCTCAAGCAGCATAATAATTATAGCAGACAAATTGAAAATGAGGGGATGCAAAAAAGACTTTTAGACCTGAAGAACAAATCCGAATATGAAAAATACCAACGGAGTTTGCAGGCTCAGAAGTATCAAAATGAAATGCAAATAATCTATCTGCGGGTAACGGTTATTGCAATTTTTATTTTAATTATTGTAGCGCTTATTCTTTACAGACTGCACAGCAAAAGCAAAAAGGTGAACCTTCTTCTTCAAGAAAAAAACTTTTTAATTGAAGGACAAAGCAAAGAAATCAATCTGAAAAATGTTGAACTTCTTGAATTAAATGAGGCAAAGGAAAAATTATTTTCCATAATAGCGCATGACCTGAGAAGCCCTTTTAATACCTTAATAAATTTCGGAACCATCTTAAAAGAAGACTACTATGATTTATCGGATGAAGAAAGATTGGGATTTATCAACGGACTTGAAGAAACTGCAATTAAGACGCATGAGTTAGTGGAGAATCTGTTAAATCTTTCAGCGGCACATTCCGGTAGAATTAGTTTTAACCCGGATAAAGTTAATATTGCACAGGTAACCGACAAAATAATTAACTTTGTTATTTCTCAAGCGAATAAAAAAGAGATTAAATTACTCAACACAAATGATAATAGCGCTGTTGCTTTTGCAGATCAGGCTATGGTGGAAATAATCCTTCGTAACCTTTTGAATAACGCTATTAAATATTGTAATACTGGGGGACAAATTGAGGTCTCCTCTAACAAAGAAGATCATAAACTCTGCATTTCAGTACAAGATGATGGAATAGGGATGGATGAATTTACAAAAGCTAATATATTCAATATTAATGTAATACGTTCAAAGAAGGGGACCGGAGGAGAAAAAGGAACCGGCTTAGGGTTGGGATTGTGCAAAGAATTTGTCGAAAAACACGGAGGCAGTATTTGGGTTGAAAGCGAATTGGAAAAGGGAAGTAAATTTGTCTTCACATTACCTTCAGAAGAACAGGAATTATGACACAAAGTACACATCTTCTTCCATGTGTTTCTTATCGGTGGCAATCTTACAAAGTTATCTTCACATGGAATCCTGATTCTTGCTCATAATCGTAATCTCACACAATTTTTTAATCCGATTAGAATTATGATCATGACTCCCATCATCACGTGTTAACAAATAAAGATTTTTTTCTAATCTTTAAGCCAATCCTTTTTTAACGTCGGAGATTTTGATAAATTTGGGTACAAAAAATTTTTAATAATTAGTACGAGTAAAGAATAATGGCAAAAGATTTTGAAGTTCAAGTTCTTGAAGATGTTACCATCCGATTTGCAGGAGATTCAGGTGATGGTATGCAGCTTACAGGTTCACAGTTTTCTAATACTACAGCGTTGTTTGGGAATGATCTAAACACGCTTCCCGATTATCCTGCAGAAATTCGCGCACCTGCCGGAACCCTTTATGGTGTGAGCGGGTTTCAATTACATTTTAGTAGTTTAGAGATCCAGACACCCGGTGATAGCCCTGATGTTTTAGTCGCAATGAATCCCGCGGCGCTAAAAGTTAATTTAAAAGATTTAAAACCTGGCGCTACCATAGTTGTTAATGAGAATGCTTTCGATTCAAAGAATTTAAAATTAGCACATTATGATGTTAATCCGCTAGAGGATAATTCTCTTGCAGGGTTTAATGTTATTTTAGTTCCTCTTTCAAAACAAACAGCCGCAGCTTTAGAAGGTTTACAATTATCAATGAAAGATATTGAGCGGACAAAAAACTTTTTTGCATTAGGTTTAATGTACTGGCTGTTTGATCGCCCCTTGGAGCCAACGAGCGTATGGCTTGAACAAAAATTCGGATCGAAACCGGTTTATCTTGAGGCGAATAAAAAAGCTTTAACCGCCGGTTACTATTATGGAGAAAATACAGAGGTTTTCACCACCAGGTATCATGTCAATCCGGCAAAATTAGAAAAAGGTACATACAGAAGTATTTCAGGAAACGAAGCTACGGCAATCGGATTTGTGGCTGCTTCACATAAAGCGGGAATCCCTTTATTTCTCGGTTCTTATCCGATTACTCCCGCGACAGAAATTCTGCATGAACTTTCTAAATTTAAAAATTATGGTGTTAAAACTTTTCAAGCTGAAGATGAAATTGCCGGAGTTTCTTCTGCAATCGGCGCTTCATTTGCCGGTAATCTTGCAATTACAACTACTAGCGGTCCAGGCTTAGCGCTTAAAACTGAAGCTATCGGTCTTGCGGTAATGACGGAACTTCCTCTGGTCATCGTTGATGTGCAGCGTGGTGGACCAAGCACAGGCTTACCGACTAAAACAGAACAGTCAGATTTGCTTCAAGCAATGTTTGGAAGAAATGGTGAGTCCCCGGTTCCTATTGTTGCTGCTTCAACTCCTTCAGATTGTTTTACGATGGCATTTGAAGCCTGCCGGATCGCTATAAAATATATGACTCCGGTCTTTCTTCTTACCGAAGGATATTTAGCCAATGGTTCCGAGCCATGGAAAATTCCGGATGTAGATTCGCTTCCTGAAATTCCGGTGAACTATTGGAAAGATAAAGAGACTTATCAACCCTATTTAAGAGATGATAACCTTTCCCGCCCCTGGGCAATTCCCGGAACTCCCGGATTAGAACATCGTATCGGCGGATTGGAAAAAGCACATATCTATGGAACGGTATCTTATATTCCTGAGAATCATGAGTTCATGATTCGCATGCGTGATGCAAAAGTGAAGAAAATTCAAGACGACATCCCGAACCTTGAAGTTTTGGGAGATAAAGATGCTGATTTACTCATCGCTGCTTGGGGAGGAACTTATGGATCGGTGTCAGAAGCTGTTTCAAATCTTCGAAGAAAAGGATTCAAAGTTGCTCAGGTTCATTTCAAATATTTAAATCCTTTCCCTAAGAATACAGAAGAAGTTTTGAGTAAGTATAAACAAATCTTAGTTCCTGAAAGAAATCTCGGTCAACTTTCTAAGATGTTAAAAATGGAATTTTTACGGGAGGTAATTCAATTAAATAAAGTGCAAGGATCACCTTTTAAATCATCAGAAATTGAAAATAAAGTTATCTCAATCCTTGGAGGTAATAATGTCAACTAAGGAAGTTATGGAAAAAACTGAAAATGTAAAATTAACCGCAAAAGATTTTGCTACTAATCAAGATGTGCGCTGGTGTCCGGGTTGCGGAGACTACTCAATACTCGCTCAGGCACAACGTATTTCTCCAGAATTAGGGATTCCGAGAGAAAAATTTGTTTGGGTTTCAGGCATCGGGTGTTCAAGCCGTTTCCCTTACTATATGGATACTTACGGCTTTCACAGCATCCATGGCAGAGCCCCGGCTATTGCAACCGGAGTTAAACTTGCAAATCCTGATCTTTCAGTTTGGGTTGCTGCCGGAGACGGTGATCTGTTAAGCATTGGTGGAAATCATTTTATTCATGCTTGCCGAAGAAATATTGATATGAAAGTAATTCTTTTCAATAATAGAATTTATGGTTTAACGAAAGGACAGTACTCACCAACTTCTGAAAAAGGAAAGAAGACGAAAAGTTCTCCATACGGAAGCATTGATTTTCCTTTTCTCCCGGTGAATATGGCGGTTGCCTCAGGAGCTACATTTGTTGCCCGTTCTATAGATAGAGATCCAAAACATTTGCAGGCAATGATGCTTCGTGCTGCAGCTCATCATGGATTAGCGTTTATCGAGATCTATCAAAATTGTAATATCTTTAATGATGGAGCTTATGAACCTCTGACAAATAAAGAAACAAAACCAGATCATGTTGTTGTGCTCGAACATGGAAAACCTTTGATCTTTGGAAAGAATAACGATAAAGGAATTCGTTTGGATGGGATGAATCCAATTATTGTTGATCTCACAAAAGGAGAATATTCAGTGAGTGATCTTTGGGTCCATGATGAATTTGATTCTAATCCGGGCAGAAGTTTTGTGCTCGCGCATTTCTCTGACTTGAAAGATTTCCCTGCTCCAATTGGAGTATTTAGGCAAATTCAAAAATCAACCTATGACGGCGATTTGTTTGCACAGTTAGATGAAGTTACCAAAATGAAAGGGAAAGGAGATTTAGCAAAACTTTTCCGCAGTGGTAACACATGGGAAGTCGCGTAAATATTGGATGATCCGTATAAATCGGAACACCAAATAATGAATAGCGAACAAGGGACGCAGAATTTAGAAGTGAAAAAAACTTCATTACTCTTTGTTCGTTGTTCTCTATTCGCTATTCAAATTAAAGAAAAATAAATCTTAAACAGGGTTTGATGTTTGCCAATAGCGCATCGGACCCTTTTTTTATTTTGGTCATTAGTCAATGGTCAATCGTCATTGGTTTTAAGAATGAATTAATAATTGAAGTTACGCACTTTGTGACTTCTTAGGCACTTAGAGAATCACTATTGCTAACATGTTAACGATAATAAAATATCGAAGTGAATGCAGATTGTCTTACAACTTCATCATTCGAAATTCCTTGTTCGATATTCATTATTTGTTTTTTCCTTTAGCTTTTTTTTCTCAAGCAGGGTCTTGGGAAAAACGTAGTGTCATTGTGACTTAGCGGCAACAAAAAATAAAAGAAATTGAGCCACAAAAGCACCAAGTCACCATGTTTCACTAAGAAAAATTCGTAAAATTCAACTCTTGCGTAACTTTAGTTAATAATAATGACAACTGACTAATGACCAAATATCTGAACTTTGTTCCTTTTACATTTAACTTTTTACTTTTTACTTTCAACTTTTTACTTTATACTTTATACTTTATTCTTGAAACTGTTGCCCTATGAATTACAAATTATTAAAACAAATCATTCAAGAGAATAACTCATTTCTCCTTACAACGCATGTTAACCCGGATGCCGACGCAATAGGCTCTGAGATGGCTTTTTATTTTTTACTAAAAAAGCTTGGGAAAGAGATTCACATTATTAATACAAGCAAAACTCCCTATTATCTTGAATTTATGGATGCCGCAAACGTTATTCAATATTTTGATGAAGAGAAGCATAACGATATATTCAATCAAGTTGATGTGCTTATCGCTTTGGATTTTAACCGTGGACAGCGGATGGTACGTTTGGAAAATCTTTTTCGCCAAAGTGCGAAATTAAAGATATGCATTGATCATCATGAAGATCCGGAAGAGTTTACTGATTATTTATTTTCAGAAACTTCTTTTGCTGCAACCGGACAAATTATTTATAATTTTATTAAAGCGACATCGCTTGTAGAAATTGATCTCTCCATTGCCGAACCTTTGTACGCCGCCATCATGACCGACACAGGTTCTTTCCGCTTTGATAGAACTACTGCGGATATTCATTACATTGCTGCCGACTTACTCAATGCCGGAGTAAAACCGAATGATGTTTACACAAATATTTATAACACAAGCCGCATCGGGAAAGTTAAATTGCTCGGAGACGCGCTTCAGTCGTTAAAATTATATGGCGATAAAAACGAAATTGCCGTAATGACTATAAGTAATGAAGCTATGAAAAAAAGCGGCGCTGATGAAGCCGATACAGATGGATTTGTAAATCTTTGTTTGACCATTGATACCGTGCAGGTTGCTTTAAAATTTTAGAATTAAATGAAGGATTCAAAGTCAGTCTTCGATCGAAAGGAGAGATCAGTGTACAGAAAATTGCCGCTGAGTTTGGCGGAGGGGGACATAGAAACGCTTCAGGTATTCGCATCCGCGAAAAAAATATGAATACGTTTATTCCAGTTTTAATTGAAAAAGTTAATGTATTTTTGAACTCACTCGATCAAAATAAAAAAAGCTGAACGAATTGTTCAACTTTTTATACCGAAGGTTCACTTACGGTGCGTAAACGGGGCTATAAAAATAACTGACCAAACATTATTTTGTTTTATGTTTAATAAAAAAAGTCAAGCTACTTGCTTGACTTTTTTGTACCGAAGGCCGGACTCGAACCGGCACATGGTTTAAGCCATACTGGATTTTGAGTCCAGCGCGTCTACCAATTCCGCCACTTCGGCAATTAAAAAAACAATTTTCAGAATATGAACATTACCAAATATCACCTAAGCCATACCAATCTAACGGTTGGTAAACTGGATTTATGAGTCCAGTTTATCTACCAATTCCGCCACTTCGGCATGAATCAAATTGTTGGCTTTAATTAATAAAAAGAACGGGTTAAATATAAGCAACTTCGTTGGTTCAATCAATTGAGGAGAAAGGATTTCTCCTAATTTTTGTTCATTATTTCTATCGCTAAATTTAAATAAGCTTGCGAACCTTTTGAAACCGCTTTATATAATACGGCGGGAATTCCTTTAAATGCGGATTCTGAAATTGTTACATTTTTAGGGATCATCGTTTTGAGAAGATAACCGTTAAAATTTTCCGATAAATCATCAATTGCTAATTGGGAAACTTTCGTGTGCGGCTCGAACATGGTGAAAAATATTCCTTCAATTTTTAGACGATGATTATAGGTGCGTTTAACAAATTCTACGTGCCGTAGTATCTTTCGCAAAGCATCAAGGGAAAAATTTTCCGCACGAATAGGGATCAAAAGAGAATCGGAAACCGCCATTGCATTGGTTGTCATTCCCTTTAAATATGGCGGACAGTCAATGATAATAAAATCATAAGCCTCTGCCTGTGTTCTTATCACGTTTGCGATAAACATAATGTTGGAGGAAAGTTTTTCAAGGCGTTGTTCTGATTGATAAGTGGGAACTAAAGCGGGAATAAAATCTAAAAAAGGGATATCAGTTTTATGGATAACCTTATCTATTGGTTTCGCATAGCTGAACACATCAAAAATATCTCCTCTTATTTTGTCTGGAGTAAAACCAAGAGCAAGAGAACAAGCTCCGGAAGCATCAAAATCAATGAGCAAAGTCTTTTTCTCAGCAACAGCGAAACTTGCCGCCAGATTAATGGCAGAGGTGGTTTTCCCAACCCCTCCTTTTGGAACAGCAATGGCAATTACTTTGCCCATAAAGCACTCTCAGAGTTTTATTAATTCCAACATATTTGATGACTAAATATAGGCATAATTCATTCTTCAAATGATACCGCATTTATGGTGTTGTCATCTAAATTTTTGTTTTTAAAATCAAAATACTTTTCTTCCTCTGAATTTTTCTCTTCATTTTATACTTTCCACTTAGTACTCACGGCTTGCTGCGAAATGATACTTATTCTTCCAGCAGCCAGCCTTCTGCCAGTTTTTCGGAAATCTCTGCAATAAAGCGTGACGGCATTGATAACGTTGTACCGGATTCTCTATCGTAAATATTCATCGGGTAAGAAATAAAAAGATTTTGCTTTGCACGGGTAACGGCAACGTACATTAAGCGGCGTTCTTCCTCCAAAGTTTCCAATTTATCAATTGAACGATATGAAGGGAAGAAGCCGTCAATGGCGTGAATGATAAATACCGAATGCCACTCAAGTCCTTTAGCGGAATGAATAGTTGAAAGCGTAACGAACTCATCTTCTTTAGTTGTTTCTTCAAGATCAACGGCACTGTCAATCGGCGGTTCAATTGCCATATCTGAAAGCAGACTTTCCATCGAGCGGTATTTTTCCGTAATATTCAGAAAAATATCGAGGTCTTTTTTCCGCTTGTTGTAGTCGTCGTATTTGCTTATAAATATTGGCTGATAATATTCAACCACCTCTTTTGCTTTTTCGGTCGGCGTTGCTTTGTTGGTGTTCAGCCGGAAAAGCAAACGAAGCAAATGAATAACTTTTTCAGTCAATTTAGTTTTTGAAATGAGCTGCGGGTCTTGGATGGTTTGAAGTGTGCCGGTTGCTAATTCTTCTAAAATTCTTTCCGCTGTTTTTGGTCCAACTCCTTCGTGCAAAAGTAAAACTCTGTACCAGCTTACCACATCTTTCGGGTTCAGACTGATCCGGAGAAAAGCCAGCACATCCTTGATGTGTGCGGTTTCAACGAACTTCATCCCGCCGTATTTTACAAAGGGAAGGTTTGCTTTTGTAAGTTCTATTTCCAAATCAAAAGAAGAATAAGACGAGCGAAACAGCACGGCAATGTCACTTAAAGGAATTCCTTCTTCACGCAGATCAAGAATTTTATCAACAATAAATTTGGATTGAAGATTTACGTTTTGCGTTGCCACGATTGCGGGAAGAACTCCCGGAAGTTTTTGCGTGAAAAGTACTTTGGGATATTTTTCTACTGCTTCTTCAACAATTTTATTTGCAAAATTTAATACTTCAGGTGTGCTGCGGTAATTTTCTTCGAGCTTTATTAATTTAACATTGTTATAGAGATTCGGGAAATCCATTATGTTTTTAAAATTTGCTCCGCGGAACGCATAAATAGATTGCGAATCATCTCCCACAACCATAATGTTTTGCTTCAATTGCGTTAATGCCTTAACAACTTCTGCCTGGAGTTTGTTGGTATCCTGGTATTCGTCCACCATCACAAAGTTAAATGATTGCAGTAATGTTTTTGCAGTAGGGGAGAGGCTGAGAAGAAAATCGCGCAAGTAAACTAAAAGGTCGTCATAGTCAAGCAGATTATTTTTCTTTTTATAGCTGTCGTAAACTTTTTGAACTGCGAGAAAATCGTCCGTGAATTCATAAAAATGAGGATAATCATCAAGAAGAATTTCTTCAACTTTTTTCCCGGTGTTGACGGAGAAACTTAACACTTTATTCAGCGTTTGCTTGTTGGGAAAGCGTTTTTCTTTTTTCGCAAATCCCGATTGACTTCTGATGAGATTAATAACATCCTGGCTGTCGCCTTGATCGAGAATAGTGAAAGCAGATGCGAAGCCGATAACTTTAGCATACTTGCGTAAAATCGAATTGGCGAATGAATGGAACGTTCCGCCGTTAATTTTTGAGCAGCGGTTATCAAGCAGCAGCGATGCACGGTTCATCATTTCGTTTGCGGCTTTGCGCGTAAAGGTAAGCAGTAAGATTGACTGCGGCTGATAACCAAGCTCGATAAGCCGTGCAACCCGATAAACAAGTGTTCGTGTTTTTCCCGAACCGGCTCCGGCAATAATTAAATAAGCGCCTTCAACGGCGCTGGCAGCTTCGTATTGAGCGGCGTTTAATTCTTTTTTATAATCAATAACAAAAAGGGCTTCATCATTTTTTTTTAGAAGTAAGCCCGTCTCGTTAATTCTTTTAAGCTGATATTTTTTCTGGATCATCTGCTCAGAGCTTTAGGTTTTCCTAAAATTTCTGAAATAATAAAACCGTTACGAAAGTCTGCTTTATTACGAAAAGAATTTCTTACCCGTTCAAAAGTTGGATGAGAGTAAACCTTTCTTTGCGAAGTAAATTGTTTCTCTAAATCTCGTTCCAAACTAAGTCTATCATTTTCGGATATTTTAAATTTTCGATAATCGTAATTAACCTTCTTTTCCAAATTGCCAACCCGATCTTCAGTTGGTGTTGCCCGATGTTCAATTGGTGCGGAATGATGTTCATCGGAATATCCTGAGTCAACATCTTCACTTGTTGGAAGATGTTCAACCGGAGGAATTTTCCCGCGATTCATCATCTCCTCAATCTCTGTGAAAATATCCAAATCCCTGTTTTGGTATGATGGTTTCGTTTTGGCAGGTTGATTGTAAGGACTTCTTCCGCTTTGAGGAGACGCGTCAGCATCTCCTTTTTTCTTTTTAAAGAGAGGCGCAAGAAAACTATAAATAATAATCGCAGCAACAAGAATGTTGATTAAATTATCCATTTACATTATCCTTTTTTCTCTTCCGGTTTTGCAATTGATTCGCGCATCTGCGTATCAGCCATAACATTTTTCAAATTATAATAATCCATAATTCCCAATCTGCCGCTGCGGAACGCTTCTGCAATAGCTTTTGGAATTTCAGCTTCGGCTTCAGTTACGCGCGCTCTTTGCTTGGCAACTTCGGCGACCATTTCTTGTTCGAGCGCAACAGCGGCGGCTCTTCGCTCTTCTGCTCTTGCACGCGCAATTTGTAAATCAGCTTGAGCTTGATCGGTCTGCAATTTGGCACCAATGTTTTCGCCAACATCAACATCGGCAATATCAATGGAAAGAATTTCAAATGCTGTACCGGCATCAAGTCCCTTGGCTAAAACAACTTTAGAAATCGAATCGGGATTTTCTAAAACATGTTTATGGGTATCGGATGAACCGATAGTTGAAACAATTCCTTCACCAACTCTAGCCAAGATAGTCGCTTCGGTAGCGCCGCCGACAAGCCTGTCAATGTTTGTACGAATGGTAATTCGCGCAATTGCTTTGAGCTGAATACCGTTTTTTGCCATTGCGGCAACAAGCGGAGTTTCAATTACTTTTGGAAGAACCGACATTTTTACCGCTTCCAAAACATCACGACCAGCCAAATCAATTGCCGTTGCACGTTCGAAGGATAGACCAAGATTTGCTTTATCTGCGGAGATAAGTGCGTTAATTACTCTATCTACATTTCCACCGGCAAGATAATGAGCTTCCAATTTACCGACATCCAGCATGATACCGGCTTTTGTCGCAGTGATCATTGCCCGAACAATTACGTGCGGCGGAACTTTACGCAAACGCATTCCGACTAAATCTTTAAATATTCTTACCTTAACACCTGAAAAGTACGCCGTTACAAATAAACCGATCGGTACGAAATAGAGAATGACGAAAATAATGATTAAAGCTACAACAATAAGAATTACTGATAAGCCTGCTAATGCTTCCATATTTACTCCTAAATATATTTTTTTCTTTCTCCTATTTACAATAATTTTAACTGTTTTTCAAGAGAAGTCTTGAAAATTCGCTTAATCGCACTATTTCTAACTTGATTGAAGAGTAATCAATTAATATATTGGGGACGAAACAATTTGAGAATTAAAATTGTTGCAACCTAAAACAAGGAAACTAAAAAGATGGACGGAAATTTTTCAGATAGACTTCAAGATGTAATCCGGTTAAGCCGCGAAGAAGCGCTTCGTCTTGGGCATGATTACATTGGGACAGAACATTTGCTCCTCGGCTTGATCCGCGAAGGGCAGGGTGTTGCTGTGCGTATTTTACGAAGCCTCGACTGTGATTTAGTCCGGTTAAAAAAATCAGTTGAAGATACAGTTCGGACTTCCGGCGGAACGCTGACAATTGGAAATATTCCCTTAACAAAACAAGCCGAAAAAGTTTTAAAAATCACACAAATCGAAGCAAAAATTTATAAAGCAGATGTTATCGGAACAGAGCATTTGCTTCTTTCTCTTCTGCGTGATGAAGAAAATATTGCTACACAAATACTCCATCAGTTCAATATTACCTATGATATTACCCGCGCGGAATTAAATGAAATGCTCTCTTCAAAGGAATCGAGGGAACCATATAAAGGGGCTCCTCAATTTGCCGACAAAAAAATTGAAAAAACAAAAACTCCCGTGCTTGATAATTTTGGAAGGGATTTAACAAAACTTGCTAACGAAGATAAGTTAGACCCGGTTGTAGGAAGAGAAAAAGAAATCGAACGTGTTGCTCAAATATTAAGTAGAAGAAAAAAGAATAATCCGGTTTTAATCGGTGAACCGGGCGTTGGTAAAACTGCAATTGCAGAAGGACTTGCCTTGCGTATTGTGCAGAAAAAAGTTCCGAGAATTCTGCAGGATAAAAGGGTGGTAACTTTAGATTTAGCCGGTTTAGTTGCCGGTACGAAATACCGCGGGCAGTTTGAAGAAAGAATGAAAGCGTTGATGAACGAGCTTGAAAAAGCTAAAGAAGTAATTCTTTTTATTGATGAATTACATACGATTGTCGGTGCTGGAGGAGCATCAGGATCTCTTGACGCTTCGAATATGTTTAAACCTGCTCTTTCGCGGGGTGATATCCAGTGCATCGGCGCTACAACATTAGATGAATATAGAAAATATATAGAGACAGATGGAGCGCTCGACCGGCGTTTTCAAAAAATTATGGTTGAACCTCCGAGCGTTGATGAAACCGTTCAAATACTTTTTAATATAAAATTTAAATATGAAGAACATCATCACGTAAAATATAGCGATGCGGGTATTGAGGCGGCTGTGAAGCTAAGTGAGCGCTATATCACCGACAGGCATTTACCCGATAAAGCTATTGATGTGCTTGATGAAGCCGGATCGCGAGTGCACATGGGGAATTTTGAAGTACCGCAAACCATTCTTACGCTTGAAGATGAAATTGCAAAAATTAGACACGAAAAAACGTTAGTTGTGAAAAAACAAGATTATGAAGAAGCCGCCCGTTTACGTGATAACGAACGCCGTATTCAATCTGATCTGGAAGTTGCAAAACGTGAATGGGAAGCAAAAACTAAAGATATAGTTTATGATGTCTCCGAAGAAGATATTGCTACTGTTGTCGCTATGATGACAGGAATCCCCGTTAACCGTGTAGCCCAAACGGAATCTGATAAACTCCTCAACATGGAAGAATCTCTCAAAGCAATGATCGTCGGACAAGATGAAGCAGTTTCAAAACTTACAAAGTCTATACGCAGAGCCAGAGCCGGATTAAAAAATCCAAAACGACCGATAGGAAGTTTTATTTTTCTTGGACCGACGGGTGTCGGGAAAACAGAATTGTGTAAAGTGCTTGCAAGATATTTATTCGATTCGGAAAGCGCACTGATTAAAATTGATATGAGCGAGTATATGGAAAAATTTGCAGTCTCCCGCTTAGTTGGCGCTCCTCCCGGGTATGTCGGTTACGAAGAAGGCGGACAGTTGACGGAAAAAGTTCGGCGCAAACCTTATTCTGTTGTCCTGTTTGATGAAATTGAAAAAGCTCATCCCGATATTTTTTCTATCCTTCTTCAGGTGTTGGATGAAGGAGTATTAACAGATAGTTTGGGTAGAAAAGTGGATTTCAAAAATACGATCATTATTATGACATCGAATATTGGGGCGAGAGATATTAAATCAATCGGTTCATTTGGATTTTCGAGTTTGGCAGTTGCGGAGAATCAATATTCTTCTATGAAAAACACTGTAGAAGATGCGATGAAGAAATTGTTCAACCCTGAATTTCTCAATCGCCTTGATGAAACTATTGTTTTCAGAAGTCTTGAAAAAGAAGACATCCTTAAAATTATTGATATCGAAATAAAAGATTTGCTGAATAACATTCACGATAATAAAATGGAAATTATGTTAGAAAATTCCGCAAAAGAATTTATTGCAGAAAAAGGATTTGACCATAAATTCGGCGCGCGTCCGTTGCGGAGAGCCATCCAACAGTACATAGAAGACCCGTTAGCTGAAGAAATATTGCGCGGCACTTTCAAAGAAGGAAGCAAAATAATTGCAAAGCACGTTGAGAAAACAGAGCAGTTAATTTTTATTGAGGATGAAATTGCTACAGATGTTTCAAGCGCTGAAGAAAGCAAAAAATAAAGTACTTTGATCGCTTTATTGAAGAAAGAAATTTTATTTTTGCCAATAGACTAAAAATTTAGACGATTATAATGATAAATTTGTATATAAATTTTATTTAAAATTAAATGCTGACCAAAGAATATATCAGAGACCTAAAAAGTAACGGAAACGGAGCTATCGGACAACTTGTAAAAGACTTTAAGGACAGTCGTTCATTGACTTTCATTCTTGAAAATCTTGGACATCTGCCAAAGGACTTTGATGGCAGTTTTCTTCCCAATCTATTGACACATAAAAATGCTTCGGTTAGACTTTGGACTATAAAAACTTTTGGTAAACTCAATAATGAGGAATATCTAAGTACACTTAAAGAAAGTGCTATTAAAGACACTGACACAACCGTTAGACGAGAGGCAGTTTCATCAATTGGAAGAATGAGAAGTAAAAAAGGGAAGAAAATACTTTTTGAAATTCTCGATGACGCAGACCCAAAAGTTGTTTGCCAGGCAATTAGAGGGTTGCTGGTTTTCAAAGGCGACAAAGAAGTGGACGAGCATTTGCAACCGTTAATTAATCATCAAAACGAGATGGTTAGGACTGTTATTTACAAAGAGTTCTTTGCTACCCATAAAACTCTTTCAAATCAGCCACACTGCGAAAGTTATGATTATTTAAAAAATGTAATTGTTAACGGAGATACCGTAGAAACAATGAAATTACTTCAAGACGAATCCATACACCTAACTTTCACATCACCACCGTATTACAACGCAAGAGATTATTCCATTTATCCGAGTTATAAAAATTACCTAGAATTTCTCGAAGAAGTATTTAAAGAAGTTTATCGTATAACAAAAGAAGGACGATTTTTAATCCTAAATACTTCTCCAATTATAATCGCCAGAATTAGTCGGTCTCACAGTAGTAAACGCTATCCTATTCCGTTTGACATTCATCCTTATTTGGTGGAAATGGGCTGGGAATTTATTGATGATATTGTTTGGCTTAAACCTGAAGCAAGTGTAAAAAACCGCATCGGTGGGTTTATGCAACATAGAAAACCGTTGGGCTATAAACCCAACAGCGTAACTGAGTATTTAATGGTTTATCGAAAAAGCACCGAAAAACTTTTGGATTGGAATATTAAACAGTATGACTGGGACACAATTTTAAAAAGCAAAGTAGCAGACGGGTACGAAACAACCAATGTATGGAAAATTGACCCGTGTTTTGATAAAATTCATTCTGCAGTTTTTCCAGTTGAACTTTGTAAAAGAGTTATTCAATATTATTCATACAAAGGTGACTTGGTATTTGATCCATTCGGTGGTAGTGGAACAGTGGGCAAAACGGCAAAAAATTTAGGGAGGCATTTTTTATTAACTGAAAAAGACGAAACCTATTTTAAGTATATGCGATCAAAAAAATCAACGGGAATGTTTGATAAATTTCCAACAAAATTTTTAACACTTAAAGAATTTAAAGAAACAATAAAATGACATTAACAGAACAAGTAGCCAAAAATATTATCAGAAAACTATTAAAGGGTGAAGATTATAGGATAGAGGTTGTAACGCTTATCAATGCTGAGTTTTTGCAGTTCGCAATTGAATTTTTCAAAAAGATAATTGATGCAAAGCTAAAAAACGAGAACATTTCAATTGATTGGTATAAAAAGGTATTCCTAAATCCAAATTTACCAGCAAAGGAAATTGCAATTAATTCGGGGCTGAACAAAAAGACTATTCACAATATGTTCAACTCTTCAACTAAAGAAATCATTATTGATGCAGCAAATGAACATTATGATGTACTTTACGAAAGCATCAAAAAATTAGTTGAAAGCGAACACGAACTAGAATTAACAATTACAATTAAATTTAACGGAGTAAGTGTTGACTTGAATGTTAGTGAAAGTTTAATTGTTATCAATACACTTGCAGTAAAACGTGCCGAATTGCGTGGGGGACTTTGGAGCACCGCAGGAAAAAGAGTTGAAAACCCT
>Ga0100393_10001733_pt1 | contig 21625 bp, 19 predicted proteins | sample CryGeymeta201517_FD_81546 | JGI IMG/M metagenome (GOLD analysis project Ga0100393, IMG submission 81546) | Groundwater microbial communities from Crystal Geyser aquifers in Utah, USA - Crystal Geyser metaG 2015-17 | ecosystem: Environmental > Aquatic > Deep subsurface > Groundwater | place... | reverse complement strand
GTTCGCGGAGAAGGAGGGCGTAGCTTTTTGCGTCTAGCAAAAAGCGTTACGCGATTCGAAAAGGTTGCCAGCTCTTTTGAAAAAAGAGCGACAACCTGTACTGAACATGTAATGTTCGAATCCTTCCTTTTCTGTAGCGAACGACGTGAGCGGAGAAAGAAATAGACGTGACTTAATGTCACGTCTTTAGAAATGCGAGAACCGTATGTCTTTTTCAACCAATGATTTTTATTTATTCCTTAGTTGGACTATCGTGGAGGTTAATAGTATTGTAGACATCGATTTCTTTATTTGAGAAGATTTCTCCACCGGGCTTCTTTTTTGAGTATTTCACGCAAGGTGGTATCCAAGGAATATATATCACCGATGCGAGCTTGTTCAATTTTGCACCCAGGGTAAACGAGTACCATAAATGTGATTGGCCCAGTATACTTTGGAGAGGAAAGGAAAACATCTCCTCTGATACGAAAACCATTTCTGGTATTTTCAACGGATTTTACCAACATATTTTTGTATTGGTATTTTCCAGTCGGTTTCTCAAATGATTTTCGTAGTGCCAGAATGATAGCTTCTCTGGCATTTATTTTCTCGTAATCACTCATTGATCGATATGTTACACCAAAGGTACGGCTGGTGATAACTTCAATTAAAAGTGTTTCTGCTGGATAGTTTTTGGTGTTGTAGGCGTCAAGTAGCCTGTTAGCACATTGTTGTGCCTCTGCAGTTGTGAGTGCATTGGTAGGTGTAGCCACTAGCCAAGCAAGGACAATAGGAACAAGGATTTTCTTCATGTCACACTCTCCTCCTCTGAACAAATCTACATGAATTATATATAATTTTCCAGTTTTGTAAATTCACTGTGCAACCATCATCTTTCAGACTCTGTTTGATAATTACTTCTATAAGACTCCTTCGGTGAAATAAATCCCAATCCTTCATGCGGTCGTTCGTGGTTATAATAATAAAGCTACTCACTAAGAGGGATATTAAACTGATCAATATCATCTCGCATCAAGAATCGGTTATAAACCAAACACTCTTTAGATGGGGTCCAGTTAAATCTTTCAATAAAAACATTCATCTTTGAACTATAAGGATAGATATGATAATGGGTAATACCAAGAGTGAGACATTCTTCAAGTAAGTAGTTAGTAAACTCTGAACCGTTATCAGTCTAAATTTCAGTGACAACGAAGAGAGTATAACTAATCAATCATTTTAGGAAATCACGAGTACCGTCTGAGGAGTGGTTGCTATAGGTATGAGCATAAGAAATCATCCTGAGACATTAATAGCGGTGAGTGTATGGTGTTTAATACCATCAATATGGCAAATGATGGTATTGACTTCTAAATCTTGCTTGTGGGGATGGCGTTGCTTTTAGCTTTTTCGGGGTGCATACCAGTTTTGGCATAAAAAGATAACTTAACTAACTTTGATAGTCGACCAAGATGCTTTAAATCATGAATACATCGTTCTACCATGCTACTAATACCAGAAATCCTTGTTTCTTCAAGAGTAGTATTAGTTTCTTTCCACTAATCCTAGGATGTCTGATTCGCCAGTCTATAAGTGCTTGTTTGAGTTCTAAAGGAATTAATCGTACCTGCTTCTGTTTCGGGGCAACACTCTTAGAGTCTAAGACATTAATATTACCACCGTTTTGATTGAGTGCCTGTTGCTACCGAAACAAGGTAGCTCGACTCACCTTTAAGGTATCCCTGGTAACTTTAAGTCCATGAGTGTGCCAGGAACGTGAGTATCTTCACTCGTCTTTCCACTTCAGCTTTATTGTGCATACTTCGCCACTTTAGAGCAGAGGCAGTGGCTTTGGCAAATTCTCTAGTAGTGTTTCTTAAAAAGTGTCCAATTCTCATTTTCCTTATTGTTAAGAAGTTTCAAGTGTATGTGAGGTTATGTATCAGGTTTATAAACTTAACCAGACTCAAAAGAGTTACTAAGTTGCTATGAAAAAACCTGGTTTGTTGTCTGTCAAGTAGATTATTTCCCTTCATATTCCCGAATGGCACTCATAAACATTTCTCCAAACCTCTTCAGTTTTTTGTCACCAACGCCATTGATATAGAGAAAATCATCGTCAGTCACTGGCTTGTTTGTAGACATTTCTCGCAGTGATTTATCTCCAAAAATAATATATGGTGGTACTCCCAAACGTCTGGCTTCGTTGGTTCTGATCTGGCGTAATACTTCAAACAGGGAAATGTCTAATTTATTTGTGTTGGCCGGGAAGCTGTTTAGCTTCGTGGTAGGCATTTTGGTATTACTTTTTGACAATGATAATGGAGTAAGAACAGTACAGCGGTCGCAGTTGTCACAATTATTTTTAGTATATTCTTCATTAAAATAACTAAGGAGAAATCTGCGCCGACAGTGGGCAAGATTGCCGTATTTGACTACTTGTTCTAGGTTGTTGCGGGCCTGCTGTTGTTCTTCTTTAGCGGAAATTTGGTTGATAAAATACTCTTGTTTAAACTTATCTGCTAGCGAAAATAGCAAGACACAACGAGCCGGTAAACCATCACGACCAGCTCGTCCAGTTTCTTGGTAATAACCCTCAATTGATTTTGGCAAACTATGATGAATAACCAGTCGGACATCGGGCTTATCAATTCCCATCCCAAAGGCAATAGTAGCCACCATGATGTTTATCTCATCATGAATAAATTTCTCCTGATTGTCTCGTCGCTTGTCAGCACTAAGGCCAGCATGATAAGTCAGGGCTTTGTGTCCGTGTTGGTTTAGTTTAAGAGCCAGTGTTTCTGTGTCGTTGCGGGAGAAACAATAAATAATGACGCTTTCTCCATGATACATTTCTATGAGTGACAAAATGGTATTGAAGGAATCTTTTTTAGGTAGCACTTCATAACTCAAGTTTTCCCGATTGAAGCTAGAGGTAAAGATATGTGGGCTGGGGAGAGCGAGTTGTTTGACAATATCATCACGAACCTTGATGGTGGCAGTAGCGGTGAGAGCAATGATGGGAATATTAGGGAATGTCGCCCGTAGTTTTTTTAAGTTGCGATAATCCGGTCTAAAGTCATGACCCCATTCGGAAATACAGTGTGCTTCATCAATGGCAAATAAACGGATCGGTAGAATATGCAGTAAGGCTTCAAATTGCGGCACCGCCAACCGTTCGGGAGCAATATATAAAATTTTAATCGTCCCGTTTTTACTATCATTAATGATAGTAAAAATTTCAGCGGGGGTTTGAGAACTGTTTATAAAAGCCGCCTTTACCCCGTTGGCAGTTAGAGCATCTACTTGATCTTTCATGAGTGAAATGAGGGGAGAAATAACAATCGTAATGCCGTTCTCTAGGAGAGCTGGGAGTTGGAAACAAAGTGATTTGCCACCACCGGTCGGCATCAGCACCAGACAATCTTCTCTGGCAACAACTTTTTCAATAATTTCTTTTTGTAAGGGACGAAACTCGTCGTAGCCAAAGTATTTTTTTAAGGTGGTGTACATATTAGAGTTAGAGTGCAAAAATTCATCACATTATGTCACGCTCAGCTAATATTTGGAATCTAAGCCATTTCAGTTTATAATGCCACCACTCTGATATAAAGGGAGTGAAACGAGGGCAAGACAAAATGAAATGGAGGATTGGCCGAGTGGGAGAAACATGAACTGCTTCATGTTTCTCCGCGAACGGAGTGAGAGTGGTAGACGCTAGATCAATCTTCCCGTAGGGCGACAATTTGAACGAAGTAAATATATTGGAGGATTGGCCGAGTGGCTGAAGGCAGCGGTTTACTAAACCGCCAGAGGGTAAAACTTCTCGTGGGTTCGAATCCCACATCCTCCGCCAAATCGTGCTAGCACGAGATGCGTCGTTACGACAACAAAAGACCCGTCATTTGACGGGTCTTTTGTTTAATTTATTTTAACTTATCGATTTCCGTAAATAGCGTATTGATATCACGTTCACTTAATCCGATTTTTTCAAGGTCTGATTTAGTTCGTTTCACAATCCCACCAACAGTCCGTAGTCCCGCAAGTTCAAGTTTTTTAACTATGTCCTTTGATAACTTGAGTACATCGATTCTTGTTTTTAGACTGTCGGGGGATAGACCAGACTGAGTATCAAAAAGTGTAACTTGTTGATTCTTTTTAGAATTCGCTTCTACTGCTGACTGTTTAGGTATCTCCACTTTTTCTTCAACATTATCTTCCAAATCATCTTCATCAAGGTAATCATCATCTAGCGAGTCTGAAATATTCGCAACTATGTCTAACACCTCCTTTTCCTCAACTTTATTTCTAGGGTCATTCAGCGGGTAAATTTTCATTTCCTCTAACTTTTCCCACAGTGAAGTTAACGCCTTCTCTTGATAACGATAGAATGCACTGCCAGTAACTCTCCAAAATGTCCACCCTGCTCTTTCTAGAATCTGCTGACGCTCAATATCTTCATCCCATTTTTCTATCCGATTGTGATATTGATCTCCGTCACACTCAATAGCTAATTTTGCATTCTTACCCTGCACCACTAAGTCAATTCTATACTGGGCAACCTCATATTGAGGAATGATTTCATATCCCCGTTCTACAATATGTTTAGCAACTGCGTATTCAAACTCAGAAGCACGACCCAATTGTATCTCTTCTCGAACTATATCTAGTCCAGCTTTAATTTTTTCACCCTCATAGTCGTAGAACCAATCTAAAATCTGCTTTCTGAGGTCACTAGGATTACTTAAGTCTGTTCGTAACATTGAATGGAACAAAATCATTTTATTACGAGCACGTGACATAGCAACGTTAATACGCTGTTTGTTTTCTTTCTTATTTATTGTCAAAGGCATAATTTTTCCAGTGCTATCTGGTGCTTTGACCATTGAAAGAAGAATGATGTCGCGCTCGTCTCCTTGGAAAGTGTATGGGTCACCGCAGGTAATTTCATGCTTCTCAATTAAATCGTGAGGTACTTGTTCACTAATTAGCTTAGTGATGAGTTTTGATTGTTCTTTTCCCAAGAGAGAAATGATGCCGTAGGTTAATGGTTTATTCTCACCACCTTCAATCGTCTCTGAATATTTTTTATTTCGTACCATTGATTTAATACGCTCAACGATTGCCTCTGCTTCAGCTAGATTAGTTTTTTGATTTGTTTCCTCATAACCCTTTGCAACGTAAACAGGCTCCAGAACTGGATCTAGCCTGTGTTGAGGTAGCTGGTCACGCAAGATTTTTAGCCGTCGGGAATATGCTAGTTGGTTACTAAAACCAATAAGTTCTTTTATACTTCTGAAGTGCTCTGTCAAACCTATAACATCAGTAAGCTTAATTTTTGCAACATCAAACAAACTTGAGGTTGAGGTAAAATGATGGCTGTTTGGTACTTCAGAGATGTAACGAGTAATAAGATCAGTTATTTGACTTTGTGTCACAAAAGAAGTTGGACTAACCTGCTCATCATCACCAACCACCAATATTTTTTTACCAATATACGCAATACTTAAACCTCTGACATCTAACTGACTAGCCTCATCAAAAATTACAACGTCAAACATTCCAGCCTTAGGGTCAGGGAATAAACGATGTACAGTATTTATCGGCATAATCCAAACAGGTACTGCGGATTGTCCCACTCGAAGAGCTTGTTCTGCGTCCCGTAAGTGCTTTTCTGCGTATTTACCAGACCCAGCCCCACGTTTCTTCATACTTAGAGCAAAAGACGCTAAGGCTTCTTTTTGTGGCTTAGTAACTCGCTTTGACAACCTCATCCATGCAGAATCAGCAACTAAATCTGCCGTTAGATATCCTTCTTTATTTTTTAGTTGAGTAAGTTTCTTTGAAATATCAGCTAGTTCATCGCCTTCCGATAAAGACTGCAACCATGATTCAAGTTGTTTCAACTTTACGTTATCGTCTACATTTATTGAGACTTCACCACCATCTGAGATGGTCGAACGTATCTTTTTTAAAGTAGTTGGTATAGTCTCTTTTAGAGTATTTTCTAGATTATTAAGAAGTCGAGATTTCTCTTGGGTTTCAATTAGATTAGGGAGTTTTTTATAAAATTCCTCAATCTTTTTGACACTTCCTTCAGCAACAGCATGCAAGTACTCACTGAACTGAGGGTGTAACCTCTTCATGTCGTAATAGTAGGCTTCAATCTGATTATCAACTTCAGTCTTTATTGTTTGAAATTCAACAGCCAGTAGCTTACGCGAAGACAAAGATTCAATTAAATCTCTTTGTATCTGTATATTCTCAATGTCATGCTTCTGAATATAGATACCTAATTGGCGTGCTGATTTATGAATTTCAGGTTTATCAAACACATCTACAATTTGTTTGATAAGTAAGTTGGTTGCATCCACTTTATAAACTGACTGGAATAGACTAAATACTTCAATAGCCTCGTTTATAAAATCTGTATTTTCAATTGAAATATCGTTGAATATGCCTGTATTATCAAGCTCACTGATAACTTCTGTAAAATCTTCATAAAAAGAAATTGCTCGCTTCGCTCGCTTGAGTAAGATTTCGACGTCCACAATTGAAAACCGCACCTTTAGCTTAGGGCTGTCATTGATATCTGAGTGTAGTTGCTCCCACGTTCTTTTAATTTGTTCAGACGTTTTTATCTTAACAAAATGTGCTTTTATCACCTCGACATCTTCAATTGATAGCACGTTGCGATTATCAATACGTACAGCCTTCAAGAATTTTGCTACACCATTATCAAACAACAACTTTGCAAAACCATTCTTAACCCTGCCGTTATTCTTGTGTGCATCTGATTCAATTTGTTGAAGCAACAGTAATGTTCCAGCATAATCTGACTCATACTGAGCCACGTTTGATACGTCCCTACCAAGCAGGATTTGAGACTGCTTGTTATATACTGTAACCAGATTATCAATACTAGTCAGCGCAGATGCCCATTTGCTATTTTGTGAATCAATTTTAGCTATTTTTAATAAATCTCTCTCGTACTCAGTATCAAATGAATTAATGGTGTGCTTAATCTTATAAAGGGTATCGAGTAATTTTTGTAGTTTCTCGTCATTGTATGACTTTTTGAGCTTAGTAATCTCATTAGTGGATAATGCTTTATTAGTTAAGTGTTCATTGAAACTTTTAGCATTTTTTTCGTATTCACCGAAACTTTGAATGTATGACAAGACTGTGTCGACCTCATTAAGTCGCTCTTCGAGTAGATCTTGATCCACAAGTTTTAGGTCTTCATCAGTCACTTTTGTCCGCAAAGAAAAAAGTTGGTTTAGGGTTTTTAAATCTGGTAACGATCCTTCCTTGGGCAATGTGTTAAATTGCCAATCACCCCAATTTTCCTGCTTGAGAGAAGTTAAGACATCAATGTAGTCATCAAAATCTTTTTGTGATAACGGGAAGATGTCCTTATGAGAAATGGCATCCTCAAAAAGAAAATTGATTTGTGACAACAAACCAACAACCTCCTGAGCTGCACGCATCGGATTATAAATATCAGAACCAAGTCGTATCTCTTCTTGTGAATCTGTCAGAGCCTTACGACGAAATTCTTTTTGCTTTTCAGCTATATCTGCCCGAACTGTATAAAGCTCTTGTTTGGTGCTTTTGGTCCGCTTTTGATATTCAGTCTGGGTTACAGATATTTTTTCCAAAATTTCTGTAACGGAAGCCTGTAAGTCTGAATTCTTATCATTTGTTTCAACTTGCGAAACTGCTAGACTCCGAATCTGTTTTGGTAACTTTTGTTTAAGTACAGACAAAGCTTGTCCTGTTTGTGAAGTAATCAAAACCGTTTTACCTTGTGCAAGTAATCTCGATACAATATTTGCGATTGTGTGCGTCTTTCCTGTACCAGGAGGTCCTTGAACAACAGCACCATATGAGTGTGATAATCGATGAGCAATACGCTTTTGCTCATCATTAGATGGTAGAGGAAAATATAGTTCATCATCATGCAAAATTTCACCTGAATTTTCTTCATCTTTCTCAATATCTTCTTTATCTTCTGCTTCAACAAACTCAGAAGCAACAAGGTCTTGTAGAAAAGGAGTTAACTTTCCTCTGTCTTCGATATCTTGTCTAACTTTCTTTGCATAGTCAGCCCAACTTTTTCCAGTTTTCTTGAACAACAAGAGATGATGCTTATTAGAAAAGTAAGGCGACCTAACAGTAGTCACTTCATCTGGATTTGTGTAAAAAGATGACCCTTGAGATGATATTTGTTGTGCCAGACTATTTAAATACTTATGAACCGTCTCGTAGTCCCACAAATTCAGCTCTGACTTTTGCAATAGCATATTTATACTATCTGCCTTATCATCGACATCAATAAGATTTGTTTCTAAATCTTCTCGAATAAAACCAATGTCTAAAAATGAAGATTGTGCCGATTCCGCTTTCTTAATCCTTATAGTTTTGTGTTCTGTATCAAGCTCAATTTGTACTAGAGTGAAAAGTGAGGGATGGTAGATATCTTTATCCCTCCAAACAAAAACATCATGTCCCCAAAACAAATCAAAACTATCTGACTCAGTTTTGAGAAATGAGCGTAATGCATAAATTTTGTCGTAGGTTTGATTTACAATAAAATTTAGTGAGTTACGTTCTCTCCATGGCTCCCATTTTGATTTAAACCAGCCTTCAAAAAGCTTTAACAGTTCAGGAAATTCTTCAAAAAAGCGCTCAACTTGCCGCTCATTAATAGGCAAATATTCTTGTCCGACTTGAGTTACCCATCCTTCCAAAAGGTCGTTAAAAGTGCCGTCAGCGTTCAATTGTTTAAGTGAAGAGACTCTGTTTCTATCTTCATTAAAGTATTCCGTTATCCATACACTATTTCTAGGTTTTGGTACAACAAAACTTGTATCATCGAATTCTGGCAACCATACTCCTAGTTCTTCTGGTAAGCGAGGACTTTTTTCTATCTTACATCTTTGAATGGAAAGAAACACATTATCATCCAAACCTTCGATGTCGCGATTTCTGAGTAGAATATTCTTATGTTCTGGGAAGATTTCCAGATCACTCATATCAAATACACTTTCTTCAGCTGAAACTTTACTTAAGTCTTTTCTTATTTTTACATTTAAAAGCGCCAGTTGCTCAAGGAACTCAAATAATTTCTTTGAGTTTTCAATATGTGAAGCATCGTCTTCAATTTTATTGACCTTTTTAGGCATAACTATTGCTTATTACTCTTACGTCGCTGTACAAAATCTTCAGCAGATTTGCGGGAAACTCTATATCGCTTGCGGTCGGGGCTGGTACTAACATTTACCGCTTCAAGTTCACCCTGCTCAATTAGCTTTTTGATAGTAATACCGGACTTCACAGGGAACCAAGGCTCTTTTATTAGCTCCTGCGACGTGTAGTAATCCTTCTTTTTCATAAAAATTAGTTTAATTTACTTACTATTATATATCACTTATAATAGTTATACGAGTTTTATTCTCATTTATACCCTAATTAACATCTATGTCAGCCTGTAACCTTGACAGTATCAAAAAAGTAGAGCTACGCAAAGCGTGGAAACACGAAGCTCTCGACTTCACTAACTGGCTGGCAGAGGAAGAAAATCTTCGCCTGCTCAGCGACGAGATTGGTATCAACATCAAGATGGAGATTGATGGCTTAGTTGATACCGTTGGTTTATGGGAGCAATATTTTGAGTGGATGAAGCTGAATGCCGAGAAATTCCAATCCGTATTTGGTAAACGACTAAAGATGTTTAAGGGGTAATACTATATGACAAGTCCAACTGATACAGTAAATGAAAATAGTGGCGATACGCCAAATAACGCTATCGACTTCATTAAGAGTAGTGGTTTTTACTCTGACCAGAAATATTCTTGGCTATTTCTCCTCATTAATAAAGTTCTTACCGACGAGTTAACTGACACCGACATCGACAATCTTTTAAGTACAAACAATCCTGAGAGTACTGTTCAAACTGTCACAAGGACAATATCAAAACCATCGACTTATGTCGTTGAACCACGCAACATTCGTTCAATTAATGAAATTACTACGGTCTCCAATGTCGGCTTGGTAAATATCGCACAACCGCTAAAGCTTGAAGCAGGTCTCAATATTTTCTACGGAAAAAATGGTGCTGGCAAAAGCTCTATCTATAATGCTCTTTGCAGTATCTTCGGAAAAGATAAAAAAGTGCATCCCAACCTTGAAGCACAAGGTACGGATACCTTTTGTGTCATTAAATACACAAATCAAGCAGAGGAAGAAGCTGAGCTTCGTTGGGATATGGGTACACCAAACCCAAACTCACCGACAATGATTTTTGATGGTCAAATTGCACAAGTTCTAGTTGATAGTGACCAAGATAACAAATTTGAAATCGCACATCTAAAGCTGGAATATTTCTCCTATCTGCATAATTTGTACGAAAGGGTGGACAAAGCTCTACAGCTAATTTTGGGGACTATTCAAACCCAGATACAAACTGTTGAACAATCAAACAGAGATGCTTTGGGGTTTTTGTTTGGTAAATCCATTGAGGAACTTACAGTTATCTCAACCACAACCCTCTCTGCGACTGAAGAAGCCCGATTGAAGGAAATCGAAGCAACACTTCAAACACTAAGTAAAGAAAATCCTGAAGCGGTAGTAAAAAATCTTACTACAACAAGAGACAAAATTATTGAAATACTAACGTTGTTCGGAAACAAAGATGTAAGTAGTGGTGAGTGGCAAGTAAAGCACACGAGAGAGAGGCTGGATGCTTTAAATGAGCGTATAAAAGTCTTTACCGAAACCAAAAAAGCACTTGAGGAAGGTGGTGTAAACAAGTTGTCTAAACTTATTCCTAGTGAGTGGGTGCAGAACCCACTTTGGAGTGCTTTCATAGCAAAAAGTATCGAATTCACTGAAAGCCTGAGTGATGTTTCAAAACACCAGTATACAAACGATAACTGTGTTTATTGCCAGCAAAAACTTGCCACTGACGATTCAAAGGAGCTCCTTGAGGCATATCACGAAATCACTACTGAACGCAAAACAAAACTCGAAGAAGAAAAAGTCGCCCTTGAAGGAATTGCAAACACTATTGAAAATACTTACATTGCAAAACTTGGTGAAATAGCAGGAATTAATGCTCTGGTTACAGCCGAACTTGACACTACCAAGACTACTATCCTCACAACAATTGACCCATCTGCTCTTACAGTCATTTACACAGACATAAAGGATTCAATCGCGAGCTTTACTGCTATTAATATTACGGATAATGAGTTGACTACTCTGAGTAGATTTTATTCAACATACACAGAACTAGAAAAGTCCTTCTCCACAAAAATCACTGAGTTAACTAACGCAATTGCAAGTCGTGCATCAACAGTAAAAAGCTTAACTGATGAGGTCATACCACTTCGACAGAAAAGCGTCATCAAAAATCACAGCTCTGTAATTCACAACTATCTAGATTCAAAAAAGAAACAAAAAGAGCTTGTGGAGAAAAGCTCTAATATTTCCTCTATAAAGCAAGCTACTAGCATGCATGAGACCAGCTTCGCAAAAATAGCCAGCCTCAAAGAGTTTAAAACGTATCTAGATCAAGAGTACAAGCATTTTAATTTCACACCACCATCGTTTTGGAACCTCAAACCCGTAACTAAAGATGGAGTAAATAAACGTAATTACAGTCTTGCTGAGAAACGATTAGCGGATATTTTTAGTGAGGGTGAACGCAAACTGCATGCTCTCGCAGACTTCTTTGCTCAATGTGAAGTAAATAAATACAAGGGTGTTTATATATTTGACGACCCAGTAAACAGTCTTGATGAGGATAATATTGTTAAAGTAGCAAAAAGAATCATTAAACTTGCTGACGATGGAAACCAAGTGATTGTCTTCACTCATAACTTGTACTTTCTCAACTCACTGAGCAACAACGCAACTGATAACGTCTTCAATGTTTCAAAAAATACCTCGTCTAAAGAAGTAGAACTGAAAACGGTAAAGCTAGATGAGGTTGGAAAGCAAATGAAAACTAAATTTGAGAGTATCAGTGAACAGATGAAACAGTTAGAAAGTATTACTAACCCAGATACTATCCAAATTGGCGCCGTGTATGACCTTATGAGCGGATACATCGAGGAGTACGTTGAAAAGAAGCTCCTTTGCAACGTAGTCTCAAGATACCGAGCAAATATCCGCATGACTGGCTTGTCAGGACTGTCTGAAATTTCAGGTGAAAAGTTAAAAGTAATTACGGAGCTTTACGACAATACTAGTCGTGGTGGTAATAGACACGATAATCCTGAAGACGCTGCAAAACCCACATACGACCAACTGAAGGCTGACATAGTAACCTTAGTTGAGAAATTGGACTACAAGCAGTAACTTATATGCACCTTTAACTGTTTATAAATATATAGACCGAAACCCTCTTGAAACTCTACTAAACATAGTATTTACGACTGTTTACGTCGTATACACGTTTGCGAGGTATATGATTTTGCTAATTCTCAACGTTATCAAGGATATTCTGAAAAATATTTACGAGCGTATTATTAAGTACGCTGGACGTCTTGGCTTCGCCCTTTTTGTGGGGATTGTGATATATGCTTCTACACACGGTTTTTAAATTGAAACACTTTTGTTACTGAGCAAAATTGTCGATTTAAAGGAGCCCATAATTTCACGTTTCTCCTCCATTGAGCCATCTTTCAGTAAAAACTTGATGTATCGCTTAATATCAATATCTCCGACCTCAAAATTGAGGTCTTGCCCTAGAAGTGAAGCTTCAAACTTTTTATACCTCGTCACCTCAGCCACAATCTGTCTTTTGACGGATAATTCATTTACCTCAACCTTATCAACCAAAGCTTGAAGTTGCTTGATTAGCTCCGTTTCGGAAATATAGCCACACTTGCAGTTCTTATCTCTTGCTTTAGTGCAACCATAATAGATGTGAGCGTTCACTTTGCCGTTCTTTAGCTTCTTGTATTTTTCGTCAGCACTGATACCAGACCCACATAAACCACAGGACATCAGTTTAGTGAACGCAAATTCCTTTTCTTGTCTGGTCTTCAGCTCGTTTCCTTTCAGCTGGGTTTGGACCATCTCAAACAGTTCTTTTGAGATAAGTGGTTCATGTTTTCCTTTGTACCAATTACCTGAATTTTTAGGGTACTCAAACTCACCATGATAGAAATTATTTTCAAGAAGTTTATAAATATTACCGAGACTTAGGTGTTTCTTTCCATAAGCTGTTCGAAAGTTTAGATCATGTCTAAGCCAGTGATAGACCTTTCTACCACTCCACCGCTCATATGCCACTTTCTCAAATATCTTCTTCACTGTTTCACCTCGTTCAGGATCTATATAGCACTCGCACTTCCTGTCGTTACGAATTTCTTTGAGATAACCTGTAGGAGCTGGTGCGGGCCATAGACCCATCTCAACTCTCGTCTTTAGTCCTCGCTTCACATTGATACTTTTATTATCATTCTCAAGCTTTGCTTGCGAACAGAGAATCATCAGAAGGAACTTTTCATTCGGAGAGTTCTTGAAGTGCTGTCCATAGGTGCGTATCTCCATAAGGAGCTTCTGGTCCATCAAATCAACGATGCTACCCAAGTCACCAGCGTTACGTGAAAGTCTATCGGGTGCCCATGTGAGTATGCCGTTGAATTTTCCTCGACGTACATCTTCAAGAATCTCTTTGTACACTGGTCTTTGTCCTGACTCTTTGGCAGAATGTGACTCACGTCGTATCTCTGCTACTTCTAATCCATCTCGCTCGGCTAACTCCAGCATTTCCTTTACTTGTGAATCTATCGAGAGAACTTGTCGTTCTTCTGACTCGGTTGATTTGCGAGCATAGAGTACGTACCTAATCTTTTGTGGTGCGAGTATTTGCTCGGTTTTTATTCTGGCTGATGTATATGTTTCCATCATTAATTGATGACAGAACCGCACGAGATGCATAGCTATGCAGACTTATGAAAACGTCACATACTCGCTTATATGCCTTAGCAGAAGGTTATTTCAGCGATATAGTAGTGCGAAGTAGCGTAAAGTACGCTATGATGTTCGTTATAAATCGGACCTAACCCGACAGCTTTGGCTGGCGGTATGGTCGCAAATACCGTCCAAAGTAAACAACTCCTAATCAGAGCTACTTTGGACGGTCATATCGGGAAACTGGTATGGGTATTGCCTCACGGGGCGTATCGGCCTGGTTAGGAGCTTTTTGCTATCTGACCGACCACTCTAAATCCGTCCAAAAATATGAATACAAAAGAATCCCCTTTAGGGGAGCAGTTTAATCTATTGATACAAGAACGTATCAAGAACTTTTGGGGTTATGGTAACCTCGACAGTCCATACTGGTTTATCGGTATGGAAGAAGGATATAGCGAAGAGAATGAAACGTTACTCGACCGCTTCATCGCCACCTCTCATCAACAAGTCTGTGATATTTATGATGATCTCAAGATAGACCCGGGTCATGTCTATTGGTTTGAAGAAGGTGCACCAATTCAACGAACGTGGCGACGATTAATTGAAATGATGCTGTACTCAAAGACAGGCAAACATCCAGATAAAGAAGCAATCCGTAGATTTCAAATTGAACAGCTCGGCAGAAAGAAAAGTAACCATGCGCTCTTGGAGCTCATGCCCTTGCCATCAAAATCTATCGCTGAAAAACATTGGCTCTACGCTGAAACTGGTGTTGCAGGTCTTTCCTCTCGTAAGGAATATCTTGAGACATACAAAGATCAACGTATCGAAGGACTACGATCATTGATTGATCAATATCGACCAAAGTACGTAATCTGTTACTCACTCTCATACCAAGAAGATTGGCAGAAACTCACTGATGCACCCTTTATTGAAGTGAACCCTCGCCGACTGTACTTAGCGAGAAATGGAGAAACCACCATCGCTATCACCCCTCATTCAGTAATGCAGGGCTTATCTAACGACGACTGGAAAATGATTATTGAGGAAATGTTTCTCTAGTTTGATACTATAAAGCGATGGAAGAAAAGCTTCAGAAACTCAAACAGTTCCATACCGCTTCTTTTGCAGTATGGCCATTTGATGAAACTGACACTTCACATCTACACGCTAACCTAATAATACTCGGACTCAATCCTTCTAAAGACATCGAATTTGGAGTGAATTTTCACGGCAAGCGGTTTGATATGTGGTACGAAGAAGCATTTTCTAAACCACCATTTGCTGGTGCATATATGACCGACCTGATTTCAATCGGAGAACCGAGTGCAAAGGTCGTGGTTGAAAAATGGAAAGACGCCAACTTTCAAGAGAAACATATTAAGAATCTTCAAAGGCAGTTTGATATTCTAGATATCGATACGCAAACACCCATATTCTGTATTGGAAAAAATACAGAATCTCTCTTTCAATCAGCCTTTCCTGAGTACAGCAAAGTTTACTCAATCGGTCACCCAAACAGTTATCGTATGAAGAATAACAAACAAGTATTTCTTGATGATGTGGCACAGCTCGGAGCAACGCTACTCCTCTAGTAACTCCTCAGAAACTTCTGGTACTTCTTCAGTCTCCTCAACACTCTTCACTCGAAAGTCTTCAAGACCGACGATTTCAATCTTGGTCACAGGGACAAATGGTTGCCACATGTTCTTGTCACGAGGTTTGATGTACTCCTTTTTATGATTATCAAGCCAGTATTGGATAGCTCGGAAGCTCCCATTATTGATATGCGAAATAAGCTTGCTTTCGGCAAGATCGTTAATTGAATGAACACCTGATTTGAGTGCAGTATCCATTCTCGCTTTGAAGTCGGGATCCTCACCACACCATCGGTAGACGGTGTTGCGAGCAATCCCAACCTTCTCACAAGCGAGCGATACGTTTGGTACTCGTTCCAGCTGTTCTATAAACAAATTTTCTTTATAGTGCTTTTTCATCTCTTATTACTCTGGCTTTGAGACCTGTTTCAGCTTCAAAGCGTTTAATGGTGAGGTCGCAGAAGATTGGTTCAATCTCCACCGCGAACACTCGGCGTCCAAGCTTTTGTGCAGCCATCAGATTGCTCCCTGAGCCATTAAAGCTATCAAGGATGATGTCACCAGCCTTGGTACAGCGACGAATCGCTTTTTCATAGAGCGCAACTGGTTTCATCGTGCTGTGCTCATATTCCTTTGAGGAAAGACGTGCTTCTGGCCAGATGGTGAAGAAGTCAGTTACTTGTTGAACAAGTTCATTCCCAGTGGTCATTTCAGCGTTTAAGACTTCATTGAGTTTGTTCACACCTTTGACGAGCTTTGGCTTGCCACGAGTGCCGTAGGTGCAGGGTTCGTAGCATTTATTGAACGCCACACCTGGAGTTGGATTCTGTCCGTTTTTGAGCCACAGACAGACACGCTTATTCTTGATGCCAAGCTCTCTATATAGTGTCTGGATGAGCCAAATGTACGTTTCGTCAGACCAATAGAAAACGTGGGCGTCGGGTTTGGTGACTGCAAGTCCCGCTTCCATGCTGGCTTTGAGGAAGTCTCTGTACTCCTTATCTGTCTTGCTATCGTCGACCGTTCCGCCGTACGCCTGCTTTCCACCAATGCCTTGTTGTAGTCAATGGAGATGTTATAGATCGGGTCAGACATAATCATGTCGGCTCGTTCGTCACCAAACAGACGTTCAAGCGTCTCTGGCTTGGTTGAGTCACCACAGATCAGGCGGTGCTTGCCAAGCTCGATGATGTCACCGGGCTGAGTCTTGGCAATCTTTATCTTCTTAAGCTCTTTCTCTGGATCAAACTCTTCCTTCAGTGACTTATTCCAGATTTCATCAAGTTCTTTCTGGTCAAAGCCGAGGTCAACAAGGAGGTCCATCTCAAAGCCCTTGAGTAGGTCAAAATCCCACTCGCCGTGAATGGCGTTGCTTCCAAGCATATAGCGTTCTGCTTCCTCGTCAGTTAGTTTGCGGTTTGGTACACGTACATCAATGAAGCTGTCACCTTGACCGAGGAGCTGAAGCACCTTGATACGTTGGTGACCAGCGAGAATTATGCCGTCGAGATCTACTGCTGGGATTTCTACCAAGCCGTAGGTCTCAAGGCTCTGCTTCAAGCGGTCAGCCTGTTCTTTGCTAATCTTTCGTGGCGTCTTTTTGTGTGGCAGTAGAGAGTCTACTTTTCGCTCTTCTGTGTGCCACTGTAATTGTTGTGTTTGCATAGTAATTTAATGCTTATTGATTAAACAAACGAAAAGGGCCCCGCACACTGAAAAAATCAGTTGTGCGGGGCCCTTAGTTAAAAGGTTACCCTGCGTGGATAAACATTAGTTATTCGTTTGTATCCTGATAGTAAGTCAGCTTAAAACAGAGCGCAAGCCCAAAAAGTAGCTGGAACACAATAATATGGCTCTGAATATGACTTAATATAGAACTTTAGTCCACTTGAAACGACTTTTCGAGGAGCTTTTTGCTTTTTGCAACCTTTTTCATCATGGTATCCCATTCATCACCCCACACCCACGCCACAAGATGTTCATGCAACATATCCTCTGCTATTGGTTCACCTGTATCTGCGTTAACAATTTCAAGTGGTTTGATGCCAGTCGCGCCATCAATATAGGCGAACAAAGAGAAGACGTAGCCGTGACTGCAGTCAACGAGTAACTTCTCCAGTGCTGTACGAGTTGCTTTGTCTTCAATTAACTTCTGTAGGAGGTCGTACTCTTCAGAAGTTAAGTCTTTGATGTGAGAACGGTCTCGTATTGACTGGATCTTGGCTAAAGCCCAGTAGTCTGATAATTCGTACGTATGCACGACAAAATCTCTTAGAATTTTTTCCTTTTTCATATGCTTATTTATTAAGTGTTAGCGCTGACGCGCGTGAGTAAGTTTGAGAACTTAAAAAGAATCCTACACCATGACGCAAGAAAAAAATATGACTTTATATAGAAGTTTAGAAAGAGTGAATCAGATGCAAATTCATCAATCTGTACTTCATTGCTTCTTCACTTACTTCGTACTTTTCAGCAAGTTTGGCAATATCACTTTCATCTATTCCTTGCTTGAAAATAACTTTCACATCTTTAATGAGCTTAGAGCGTGGCATGAGAAGAGCGGCAGCAAATGCATTCGCTTGCTTCTCGCGTGGTGAACGACGAATATCTTTTTTGTCGGTATTATTGTCGCGATAGTCAACAAATGAGTCTTGTTTGGGATGTAAGAAGAAATGCCCGAGTTCGTGAGCAATAGTAAATCTTTGACGGACATGTGACTCGGTACTATTTACTCCAATTAGAGCCTTACCATCCTTACGGATTAGCAGGCCTGAAAAATCATCACTTGGTTCACGACCTATTTTTATATTGAGCTTACTAGCAACTTCTTCAACAGGCACAGGAACGACGCTGAGCTTGAGTTGGTTAAGCACATTTTCTGCTGTTGATTCAATTTTTTCTAAGATCATAATATTGCTACTTTTGTTTATTAAATATCTTCTCAGCCCAATCAGCGGCACTTTGATCTTCTTGCGCCAACTTGTGAAGATCAACCGATGTTAATGCGAAGCCGTTTGGAATATCAGGAAAAAAATCTGATACCTGGCAGTTAAAAAGGGTGGCTAGTTTCCATAAACCTACTGCACTAATATTATTACGTCCTGTTTCGATATGTGTAACAGCTTCTCGTGATATACCCAAATGCTTGGACACTTTCAATGCACTGAAACCTAGTTTGTTACGCATCTCTTTGATTTTTTTACCGATACTTTGACGCACCTTAAGCTCTGCAGCTGTCTGTTCATTATTTATTTTAACTTTCCGTTTTGGCATAAATCAATAGTGCTGTTAGTAACTGGTTACGATCTATACCAAAGGGTATACCTAGTAACATATTGGTTATTAAGAGTAACATTAGGTATTATGAATTACGTTTACATGTTACTGGAAAAGAGTACTATATGCAATAGCAGTCACCAGCTGCTCTTATCCACTAACAAATTAATTAATATGAAAAAAGAAAAAATCACTTTCTTTATCGACAAGCAAAAGTTTGAGGTTGAAGTTGAACAACTAACCGTGAGTGAGCTGTTTACACTTGCTGAAGAAGATCCATCTGTATCTACCCTTGCACTAAAGCATGGCAACGATACTCATAAGTACACAGACCTTAATGAAATTGTTTCATTAAAAAACGGTATGAAGTTTGTGGTCTACCATAACGAACCAACAACAGTCTCATAATGGAATACGGACCTGAACGTTTATTAAAGGACTTAAATGCTCTCGGATTTGCTCCTGAAAAAACAGTAGTAAATGGCACTGAGTTTATTATACTCCCGTCATATGAGGTATCAATCGGTAAGTTTTCTGGTCGAGTTATTGACCTTGGATTGCAGTGCACTACTGACTTCCCGAGGAGCGTGCACTCGTCGATACATGTAAAAGCTGAACCTCAGCTCTACGAAAAGACTGATTCTAAAGCAAATGTTCGAAACATTAACGACAGCAGCCTTGGTCAGGGTTGGCTGTATTGGAGCATAAACTTTAACTGGAATACTCAAAGTGAAAAGACTGCCCGACGACTGGTATCTCAAATAAACACTATCTTTGAAAGGTCATGAATGAATTTACTATTGCTATACCTGAACCCTTGGATCAGGAACTACAAAACTTCTTGTTGTGTACACCAGGACATGAAGATTTGGTGTTCGTGTTATGGAATCCATCTTACGGTTCAGTTCGGACGACTGCCCTTATTACAGAAATTATATGGCCCGAAGACGGCGATAGGATTCAACATGGTAACGTTTCTTTTACACAGCAATATCACGAACGGGTTTGTAAAAGAGCAATGGAGACAGGTTGTGGCGTTGCAATGATTCACAGCCACATTGGTCCCGGATGGCAAGGTATGAGCCGTGACGACGTCATCGCAGAAACAAAAATAGCTGGTTCGACTGAGTCCCTAACGGAACTACCTCTAGTTGGTCTAACTTTAGGCACCGACGGTGTGTGGAGCGCTCGCTTCTGGAAACATATAGAGGGAAGACAATTTGAAAGAGTGTGGTGTCGAAATGTCCGAGTAGTCGGCAGTCAACTCGAGGTATCATTTGCTGATGAGATCGTGGAGAAACCAGTTCTTCATGAAATGTTTAAGCGGACAGTATCAGTATGGGGTGAAGTAGAATACCAAAATCTTGCACGTCTACGAATTGGGATTGTTGGTCTTGGTAGTGTAGGAGCTACGGTAGCAGAAATGTTGGCAAGGATGGGTTTCAAGTATTTTACACTGATAGATTTTGATGAAATTCAATCACACAATTTGGACAGGCTTATTTTTGCTGACAAAAATGATATAGGATCACTGAAAGTAGATGTTGCTGAAAAACGAATAAAACAAATCGCCACATCTGACTCAGTGTTTATCAATAAAGTTCCGTACAGCGTCATCGAGGAAATTGGCAATAAAGCAGCTCTTGATTGTGATGTTTTATTTAGTTGTGTTGACAGACCGTGTGCACGAAAGATTTTAAACCACTTTGCTTATGCTCATTTGATACCTGTAATAGATGGTGGCATTGGTGTTCGATTTAAGAAACAGGGTTTTTCAGGTGTTGATTGGCAGGTTCAAACTGCATCACCTGGAAAAGCGTGTCTGGAATGTTTACGCGCGTTCACTTCTGATGATGCCTCGACCGAAGAAGCGGGTATGCTAAATGACCCTTCATATATGCAAGGTTTACCAAATGATCATCACCTTAAGAATAATGAGAACGTAATTCCATTTGCTATGAATCTTGCCTCACTTGAGATTTTCCATCTTATCGCTATGGTTACAGGACTAGCTGGCCCAACAGGATTTGATGTTCAGAGATTTAGATGGTTCCCGGGAGTTATTGACCATGATGTCCAACAAACTTGCAATGATCATTGTGACATCACGAAACTAATAGCTCGTGGTGACAGAGATTTTACTTTAACTGGTAGAGATATAGCTGCTGAAATGGCTCGAGAACGTCAAATAAAGTTAGATACTGAAATATGATTGGAACTACTACACCTTTGGATATAAATTCAGTTGCACCATGGTTGCTAAACACGATGTTTGTTGAAGCACCCAAAGAAGCTTCTAAACTACTTTGGTATGAAGTGTTAATGCCTATACTGAAAGAACATTGGCTATCAATAGGTATATTACTTTTTATAATTTTCTTCCTTGTGACTATTAAAGCAATGCTTGGGCGTTGGTGGTCTTTAGGTAGCTTCTTATATAATTTTCTATATTTAGGGATATTGTTTATCATCGGATTAATTTGGGGTCCAGAAGTGTTTGTGAGTGACTGGATAAATTTTTTCACTACGCTGATTCTTTACCCTGTCTGCTATTGGATTGTAGGATGGATTCTTGATAAAACAGGGTTGAAGCGTAGTTGGTAAAAAGTGTCACTTTTGTCACTTTTTTATAAGCACGAGACCCTTCGATTTGTGAATTTTGGATGTAGCGAAACGGTCAAGCCCTGCTTGACCGTTTACGGTTCTTGCCCGAGACCGCCCGCGAGTACAAAATAGCGCCCTTTGAGGCGCATATTTTGTTCGCGGAGGATGAGCGAGACGCCTGCGCGTCTCGCGGTGGGATTCGAAAGACGGAAGCATGTTGCTTTGCAACAGCTGAG
>Ga0100393_10001727_pt1 | contig 21690 bp, 17 predicted proteins | sample CryGeymeta201517_FD_81546 | JGI IMG/M metagenome (GOLD analysis project Ga0100393, IMG submission 81546) | Groundwater microbial communities from Crystal Geyser aquifers in Utah, USA - Crystal Geyser metaG 2015-17 | ecosystem: Environmental > Aquatic > Deep subsurface > Groundwater | place... | reverse complement strand
TTGGTGTCGAGCGCCAGTTATGGACTAGAGGGTGAAAAAAAAATTATTGGTAATCGCGATAGCAACTATATTTCTATTCCTAAATATCCATGGAATTTTCGACTTCACGGCGTATATAAACCACTGAGCTTAATTCTCAGAACCAGTTCAGATAGTCTTCCTTCGCCAAATTATAATCCACGGTCGAAAATGGGTATCGGCATTGGTACCTATTATCGTTCCATTGGTGTTTGGACTGGAATTCGGATTGATGCATTGAGAAAAAAGGAACAGCGCGTGCAGCTCGATTTGCAATTGAACCAATACGGGAATCGCTTTACGAATGATGTGTTTTTCCAATATTACAAAGGCCTTTATCTAGAGAATCCAGAAGGTTTTAGCCGCTTTTCTCCCCTGATTAATTCCACCAATTTCCGAAGTGATATGAGCGTCTTCCATTATGGAGTAAGCTCAAACTACTATTTGAATTGGAAAAAGTTTTCCATGCGTGCGGCTTTTGTACAGTCTGAATTTCAAAAGAAAAGTGCGGGAAGTTTAATCTTTGGTGGTGGTTTTTCGAATTTCAATTTTTCGGCAGACAGCTCCATCATTCCTAATTCCGAATTATTCGTAGCCCAAAGTATCCGTTCTGGCAATTTTTTCACCCTGGCCAGCAATATTGGCTATTCCCATATTTTTGTTTGGAAGAAACACTTTTTCGCCAACATGAGCATATTAGCCGGACCTGGTATTTCCTCCTGGAACTATTTGATCGATGATGCGTCTGGAGAAAAAGGAATTCGACCAAGCCTGCGAATGGGCGGTCGGTTTTCATTCGGCTATAATTCCGAACGTTATTTTGGCGGTTTAAGCTCAGTTATTGATCAGTATACGCTGTACTTTAACGATAATAACATGCGCTATACCTACGGAAATATCCGCCTCTTCATTGGCTATAGACCTGATTTTAGTAATGGTAAATCGCGCCGCCAGTAGGTTTGGGCCGAACGTTCACATTCACTGACTCATTGACTGCACATCCAAAACCATTATCAACCACCTGTACCTCGATAACAAAATTTCCTGCACTAGAGTACAACACCTGAATTTCTGGTGACCCTTGTCCTGTTTGAACACTTCCTCCAGTAGTGGTCCAGGTATAGCTCACATGACTTGTATTGCTAACCTGGACCAAAGTCGCCTCATTCTCACACAAAACGGCTGGAGTACTCAATGATGGCGTCGGATAAGCCTGCACCCAAATGTCCATGGTATCTGTATTGGAACAAGAAGTTGTCGAATCAACAACCTGAACATACACTGTCCTTTGACCGGCAAGGGTCCAGATTTCTTGGAATGACGCTTGTGTTCCCGAACCACCAATACTTGAGCCCCATAGGTACAGATTTCCTGTGCTACTGAGCGAATAGGTGTCTGAATCTCCCAAACAAAATGAATCATTTCCACTTATGGAAACGCTTGGCAGTGCATTTACGGTAACCGCGAAACTGAAGCTACTATCACAAGAAGTGCGTGTATCCGTTAATAGAAGCATGGCGGAATTTGTCCCAGGCTGGGTCCAATTGATCGTTGCATACGTGCCTGATTGTCCGGTCATAACAGATCCTCCGGTGGCAGTCCATGCATACGTAACATAGGATGGAGTATCACAGTAATAAGCTTCGGTAGCGTTGAGGCATACCGGGTCAACGCCATTCAAAACAGCGGTGGGCTTGCCAAGAATACTAATTGGTATCGAGATATTAGCCCAATCGAGTAAAGGATTACCAGAGCAAGATCCATCCATGATGGTCCCTATTTCTGCATTACCTGCGCCCATCCAATACAAGGAGCTAGCCGTGCCGGTCTCATAGTTCCATACAATGGAATCATTTACCAAGACCCGGGCAATTCCAGAAGCCGAATCATAACAGAAGGTAAAATAGCGAAAGACATCGTCGTTTGGTACGTTATAGCCGGTATTAATTGGGCCAATCACTTTCGCACTCCCTACACTATCAAATTGCGTAAGCTTGGTATAGAGGTTTCCACCATTGATATAGAATTCAGTGCCTGCCCGTTTAAAAAAACTAGCCTGTCCTTCATCTCTTTGCCAAGAAAAGGTCATGCACATTTTACCCCTGTCTATCGATGAACCAGGAACCACCAGATCGATCCCTTTGCCACCCCCACAATTTGAAGCAATAACAAACCCAGTCCCATTGGTTTTGGCATCCGAATCATAGCTAATGGCATCAGACCCAACTTCAGCACGTTTAAGGTCCGGGGTATTGAAGTGGAAACGAGAAATCGGATCGATACTAGAAACGCCCACACATCCCAAAGCATCCGTTTGTATCACGTAAATATACCCTGGGCCTTTTGCACCCCAGCTTACATTCACCGAATTGGTATTTGCACCACTTGTAATATATCCTCCGACCACATGCCAATCATAGCTTAACCCTGAAACCGAGGGCAATGAATAGCTATTTCCTGAAGAGAATTCACATATTGCCATCGGCCCGCTAACCGCAGTGGATTGAACCGATTGAATAATTATATGAAGTGTATCGGACTGACTCGGATTACAGTTTTGATTTGAAACCAGTATCAGGTCGACATATCCGGAATCTACCTCAGCTTGACTTGGGTAATATACCCCAGTCATGGAAGTACTTCCATTCGAAAATAGACCTGTAAAGTTTGACCAATATCCTGTTCCTGCCGTACCATTTGGCTTAATAATTTTGGCATTCAGGTAAACGACATTATTACTAAAACAAATGGTAGAATCATCTCCAGCGTAGGTTGTGCCCGGACAAGCTGCCTTGCCTTGCAAGCTAATCAGCCAGCAAATGATGCAGAGGCTAAAACCGAAATATGTCCTTAAACCCTTCATTAGCGGAGCATGGTTACTGTGCCGTTGTACACGTATTTCTTATCATCAATTCCAATGGCTTCAACATAATAAACATAAACACCATCTTCAGCTAGAGCCCCTTTAAACGTACCATCCCATGATGCGGAACTGTTCTCTCCCTCAAATATACGTTCGCCCCAACGATTGAAAATGCTCAGGCGGACAAAGTCCACATCGCTCACTTCGGGTTGAAACTGGTCATTTAGTCCGTCGCCATTTGGCGTAAATGCATTTGGAATAAATACTTGTGGATTGGCATCAATTTGAAAAAGACGATAGGCGGTATCGGCACAACCATTTGGATCAATCACAACGAGCTGAACAGAATAGTTACCCGATTTGGGGAAAATATGCTGGGCTTGTTCACCCTTAGCCGTAAACGCTCCATTTTGAATACTCCAAAATGATTCCGTGCCAGAGGTTCCATCTACATAAAAATTAACTATTTCTCCGAGTTTAGGATCTGTTGGATTGATTAAGATTCCAGCATTCGGACGTTTATTCACGCGAACATAAATACTAGCCGTATCCATTCCACATGCCTCTGAATAGCCGATGATGGTATACTCTTTTGATTCTTTAGGCCGGATAAGCAGTTTCGGATTGGAATAACCGAAGCTCCACCTCATTTTATCGGCTCCAGAGGCTTCTAGAAGAATTTCATCTCCCTCACAAATTTCTTTAGGACCATTTATTCGAATATCGATGCCTGGTCTAATCCACACAAAAGCCCTGACAGTATCTGCAGGGCATCCATGTTGACTGTATTGAATTACTTCGATTAGAAAGAGTCCAGTATCTTTTCCCCAATCAATACTGATTTTATGAAATCCATTTCCATCGGCAATAACGCCTCCTTTTACATTCCAATTGTAGGTTGAACCGGCATTCTCCAAGACCTGATAGTTCACCCCCCGGGCTCCAGCACAAACTGTATCGAGTACAGCCTGTGCTTGGAGTGGTTGGGTCAGAAAACCAAAACCTAAACTTAAAAGAATGGACAATACGATCCTAACCAACATAAAGATTGGAATTAAAATGGTTCGTTATGAATGCGTTATAAATCTAGCCGACAGGCTAAGACATTAATGGTAAATGGCAGAGGTAACAGGCTTTGCCAATACAGTTATATTCGCAGAACCACTTCCGGCAGTTGTACACCCAAGTACGTCTGCAACCGAAATTAATGCGTAGCTAGTGCTGCTTGGTAATACACCGGTATTGAATGCATAGGAGGTAGTAGAAATGTTGTTCACGGTAATATTACTAGAACCGTCGTTATATGTGAGCGAAAGCGGATAGGTTCCTGAAAGTGTAAAACTAACAGTAGCCGAGTCGTTGTGGCATAGGATGGTCGACCCGGTAATAGATGCTGTAGGATTAGGCATGCGCACAACGGCTAGATAAACTGGATCAGCCGTACAACCATTTGAATCAACTTCAACTACCGAAATGGTGTCTGTTCCGGTTGAATTGTCAAAGTCAACGGTGATGCTGTTGGTAGCCCCCCCCGAGGCCTGTGTTCCACCATTGATACTCCACGTGTACGTTGAACCGGTTGAAGCGGTTACATAATAGGTCTTTCCTGTTGTTCCAGCGCAGACAGTGTCTTGAGCGGTAGATTGGGCATGCGTAATAAATACATTCAAGCCGAACATGATGATAGCGAAAATTAGTAATCTTTTAGCGAGTTTCATATGTGTTAGAATTAGTGTTAGCGGATTTGTAAGGTCAAAGGTATTGGCAGACATGTCTCGATAATTTTTTAAGCTTTCCTCTTTTAAACAGATGTAAGAATTTTCTCTAAATTCAAAATTATTTCCCCAATTAATGCTAGTTTTTTCCATTCCATTCAAACCATTTCCACGATTTTTCAAAGGAGTGGTACGTAAGACTTTTAGGCATTTTTCTATTTTTACTCTCGGTATATTTGATTTTTTTTGATTAATCCTCTAGCAATGAAAATAGCATCATGAAAATCATTCAAAATATTATACGCGAACTCTCCGAAGATGGATTTCAGGAAATGCTTAAAAGTGTCACTCCACAGCGTGAATCGAAGAGTCGACAATTACTAGAACTCTTGCAGGAGAAAGCCTACACGGAAAAAGAAGCCGCTGAAAAATTAGATATAAATACAGGCGCATTGTATACCTTAAAATCACGACTGGTTCCGAAGGTGGTGCAATACTTCACCAACCTCAAGGATAACCGGATACGTCTTTTGCGGCAAGAGGCTGCCCGCGTGTCATTCGTTGTGCTGAATAATGAGCGGATGATTTCCCTTTCCTTCTTAAAGGATCTAGAAAAAAAACTCATTGCCTATGACATGTCGTCGGAATTGGCGGTAGTATACAAACATCTATCTCGCCTGCATCGTTTCGACGAACACTACGAAACCTATGAGCGTTCCTATCAAAAACATATTGCCTTTTCGCTGGCAGTTAGCAAGGCTGAAGATTTATTGTACGAATACATTTATCATCTCGGCTATTATCATATTACACGCAACATTGAATTCCGAGAGCAATTGGATGACATTCTCGAAGAGCTAGAGCATACGTTTAACCTATACGAGTCGCATCGCTTGTATACCATCTTTCAAATTGTTCAGCATTATCACCGCTGTACCTTTTTAAGCACCGCCGAATTGAAGCTTCTGGAACTCGAAGTGGAAGAAATGGTTGCAAAACTAGAAGACATTTTTGTCACCTACGACCTTGACCCTTTCTATGGCGTTATTCGAAACCTCATTCCTTTTCTGAATTTCGAATACTATGTGCGCATTCAAAATGAAGTGAAGGCCAATCATTATCTAGCGGAAATTAGCAGCTTGATAGAATACCAATTTAAGGCGCACCTATGGGGCTTCTTTATTTCACAATTCTTGCTCTCGCTCATCTATAAGCTTAAAAACGATGGAGACCTGAATAGCTTCCTTATTCCTGCTGAGCAATTCCGCACCGGGTACTTCGTTGAACAAAATGAAAGCAGTCACTTGGTCATCTTTTTTCAATACAAGTCGATGACCGCCTTTTACCAAGGGAAATTTGCTAAGGCCGCTTTGGACATGAATACCTTATTGAATTTAAACTCCTTCAAAAGCCTACCTGGTCTCCATTTGGAACTCAAGATGTTCCAAGCGTTTATGTATGCCTTGTCTGGCGATACAGAATTGTATCTAAAACTTATTGCCAGTGTGAAAAGAAATGCTGGAAAAAACAACCCCCTTGCAACATCAGTAAAAAGCTTCTCGAAGGTGCTTTATCTTTTGAATAAGAGCCATAATGACCATGTGGAAGGATATAAAATGGAAAAATATTGGAATCATTTTACATCAGAAGAAGGCAACCCTGCTCGCTTGCTTTTTCATCTGTATCTGAACAGCGACTTATTGCTCAGCTACCTGAAAAAGTCGTCCGTTTAATTCCGTTACTGCAGTTTCACTCAGCGGCTTATTCATCACACAAAATATGCGATCAAAAGCTTCTAACTTCTTGCGCTTTTCAGGCGCCTTCATCGTTGTTAGCATAATGATACGGGTATCTCCAAACGCCGTAGGAAATTTCTCCTCTAGGTCCTTCAGCTTGGTTAGGAAGTCAAACCCATCGATTTGAGGCATGAAATAATCGAGAAAAATTATTTCAGGCAATACTTTTCCCACTGCAGCACGTTTCTCTAAGTCTTTCAATGCCGACAGCGCATCTTGAAATGCCACATATTTCTTAGCAAAACTATACGCATTCAGAAGCTTTTCATTGATAAACAAGTCAATCGGCTCATCATCAATAAGCATAACTTCCCTTACTTGTGCAACTACCCCTTTGCCTCGCATAAAACAAAGGACGAGCATGGAAATTGTTTTCTCTCCTACCTCTGCGGAATTTATTATTACAATTGCAGATTTCAGGAACCGGCCATGTTTGGCTGGTTCATCTCAAACTGACTGCGGTACATCGATGCATAAGCAGCCTCCTTCTCAATGAGCTCAGAATGTGTCCCTTGCTCCAATATTTGCCCTTTATCCAATACAACAATTTCATCTGCATGTTGAATGGTAGACAGTCGATGTGCAATCACGATACTGGTTCTTCCTTTCATCAATAAAGCAATGGCCTTTTGAATTAGTTCTTCCGTTTCCGTGTCAACACTCGAGGTTGCTTCATCTAAAATGAGGATGCGTGGATTGAAGGCTAAAGCACGTGCAAAAGAGATAAGCTGACGCTGCCCTACGCTCAATGTAGCCCCTCGTTCCATCACCTTATAGGAATAGGTTCCTGGGAGGTTCTCGATGAATCCATGTGCCCCCACAGCTTTACAGGCATCGACCACTTCTTGATCCGTCATTTTCGGATTGAAGAGCTTAACATTATCTAAAATGCTCCCTGAAAATAAGAACACGTCCTGCAATACCACCGAGGTATGCTTGCGCAGGTGCACCAAATCCATATCGCGAATAGAAATGCCATCGACGGTAATTTCCCCTTTATTGAATTCATAAAAACGTGATATCAGATTTACTATGGAGGATTTCCCGGCGCCAGTGGCCCCAACTAAGGCCAAGGTTTTACCCTCCTTCACCGATAGATTCAAGTCTTTCAATACCCAATCCTCTTGTTGGTAGGCAAACCAAACGTCTTTAAACTCAATATTTCCATGAATAGATGGCGTTTCGGTTCCTGATTCTTCTAAATTCTCTTCGGCATCAATCAGCTTAAATACCCGTTCACCGGCAACAATCCCCATTTGCATCGCATTAAATCGATCGGCAATTTGACGAACCGGGCGGAAGAACATCTGTACGTACATGATGAACTGTACGATGGTTCCAAATTCCGCTGCCTGTCCGGCATTCACCCCGCGAATGACTGTATTCACTCCATACCATACAATTAACCCTATGGCAATAGCAGTGAGTATCTCTACTACTGGGAAAAAGACAGAATAATACATCACCGAACGAATATTCGCATCACGGTGCAAGGAATTGATTCGCTCAAATCGGCGTTCCTCTACCTTCTCTCGGTTGAATATCTGTACGATTTGCATGCCGGTTATATGCTCCTGAACAAAGGCGTTTAGTCGCTGTACTTGCTGACGAACATCTTGAAAAGACATTCTTACCTTCTCCTTAAATATATAGGCGGCAATCAATAAGAACGGCACCACCGACAGGGTAATCAAAGCCAAACGCCAGTCGGCATTGAACATATTATACACGATGACCCCTATCATCAAGATATCACCTGAAATGGTCACCGCTCCATCGGTAAAGAAGTCGGAAATGGTTTGGATATCTGAAACGTTCCGGGTAATTAAAGTACCCACAGGGGTCTTATCAATATACCGAAGCTTCAATCGGGTAATGTATTTGTAGACGCGATTCCTAAGATCAAACACCACATTTTGCGCAAGAAATGCAGAAAACCAAGTGCGCGCTAAAAGCATCAGCGTATTGAGCAGCGACACTCCTAAGATCAGCAATACCGCGTTGGTAAGTCCTGCCGCATCACCTTTCATGACTTGAACATTCAGCACATCGGCAATTAATTCGGGCACCAAGGGGCCGGTATAGGCATATCCGAAAGTCAAAATAACTGACGCGATCAAGTAGCCACGGTAGGGGGTTGCTAATTTATAGATACGCAGCATCAGCTTAAAATCCATGGCCTTGCCACTTGCTGATTGCTCCTTTTTTTGTTTACTCATGGATACTGTATTTCTCCCAAGGATAGCCAATCTCGGTCAGGTACAATCCCTTCGCTGGCACACTCGTTCCGGCATTGCTCCGATTTCCGGACTCCATCACTCCTGGAAGTTCTTCAATTTTAAGGCGACCAGACCCAATATCCAAGAGGGTACCGACCATAGCGCGCACCATGTTCCGCAAAAAACGGTCCGCCTTTACATGAAAAACCAAGCTATGGCCTTTCTGTTCCCAGCGGCATTCCATCAGCCTGCAGTTGAAGGTTTTTACATCGGTGCTTACCTTGCTAAAACTCTGAAAGTCGGTACAGGTAAGCAGAAAATGGCAGGCCTTATCCATAGCCACTAAATCCAAGTCGCCATGCCGGAAATAGGCCCAATCGCGCTGGAAAGGATCGGGATGGGTGATGATATGGTATTCGTATTTCCTATGGGTCGCACTGAATCTTGCATGAAAGTCTTCAGTAACGGGGATACAATTAAATACTACAATATCTCTGGACAAGGCGTTGTTTAGGCGAAAAAGAAAGCGTTCATCAAATTGACCATCATAATCTAAGTGTAGGAAATACTCCTTGGCATGTACGCCTGAATCCGTTCGTCCACAGCCCATGACAGCAATCTCCTTACGCGTTACTTTTTGCAAGGCCGACTCTATTTCCTGCTGGATGGTATTCCCAACGGATTGCGACTGCCAGCCATAATAGCGTGTGCCGTCATAAGCCAATTTAAGTGCATACCTCACGAAGTTCCGTCAACAACGATGCGCCAGGCACCTTCTAGTTTTTCAAATATTAGGACAAAATGACCTGAAGCCGGTTTGTCATTTTCGGTGAGCGTCCATTTCCCAACAACATAAGCATGTGTTTCATCAATCGGAACAATGCGAATCAAGTCGAACTGCAGATGCCCCATGGCCGCCATATTAGGGTAACCTTTGATATAGGAATCGAGCACCTTTTGCCAGCCGTAATTCACCCGAGTTTTACCGACAAAGAGGGTGGAGTCGCTATTGGCATAGCCTTCCATAAATCCGCGAAGATCCCCTTCATTCCAAGCGACTTCTTGGGCACGCATAACAGATTCTATGGCTTCCTGCTCCGAGCTCATATCCACTTGTGTGCTTGGCGAGCATGATGTCCACACTATAGACATTAAGAAAAGGAATACCGCATTTCGTATCATTTTATTCCACGTTGTTTTTTAATGACCTCGTAGGCTTCTTGTACCTTTTGAAATTTTTGTTGGGCAGCCAGTACTGCATCATCACCCAAGGTACTCACCTTATCTGGATGAAAGCGGGTTGCCATCCGGCGGTATGCTTTTTTCACCTCATCGTCGGTAGCTAGTTCATCAATTTCCAATACATCAAATGCCCAATTGGTGGATTTTACAAACATGGCCTTTATCGCCGCCATATCCGCCAAGGAAACATTGAAATAGCCACCTATTTGATTTAATACTGCTTCTTCTGCTTTATCAACCTGACCATCTGCTGCGGCAATACCATACAGATAATGCATCAGCTGCAAACGACCAGAATGGTTCACGTATTGAACAATCTGTAAACAAACCGGACGAAGTGATATTTCAGAGTCAAGTAGCTTCTTTAAAGTAGGAAGTGCATCCTTGGTTTTTTCTTCGCCGAAATTAGATGCGAAGAAAGTCTTGATAAAATTAAGCTCTGACCTCAACTGCTTTCCATCGGCCTTCATCACTGCTGCAGACAAAACCAATAGGCTTAGGAAGAAATTATCTTGGCTTGCTTGTCTTGCTCCCTCTCCTACTGATTCACCACCCAATAAACGGGTCGAATTTTCAGAGGCAGAATCTACAAACGTTCCAACGACCAAACCTAATAAAGCCCCAATAGGACCACCAAAGGCCCAACCGATTCCTCCTCCGAGTATTTTGCCAAAATTACCGGCCATTCACTCCCTGCTTTTCTTCTGCAATGATGGATTTGATTATTTTCTCGTCCTTCAGGTCAATATTATTATGGATGATACGGTTCAAAATACGCTGATTTACAGGACCCATGGATAGCGCTTCTGAGTAAGGCATATTGGTGAAAGTCACCATCTCATATTGCGACAGATAAGACTCAGGATATAAGTCGCATAAATCATGCTCCACATGTTTTTGTTTCAAGAAGGCTTCATTTCCTACACTATCGCGCATTTCAATGAAATTTTGAACAGCCAGGTCAGCAATGGCGTCGGCATTTACCTTTCTGAGTTCTTGGTATTCTGCAAAGACTTTACCCCAATCATTCCCATGCCGTTCGATGCATTCATCCAAGATCACACAATCTTCAAAGGCACAGTTCATGCCCTGCCCGAAGAAAGGAACAATGGCATGAGCGGCATCTCCTAGGAGGGCCAATTTATCTTCACGCACCCAAGGGTAGCATTTTACAGTTACCAGAGAGGAGGTCGGATTTCCAAAATAATCTTCCAACAATGTAGGCATCATTGGCACCGCATCGGGGAAACGTTTTTTAAAGAATTTTTCAACCTGTTCTTCCGTTTTTAAGGAAGCGAAACTCTCCTCCCCTTCGAATGGAAAAAACAAGGTACAAGTAAAGTCTCCCGCAGGATTTGGGAGGGCAATCATCATATAATTTCCACGTGGCCAGATATGGAGACTTTCCTTATGCATACGGAAGCTACCTTCTGCACCTGGTGGGATCAAAAGTTCTTTATACCCATGCTCAAGATAGCTTTGTGAATAGTTGAAGCGATCTGTTACTTGCAAACGTCCACGGGTAGCCGCAAAGGCTCCGTCTGTTCCAATAATACGGTCTCCGGCTACTTCTACCTCATTGCCTTGTCCGTTGACGAATATCGCTTTAGCTGCATCCAAATCCACATCGATACATTTATGTTCGAAATGCAAGTGAATATTCGGAAACTCATCGGCCAACTCGAGCAGGCGGATATTTAATAGTCCACGTGATACAGAATAAATAGCCTGCCCTTCTTTCCCATAAGGTTGAAAGCCTAAATCACCTTCCACCGGATGCATGGTTCTCCCGTACATCGGAATGGCTTGTTTCAGAATTTCTTCATCCAAACCTACCTTGCTTAGCGCACGCAATCCACGAACTGAAAGGGCCAAATTGATGGATCGACCAGCCGACATGCGGTTATTGCGCATATCAGGACGTCTTTCATATACATTTACCTCGAAACCACGTTTAGCCAGGTAAACCGCCATGAGTGAACCCGAAAGTCCACCGCCTATAAGGGTAATTCTATTCATCGTCAGCGAAAATACATTATTCCTAAGGGTCTATAAAATGACCCATCTCAGGATTTATCAAGGAGCAACCTGCCCTAAGCGTTTAATATCAGTACACAAAAAGTAACCAACAGCACCGCCAGCAATATTTGTAGGAGGATTAGCTGGAGGAGTTTGAAAAGGCCCCGGCGCACCAGAGCTTAGGTTTGATAGCGCATTAAAATAGGTAGCGATGGGCACGTCCAAACTTCTAAACTCCAGCATGACCGAATCACCCGATTGTGCCCGATAAAATGGTAACTCAAAAGGCACACTTTCGAACTTTCTGACATCGGTATTGGTGAACAAGATTTGCTGATCAAAGAGGGTATCATTCTGCCCAAAATTAAAACGGGTAAAAATCTCATCTTCTCTTCTATCGATCGAATAATAGGTTACAGCGTAGCCTTCATCAATAAATCCGCTGGCTGGTCGGTAATCAAATTGCAAAACCGGATCAAGCTCAAACATGGGATATAGGGTGGCTGTGGCGGTATACTCTTTTCCTTCCACCACTACCTTCATAGTATATACCATTGAAGTATCAGGAATATAGCCTGCTGGCGCCTTATATATGCCTTCGTCAACATAATTAAACATGACGGTTCCTTGGGCACTGCTAATCTCTACCGTTCCATCGGATATATACACTGGTGCCACTGGGTTAAAATAATCCTGAGTCTTACTGAGGCGCACATAAGAAGAATCGACTTCAGTAACCAATACCCCCTCAATTACCACACGGGTTTGGGTATCGCCCAATTCAAGATCAACCTTTTGTGTACAGGCGCTAAAGAGGCTTAGGAAAACGATGCTGAGTAAATAGAATTGCTTTTTCATCGTCTTAGAATTTAAAGTTATAGGTTACGGATGGCACCATGCGGAAGAGGTAGGTTTTGTACGCGGCATTTTGTCCGGTATTTTCATCTACCCTAAAATCAAGGGTATAGAAATTTCGTCTGCCATAAACATTATAGATGCTGAACACCCAGCTGCTCTCATTTTTATAGGTTTTTCCTTCCACCTTTTTGCGGTAGAGGGTAGCACTCAGATCCAAACGATGGTAAGCCGGAATACGCAGGGCATTGCGATCACTATACAATGGAATAACTGTCCCATTCAAGGTATATTGACCTACAGGTGCCGTATAGGCATCTCCCGTTGCTAGGATAAAACTACCTGAGACATTGATGCGTTTATTCAAATCATGAGAAGCCACCACCGTTAAATAATGCCTGCGGTCGAAGCGGAAATTATACCACTCATTGCGGTTGATATTATCTGCTTTACGCTCTGATTTCGCCAAGGTATAGGCAATCCATCCGGTTGTTTTCCCCTTGGTTTTGCGGAGGAAAAATTCAGCGCCATAAGCTCTTCCTTTTCCTGCTACTAGCTGGGATTCAATATTCTCGGTAAAGTCAATTGCTGCATTATCAATAAGCTCCACGGTATTGCTCATGTGTTTATAGTATACTTCTACAGAACCTTCAACTTGGTTATCAAAAAAGTTGCGGAAATACCCCACAGCCACCTGATCGGCAATTTGAGGCTTGATGGACGGTGTGGATGGTGTCCAAAATTCTTGGCCAGTAGAAGCTGCAATATTCTGAATTAAATGCAGGTACTGAGTCATGCGGTTATAAGAAGCTTTGATGGAGCTTTTTGAATTCAGGCGGTATACCATATTTAAACGCGGCTCTATGTTAGCATAAGTATTATAGAACTGTCCGGATTCATAAGACACCGTATCGGTTATTGAACCTGGACGAACCGAACCGTCTTGGAAATAATTCTTTTGACCATTTGCATACAGAAACTCGCGGCCCTCTCCAACATTGCTAAAAACAGAAAGTCGGAATCCATATTCCATCTCAAATCTTCCAATAGGTTTCCATTCATGACTCACATAATATGCCTGACTCATTGCTCTTTTCTTTGGAAGTGAGGCTGCTGTAATGATCGACTCTGAAGTAATCGGCTCAATTCTTCCTGGTAAAAAAGTATGAAAGGTATTCCAAAAGCCCCAGCGGAGGGTATTTTTTGGATTGGCGTAATAGGTATAATCCTGTTTGATGCCGATGTCTTCGATATAATTTTTACGTTGGAAGTTGAGATTTTTCGCCAAGTTGAAATCAATCTGATAATTGTATCGACTATAGATCACACTTGTATTTAAGAAAAGTTTTTGATTAAAAATATGATTCCAGCGGGCCGTGGTGGTAGTATTTCCCCATCCAAAACCGGCAATACCTGCAAAGCCAAGCCTATCTCTTCCTGTATATGCAGATACATAAAGGCGATCTTTTTCAGAAAGCTTAAAATTTACCTTCATATTCAAATCTCCAAAGTTGGCGATAGCGTCTTTGGTCATATCACTGAGTGGAAAGAAAAGATCGAAATACGAACGACGGCCAGATATCAAGAAAGAGCTTTTTTCTTTTTGAATCGGACCTTCTAACGTGAGTCGTGAAGAGAGGATTCCAATTCCACCACTTGCTGAGAACTTCTTTGTATTTCCATCCTTCATTCGGATATCCATTACAGAGGCTAGTCGACCACCATATTGCGAAGGAATTCCTCCTTTGTACAGTTCGAAGTCTTTTACTGCGTCGCCATTAAACACGGAGAAGAACCCTACAACATGCGATGGATTATATACGACAGCCTCATCTAGCAGTACTAAGTTATGGTCCACATTTCCACCGCGCACAATGGAAAGGGTATTTCCATCTCCAGCAGACTGCACACCTGGGAGCAATTGAATGGCTTTTATGATGTCTACTTCACCGAGAAGAATCGGAATTTTCTTCACGGTTTTTACATCAATGGACACCACTGACATTTTATTTTCGGTGATATTCTTATCGACTTTATCGCCCGTAACGACTGCTTCCTTAAACTCAAGCGACTCTTCTTTCAACTCAATATTGATGCTCATATCCGCATTCAATTTCAAGGTTGTATCGCGCTCTTCATAACCTACATAGCTATAGGTAATATGGTATGTACCCTTGGGTAAGGTAAAAGAATAGAAACCATACACATTGGTAACCGCTCCTGTTTTCAGCTCTTGCACATACAAGTTCGCGCCGATAAGTTCTTCGCCCGTTTCGGCGTCTGTAATACGGCCGCTCAGGGTCACTTCTTGAGCCATGCTCGCAGTAAACGAGGAGGCAAGAAGAAGTACGATAATTAGAAAATGTCTCATTTCAAATATTCAGTCAATGAATTGTTGCACGAAGAGAATATATTTTAACCATAGTGGACCCATTCTTTTGATAAGTTGTTCAAAATCGAGGGTAAACTAAAGGCAACTCCGCCTAGCATCATACCTTAAACAAACAAGAGTTCGCTGAGAATGTTTAGTCTTTAAACTGCGGATGTGGAATATAGGTTGCATCATGCTTCATGATGGGGAACGTTTTGCTTCGCCAGGCCGCTTTAGCCTCTTCAATTTTCGTCTTATCACTTGAAACAAAGTTCCAGTCTATATAGCGCTCTTCAGCAAAGGGCTCTCCACCAAATAACAGCAGGTGGGTCTTCGGTGCCAGCGCAATTCTGCAGGAATCTTGGGCCTTGGCAACCAGCATATTTCCTTTATCTATCGAATGTTCGCAGGCTTGAATGGCACCTTCTACAATACAAATTCCAATTTCTCCAAAGAGATTATCGCCTGTATTTAAAGCCCCACCCTTTTCACTGATTACTTCAAGCATAAACAACTTCGAGTGGACGGGTACAGGTGATTTCCTTCCATAAGCTTCTCCTGCTACTAGGCGTAATTTCATTCCATCTTCTTCCCAAGTCGGCAAAGATTTGGCTTCTATATGATGGAATTCTGGATCCATGTCTTCCTTTTCTTTCGGAAGGGCCACCCAAATTTGATATCCATGCATCTTCAAATCGCGTCCATCGCGTAATTCGGCTGGGGTGCGCTCGGTATGAGAAACTCCTTTACCGGCGCACATCCAATTGACGGCACCTGGTGCAATTCTTTGTTTCGTGCCGATACTATCTTCATGCACCATCTCCCCGTCTAAAAGGAAAGTGAGGGTTGATAAACCGATATGTGGGTGCTGGTCGATATCGGCATACTGGCCATTGCGTAAAGTTAGGGGTCCCATATGATCGATATAGATAAAAGGACCAACCATGCGATTTTTTCTAAACGGCAATAGTCGGCCGACCAAGAAATCGCCAATATCGCGGGAACGTTCTTCTATGATGAGGTCTGTGTTTGACATGAGTGAGGTTTCCGCCTTCGCCTTCTCCGTCAGCTATGGCGGACAAGGAAGGTGTTAGCTAATGTAGAAGCCAAGTTAAGCGTTTAAGGATAAAATTACATCCTTGGTAGATTAAACCAAAAAGTTGAATGGAATTGACAACCAATTCTTTTGATTCAACGTCTATTGGGTCCATCCGACTATTTTATTCATTATCAACCATTAGCAAAAAAACTAAAAATGCTTAAAACAATAGCACTTTCCTTTACCATAGCCTTCCTAAGTCAACAGCTTTCTGCACAAGACATAACACGCATTCTATTTATTGGGAACAGCTATACCTATGTCAATGATTTACCGGCCATTCTTTATTCCATGGCAGCGTCTACTGGCGATTCGTTGTATTATGAAAGCAACCTTCCCGGTGGCTCTTCCTTGCAGGGTCATGTGTCAAATTCCACTTCTTTAGCAAAAATTAAAAAGGGAAATTGGGATTTTGTGGTCTTACAAGATCAAAGTCAGAAACCTTCATTTCCAGAAAACCTGGTAGAAAAGAATGTTTATCCCTATGCCAAGCAGCTTGACTCCATAATCAATGCGCATAATTCGTGTGCTGAAACCATCTTCTACATGACCTGGGGAAGAAAAAATGGGGACGCCAGCAATTGCAACTTCTATCCTCCATTATGTACGTATGAAGGTATGGACAGCCTGCTCAATCTACGCTATCAAACCATGGCCACACAAAATCATGCCCTCGTGTCTCCTGTAGGACAGCTCTGGAATTATTTAAGAAAAAATCATCCTGGTTTAGAATTGTACGATGCCGATGAAAGTCATCCTTCACGCATTGGGTCCTATGCTGCAGCTTGTGCGTTCTATGTGAGTGTATACCATAAAGACCCAGAAAACATCACCTACCATTTTAACCTTGACCCTTCGGTTACGTCTATCATCAAGAGCGCCGCAAAAACAGTGGTTTATGATCAATACAATTCTTGGAGAAAATTTTTCCCAACAAAGGCCTCGTTTAGCATTGATACCACCCAAGGGAACACGGTAACATTTTCAAACACCTCACTTTCTGCAAAAACCTACCAATGGGATTTTGGTGATGGCTCGGCAGTAGAAACATCCATGAGCCCAAGTCATACCTACGCACAGCCCGGCACCTATACTGTGCAGCTCATTGCGGGAGATTGTCCGTATTATGACACGAGCAGCAAATTAGTAAACATCATAGCAACAGGTATAAATTCAATCGGAGGTCCACACCTGAAAATCTATCCCAACCCAGCTCAAAGGGAAATCACACTATCTATAAACGGAATGAACACGGGTATTGAGCAAATTGAAATTTTTAATGCACAAGGCAGGCGTGTTCTTCAGCTCCAATTGAATGCCACTGAATTCAATGAAAAACTCGCTATCGAAGATTTTCAAAACGGCGTTTATTTCGTGCGCGTTCAAACAAAAAACAAAGCCATCACCTCCAAATTCATTGTTCAACAATGAGGCATATTTAGCAAGAGTCCGTTTAGAAACATTGATAAAAAGTCACCTTTCATTTGGTTGGTGACTTTTTTCATACAAAAATGGCCAGCTCCCCGAAAGGAACCAACCATTAGCTCGATCTGCTCAAATAATTATTTCACAATAAAATCACCCTGCATCTGACCATAATGTCCTGGGAAGGTGCAAAGGTATTTATACGTTCCTGGGGCTGGTGCGTCAAATTCGATGGTTTCACTTTCGCCTGGCCCTAAAATTTTTGTGTAGATGATGGGATCTGCATAGCGATCTGATGGCTGATAACCATTGTCTTTTGCTGCAATTGCTGCGGTAGCATAGGCCACTAAATCCACCCCTTGATCGAGTAAGGTCCAGTTATGTCCCATTGACTCAACAGGCATCGTTCCTACGTTTTTAAAGGTAAGTCTCACCTTTGTTCCTGCCTTTACTTCAATCAGGGTTTTATCAAATTGCATTTGGTCATTTCCCTCAATCGTTACTTCTACGATTTCCTTTTCGGGTGCTGCTGCTGGTTCCTCTTGAGCTGGAGCTTCTGGGGCCTTTTCTTCAGTTTTGCTTTCGCCACCACCTCCGCAAGACGCGAGAAATAGTGTACCAATGGCGAGGGTTAAAATTTGCTTTTTCATATTGAATATTTGATTAATTTGATGCTGATAATGATTGAACAAAACTAGGCAATTCACCTGTCAAAGAACCCAAAAACGCTTCGATGGATGCAATTTCTTCTGGCGTAAATGTTTGTCCTAATTGGGTTTGCCCCATAATTTCAATCGCCTTGGATAATTCGGCCACTGATCCATCATGGAAATAAGGACCTGTTTTCTCACTATTCCTCAAGGATGGAACCTTAAAGAAGAATTCATCGCCTTCATTGGCCGTTACCTCCACACGTCCTCGATCATGGTCTTTTGACTTGGTATATTCCCAGTACGGCCCCTTCACCAATCCGAATTTTTGATACAAACCGCCACCCAAGCCAGGACCATTATGGCAGGATATACAGGCCTTATTGATGAATAAGTCCAGCCCCTCTTTTTGGGTTGGAGTTAGCGCCGTCAAATCTCCTGCGAGATATGAATCGAACGGTGCTGGCGTTTGCAAACACGTTTCAAAAGCCGCTATTGCCGAAGCGATATTATGGAAGTTAATTGGGTCTGTTTCATTGGGGAACGCCAATTCGAAAATGGGGGCATAATCTGGAATCCCCTTAATTCTTTGCACTGCCGCATGTTCATCGGCTAGTCCCATTTCAATTGGATTCAAAATTGGACCCTTCGCCTGTTCTGTAAGGTTTTCGGCTCTTCCATCCCAAAACTGAGCGATATGAAAGCTTGAGTTATAAACAGTCGGACTATTTCTTGCTCCATTTTTTCCCTCATGACCTGGAGAGGTTGGCAAATTATCGACGCCATATTTAGAGAGCATATGACAGGAATTGCAACTCAGCTGATTGTTATAGCTCAATGCCGTTTCGAGGTAGAGTTTTTTTCCTAAAACAGCTATTGGTGAACTAGGATCACCTGGAGTTGGCATTGGAGAAAAAATTGCTGCCGCTGTTTTCTGTCGAGCAATATCGATGGAGTCGACAACAGATTCATCTGCCCTAGATTCGTTTACCGACGGGTCACCACAGGCTAAAATTCCAAAGGAAAATAAGGCTATCGCAAATAGCACAAATAGCGTATTGACTTTTTTCATGTTCGTATGTAGAAATAAACCACCAAACTCGGAACTTGTTAGCGAAAATTCAAATTTCACCAAATTCTTTGACTCAGGATGTGACTTATATCACCTTAATGGAAACTTAGACGCCAAAAATGCCCTATATAAAGCGCTTCAATGCTTCAAGTAAAAAGGGAGGAATAGGCGATTTGCTCTGTTGTTGAAAATCATAGACAACAATCACGTCCTATACAGTGGCTACCCGCTCATGACCCGTATTAAAAAATTTGACGATGGATGCAAAAACTACTTCGGCCAATATTTGCCGCAAGGGATTCAATGATCACCGCGCTTGGAAAGTGCAGGGGCTTCTATAAGTTATAGGAGGTTTTCGCTAAAATCGGACCTACTCCAGTTTCTTTATGGTGGGAATTCAAACCCGCAAACTTCCAAAAATTTGCCTGCGGAGCCTAAATATGTTTAAAATAAGAGACATTGATAATATGGCCATACAAATCCATTTTGCTCCAATCTAAACGAATTATAAATCGGCTTACTCAAATATTCATGCTTGCAATACTTAGCGTCGAATCATACCTCTTTTTTCCAATTCAGCTTAACCCGCGTATCTAAGCCCGACATCAGCTCTGAAATAATTTTATATCGCGGAAATTGATCCAAAACAATCTTGATAAACACGGTAATCGGAATGGACAATATCAGTCCAGGAACTCCCCAAATAAAGCCCCAGAACATGAGCATAACAAGAATCACTATGATATTTATTGAGAATGTCTTCCCCATAAACACCGGCTCCAAAACGGCTCCCATCACCACTTGTACGGCCGTGATGCTAAGAATAAATAGCAAGAGCGTTCCAGAAGGATCCACTTCTATAAATGCAAAAAGAGACAAGAGTAAGACCGATATAATAGAACCAATCATTTGCACAAAATTTATAGAAAAGGCGAATAAACCCCAGAATATCGGAAAGCTTATATCGAAGAACAAACAAGCCAAACTAAATCCGAGCCCGGTAAGTGCGCTGATTAAAAATTTTACTTTGACAAAAGTCAGGATGTCTTTTTCAATTTTTCGAAAGTTCTTCACCGATGCATATCTCACCTTAAAGAGAGTGCTATTTAGAAGCTTTTCAATATTTAAAGAATCGGCCAACAAAAGCACAACAAAGAAGGTAGTCATCAATACCATCGACACCGTATCACTGATAAAATCAAGTGTAGGTCCTATCTTTCCAAGTATAGAATTGTTTTGAAAATAGTGAGCCAAGACACTTTCTCCATTTAGTCTGCTGACCCCTAAAAATTCTTCTATTGCTTCAATTAAACCCGATACTTTCATTTCTGCCTTTTCAATGAACCCATTGTCTGCAGACATAATTTCTTGACTTGAAAGTTGAATCATCGCCGCAGCTAATCGAAAAACAACCATCAAAATCATTACTACCAAAAGTATTGATACCGGTTTGGGAACTTTCTTCTTACTCAACCAACGCAATAGTGGAAGAAACAGGAGGGCAATAAACATGGCCATGACCAGGGGAACAAAAATAAATGCCAGTACCTTCAAAAGATAAAATCCAAGAGGAATGACGAGCATAAGTAGAAGTAAATTTGTTGTTCGAGCTTCTCTAAGGTTCATATTTTATGCGGCTGCAAAATTTCTGCAATTTACCTAAACTAATTCATCCGAAACATCATAAACTAGTCCAACCCTGACTTAAAAAAATCACCATCCGTTGAAGTGCTCAATTACGACGTTAAGCAGTACAGTTTTTAGTTCCATGAGGGAGGCTCCACTTAGTATCATCGCTTGAGCTAAGCGCTGAAACCTTGTGATAAAGTTGTCCAATTATCGCTCAAATTTAATAAGGAGCAATGCATAAAACTTTTGGAGATTCAGCGCTTAATTGGATTTTTCAAAAGAATAAGTGTTATTTTTACACTTTCTATTTTTTGCTCTATGAAAAGAAGATTTACTAAGTTCCTTTTGGGTTCGCTATTTTCAATCTTAAGCGGATTCATGCATAGCAGTTCTGCTCAAGTGACGATGAACCCGCCATTTGCTACCGAATCGGACAATAATGTAGTGCTCACCTATGACGCATCTTTAGGAAACTCTGGCTTACTTGGCGAATCAACCATCTATGCCCATACTGGAGTGATTACAGACAAAAGCACGAGCAGTAGCGATTGGAAGTATGTGGTTGCCAATTGGACGACTAACCTCCCAAAGGCTTTGCTTACACGCATCGGGTCGAGCAATCAATACACCTTAAATATCGGAAATATTCGCAGCTATTATAATGTGCCTTCTGGCGAAACTATTCTCAAAATTGCTTTGGTTTTCAGAAACGCGGAT
>Ga0100393_10001724_pt1 | contig 21704 bp, 23 predicted proteins | sample CryGeymeta201517_FD_81546 | JGI IMG/M metagenome (GOLD analysis project Ga0100393, IMG submission 81546) | Groundwater microbial communities from Crystal Geyser aquifers in Utah, USA - Crystal Geyser metaG 2015-17 | ecosystem: Environmental > Aquatic > Deep subsurface > Groundwater | place... | reverse complement strand
TTACACAGGCCAAACTGATGCTGCACTGACGCCAGCGCTAACAGGTCAAAACTACCACTACGGTTTTTACCAAAGCGGAAGTCATCACCAACAATAAGATGTTCAACACCAAGCTGTTTTAACAACAATTGCTGAATAAATTGCTGCGGCTGTTGTGCTGCAAAAGCGGCTGTAAAATTAACACACAGCAAACGATCAATACCAAGCTGTGCCAACGCCGTGTACTTTTCACGAAAACGACTTAATCGCGCAGGCGCCGCTGTACCAGCAAATACCTCAAGTGGTTGCGGCTCAAACAGCATGACACATGAGGGCAGTTGCTTTTGCTTAGCAATAGCAACCACTTTCGCTAATACTGCCTGATGCCCAAGATGCACCCCATCAAAGTTACCAATAGTGAGAACGCAACCGCGGTGCTGAGGCTGAATATTATGTAATCCGCGAATTAACTCCATGCCTGCCATATTTAACTGCTGCTTATAAACCGCGCATTATAACCACTTAATCAATTGCTTTCAGCAACAGAATTGGCTTTAAAATGTTGCAAACGTACACCTAACACCCATAACAGCGCAAAATACGCGACAACTGCCAGCACACACAGTGTACTCAAACGCCAAACCTGAACGGTTAAACTAAGTTGCACCCAATCAGTCAGTGTTGGTGTATACCAATACAGCACCGCGGCCATCAGGCTACTCGCAATCATTAATTTCAGCAAAAATAGCATGCTGGCTTTACTTAATTGGTACACCCCAACCTGTTTTAAACCACGATATAGCAAAAATGCATTTAAACTGGCAGACATTGCTGTTGCTAACGCCAAACCGACATAGCTTAAAAAAGGCGCTAACATGAGGTTAAATACCATATTCGCCACCATGGCAATAATGCCAATGCGTACCGGCGTTTTTATATCCTGCCGCGCGTAAAAGCCGGGTGCCAGCACTTTTATCAGCATGTAGCTAAGCAAGCCTGTGCTGTAAGCAATTAAACTGTACGACACCATTAACACATCATTTTGCGAAAATTCGCCGCGCATAAACAGTAGCGCAATTATCGGCTGCGCCAGCACGATTAAACCTGCCATTGCCGGTATACCAAATAACGCAATAAAGCGCAGAGACCAATCCAATGTCTGGCTAAAACGCAGGGTATTTTCATTTGCATGGTGACGCGACAAATTTGGCAAAATCACTGTTGCGATAGCAATACCGAATAATCCCAGTGGAAACTCAATTAGGCGGTCAGAGTAATACAGCCAGCTCACGGCGCCTGTAAGCAAAAACGAAGCAATAACCGTATCTAATAACAAATTGATCTGACTAACTGACACGCCAAATAACGCCGGCAGCATTAATTTGCGTATTTTCACTACGTTGTCATCGCGCCAACCCCACTTTGGCCACACTAACAAGCCGGCTCTGGCTAAAAACGGTAATTGAAACAACAATTGCACCACACCGCCAATAAATACGCCCCAGGCTAACGCCAGCGCAGGCTCGCTTAACGTTGGCGCCATAAATAAAGCACAGGCAATAATGGCAATGTTCAAGAATACTGGCGTAAAGGCGGCTACTGCAAAACGATTATAGGTATTGAGTACCGCGCCAGACAACGCGACTAAACTAATAAACCAAAGATATGGAAAGGTAATTTTCAACATCAAGCTGGCAAGCTCGAACTTATGCGCTTCGGGGCCATCATTTAGCCATTCAATAAACCAACCCGTCATAAATAACATGGTAAGAATCGGTGAAGCTATCACGCCAAACAATGTCACTAGGGTCACAATAACCCCCAGGGTTCCGGCTACTTTAGCCAGCAATTCGCGCACAGCATCATCACCGTGTTTGGCTTTAACTTCAGCCAACACCGGCACAAATGCCTGTGAAAAAGCACCTTCGGCAAACAAACGGCGTAAAAAGTTGGGTATCCGATTAGCAAAAAAGAACACGTCAGCCGCAGCGCCAGCACCAATAAAGTTGGCAACTACCACATCCCGTACCAAACCTAATACTCGCGAAATCAATGTCATAGCGCTGACGATAAGGCCTGATTTTAATAACTTTGCCGACACTGATATGTCCTTATATAATGAAGCCGCTATTTTGCCTTGTTATGACAACCGATTACCAGTAGGTTCACAGATTAAAATCTGTAACTTTACCGTTAAAGCATTTGACAACGGGCCATTAAATAGGCATATTATGCGGCCTTTGATGGGTCCGGTTTAGTTTTTTAGGAGTGTTACCTTGGCTAACATTAAGTCTGCTAAGAAGCGCGCAATTCAATCAGAAAAACGTCGTCAGCAAAACGCTAGTCAACGTTCAATGATGCGTACTTTCATTAAGAAAACCTACGCGGCGGTATTAACTGCTGACGTAACTGCTTCAACTGAAGCATTCAAGAAAATGGTGCCTGTTCTGGATCGTATGGCCTCTAAAGGTCTGATCCACAAGAACAAAGCAGCACGTCATAAAGCTCGTTTAAATGCACATGTTAAAGCATTAAGCGCAGCTTAAGACACCAGTTACAACAAAAAAGCCGGCTTACGCCGGCTTTTTTGTTGTTGTTAGTTTATCGGATCTGAGCAATACAACTTGTGCAGCAAGGCAATCAACTCTTCTGCTTCTTTACTCTGCAGGCTGTAATATACCGTTTGTGCTGCCTTACGCGTTTTAACCAACTTATGCTTGCGTAATAACGCCAAATGTTGCGACAAAGCAGACTGACTCAATTCAAGCTTTTGATTCATTTCACCTACTGACAACTCACCTTCTAATAAGTGACAAAGAATAAGTAAACGTCGCTCATTCGACACCGCTTTAAGCAACTTCACGGCTTTTGCCGAGTTTTCCAGCATATCTTGTAAATTCATTACGCCTGACTCTGTCTTTCGTGATGCCTAATCTTACCGATTAAAGGACAAATCGACAATATAATCATTCTTATTTAACAAAGAATAACGTTTTAACGACCTGCACACTGAGCGGCCTTACTGCCATACACGTATCCTTAATGACTGAATTCATTCCATCGGACAAATACACACTTCTACCGGTTGTTATTGTAGAACCAAAGTAAAAAGGTGTTAAAGTCATAACTAATTTAGCAATAACGGGACACAGTAAAAAGATGAAATGCTGGCTAACTACTCTTACAGCGGCACTGAGCCTAAATGTCGCGGCAAATGACCTGATATTGGACCACAATCTGGCCTATCAACTAACAGAATCACTCACGGTAGAAGTGGGCCAGCGTCTTGCTGGCAGCGAAGCAGATGCACGTGCCGTCGCCTGGGCTGAGCAAAAATTTAACCAGTTGGGGTATGACAAAGTCTGGACCGAACCGTTCAACATGCAATACTGGGAGCGTGGTCAGGCAAGTTTAACTGTCAGCGCGCCGTTCAAACAAAGTTTGGTCGTCACTGCGCTTGGAGGCTCCATTGCCACTCCAGTTGATGGCATTAACGCGAAAGTTGTCATGTTTGACAGTCTGGAACAACTGAAAGCCGCAGCACCGGCCCAAGTTAAAAACAAAATTGTATTTATTAACAAAGGCATGGGCAAAGATAAGCTCGGCAGTTTTTATGGTGCTGTCGTCGGTGCTCGCGCAACTGGTGCCATTGAAGCAGCCAAACTTGGTGCTAAAGCTATTGTTATTCGCTCGGTTGGAACCAGCATTAATCGTTTCGCCCATACCGGAATGATGCGCTACAGTGATGAAGTAGAACGTATCCCGGCAGCTGCTATATCAGTACCTGACGCGTTGCAACTGGCTAAAATGCTGAAACTTAAACCTGAGCTTAGCTTGCAACTTAACATGCAAAACAAATTGCCCGGTACCGTCACCAGCTATAATGTGATTGCCGAAATTACTGGTAGTAAGTACCCGGAAGAAATCGTATTAATTGGTGCTCACCTGGACTCATGGGATGAAGGTACCGGCGCGCTGGATGACGGTGCTGGTGTCGGCATAGTTATGGCCACTGCTGCCCTATTGAAACAACAAGCGCGCCCAGAGCGCACCGTGCGTGTTGTGTTATTTGGTAACGAAGAAGGTGGCTTAATAGGTGCCCGCGCCTATGCCGCCAAGCATGCTGCCAACTTATCTAACCATGTATTTGCTTCTGAATCAGATTTTGGCGCTGGGCTTATCTGGCGGCTAGATACCGGTTTTGGTGAAAAGTCCTTAGCATTTGGTCGAAAACTACAAGAAAAGCTGGCACCTTTTGGAGTAACAATGGGTGATAACACCGCTTCCGGTGGACCAGACATTTCTGTTCTCAAAGCCCAAGGCGTGCCAGTTGTTAGCCTGCAACAGGATGGCACAGATTACTTCGACTATCATCACACACCAAATGACACTCTGGATAAAATCGACCCAGCTAAGCTGCAGCAAAATCTACAAGTTTGGCTAACGACAATAACGACGATAGCCAATAGTCAAATTGATCTGAGAAAATAATTTAGATCCGATGATGCAGTGGTCTGTATCTTTTTACCAATACAGGCCGCTGATGTTTGCGAGAACTTACACGAAGCATCCACACGTGAATTCCAATTACTAGCATCAACATAGCAAATGGATAAGCGTATGTATTTTCGCTACTAACAAATAGTAACAGTGCAGCCGAGCAATAGCTAAATGGTAGCATTTCATAAAGCCAGAAAGGCAGTACTCCGCCGTATTTCTCATTAGCGTTTTTTACATCTGAACGACGATTATTAGAGCGTAATATCCAAATCACTGCACCTGCGGCTGCGATATAAAGCCCTGGCAATATAGCCAGCCAAGAATCGAACATCAACAGAGTGCCCAAGCCTAATCCGACATATGCATAAGGTAACACTTCGTACACTTTTCCAGGCAACATAATCTACCCTCCATGTTTAGCTCCAATTAAGTGTAGAACACTTTTTAACCAGCGGCGCAACCTTTGGTTTAATCCATCAATTTAACTAATCTGAATGCGGTAAAATTACTCAGTTGAGCAAGCTAGTCCAGATCAGCATAATGCGCACAAATTTTGGTCAGGTTAGCAATTGGAAAACGCACCATGGAACATATTGTGTTCGACATTATCAGCTGGATTGGTTTAACAATCTGTATTGGCGCGTTTTTTATTAAAGACGTTTTTTGGCTACGCCTCGCCACTTTAGTAGGATGCAGCCTGCTCTTTGTTTATTACAGCCATATTGCTATTCCACAAGGTGTGATTTCTAATTTATTAGTATTATTAATTAATGCTTATTACTTATTACACTTCGCAAAAGCCCGACGAGCGGAAAAAGCAAGTCAGCAGTCGGCTATTCCGGCTCGTTCGTTGACGACTGAAGCGGAGTAACAGCGGCTTACTTCTTTTGTCTCGTCTTTAAGCGGGTTATAATTATTCACCCGCTAAGATAAGAGTATCCAGAATGCAAAACGATGACATAGACATGTTTCTGCAAGAGATGTCTGGTGTTAAACCTCTGTCACAAGATGAGGTATTGCTGGAGCCAGGTGAATTCAGTCCAACCTTGGCTCAACAAGCCAGACGTAAAGCAGCAGAACAGGAGATGGAATACGACGCTAACTATCTCAGCATGGAATATGTTGACTTAGTCAAACCCGATGAGCCGTTTACCTACAAGAAAGATGGGGTTCAGGATGGCGTTTATCGCAATCTGCGCTTAGGAAAATATCAGCTGGATGCTACGCTAAACTTGCTTGGCAAAACGCTGGCCGATGCACGTCGTGAACTCTTTTTCTTCATTGAAGACTGCCACAGACGCGGTATTCGTACCTTATTAATTCATCACGGTATGGGACGAAACAGTAAGCCTCATCCAGCTATTTTACGTAGCTACGTGTTTAAATGGCTACCTCAAATACCGATCGTTTTAGCGTGTAATACGGCGCAAAAACAACATGGCGGTTATTCAGCTATTTATGTACTTTTACAGAAAAATTCTGAACAAAAAAGAGAGAATCGGGAACGACATAGCAAACGCTAGTCACTTAAAACATCAAGGGGCCGGTACCGCGTTCACAGTACAGACCCCTTGAATTTAGATCAATCCATTTGACCAGATTCGGTTCCTGCTATCCACACAAAAGGCAGACAGCTTCGGCTTTGGTTAAAAATGCCGATAACGCCATTAAACATACAACAACAGCGATTGCGGTAAAGCCAAAACCACGATTGGACGCTTTACTCATAATAAACCTCAAAACACATTTTATTATTTTATTTAGTAGCTTGGCTTAAATTATCTTAAGCCGGTACAGAGTGTAGTTAAATTGTAATAAAGTTACAATAACTGTATATTTAACCAGCATTTTCAGCATAATACGCCAAAGCTGAATAAACAAAATCTGCCGCAAGAATACGGCCATCATTTAACTGCGGTAATGCCTCTTGCGTTGTTTCACTATGGGTCAAAGTAAACCCTGCTCGTTGATAATTTTTTAACGCAGAAGGATGATCCGCAGAACAGGTATGCAGCCATATTTTTGTTGCCTGCCATTGTGCCGCAAGCATCACGGCGGCCTGTGCTAAAGGCTGGCCTAATCCTTGACCAATGAATTGAGGCAACAAACCCAAAAATTTAATTTCAACACTGCCATCGTCATGCTTTAGCAATTCAACATACCCCGCTGGGGTACCTTTTACCCACAACAGCCAGGTACGTACTTGTTGTTGTGTTAAATACTGCAGCCATTGCTGATAAGTCCAGCTTAGCCGACTAAACCAACGCCAAGGCCCGCCAACGGTGCGAAACATAAATTGATTTAATTCTGGGCTAGCTATTTCTGCCTCTACCAACTGCACCTTGTCAGGCCACGCCACGTGTGAGGGGATATCTGCATCAAACTGCAAAAACCAGGTGGTAATTTCGATTGTATCGTTTGTCGACATATTAATAGCCCCGCTTAATATCTACCAGATTCAGCATCATTTCGCCGCGCATACTACGCCGATAGTTTTCAGCAATCTGTGCCACCGCCGTATTCACGTTTGTCACGGCAGAAACGTGTGGTGTGATCATAATGCCAGCATGCTGCCAAAACGGATGATGCTTGGGCAACGGTTCTTGCCGAAAGACATCAAGACAAGCTGCTTGTAACTGGCCACTATCCAGCGCCCGCAGCAAGGCGTCGTCATCGACTATGGCGCCGCGTGCTACATTAATAAACACCGCACCCTCTTTGAGCTGTTGAAAAAACGCTGTATTTATCTTGTTTTCTGTAGCAGGCGTTAATGGCAGTAAACAAATGAGAATATCGGCGGTTGCCACTGCAGCCGCTAAGCCATCATCACCAAAATGGCAGACAATGTTGTCTAGCGCTTTGCGGCCTCTAGACCACCCATGAACGCTATAACCCAGTTGAACAAAATGCTGTGCGACGGCAGCACCTAATTCACCCAGCCCTAACACGGAAATAGTGCCAAATTTTCTGGGACTTTTCGCTTTCCAAACTCGCTGCAACTGCTGAGCACTAAACTGATCCAACCTTAGCCTATAGTGATTCACCACCCCATCCAGGTAACGCACCATGGTGTCGGTTAGCATTGGATCTACAATGCGTGCTATGGGCAAGGCTGGCAACGCGGGATCTGACAAGATAGCATCAACACCAGCACCAAAACATTGAATAGCTTTTAGGTTTTTCATGCAGGCCAGGCTGCCATGTGGCTGCTTCCAAACGACGGCAAAATCAACCTTGTCAGGATTAACAATTTCCGGCCATATTTCAATGTGGGTATCGGGTAGCAAATTCGCCAAACGCAGGCGTAAGTCATCTAATTTACGATCAGGGATGATTAGGGCAAGGCTCATAGGTCACCAAAACGTCAAAAATGCGTCATACCGTTGACACAGCCAACAGTAATGCTGGAACGGTTCAAAGATAACATGGTACAGACTGATGCTGAACTGCCGCACTATCTTTTTATCTGACGTACATCTGGGCTGTAAAGACTGCCAGGCTGATTATCTGCTTAACTTTCTTGAGCAAGCTAAGGCCGATACCATTTACCTGCTGGGCGATATCGTGGATCTTTGGGCTATGCGTAAACAAGTTCATTGGACACTAAGCCAGAATAAAATTGTGCGTTGTTTGCTGGATAAAGCCGAACAAGGCGTCAAAATCGTGTATATCCCTGGTAACCATGATGAAGCCATGCGACTTTACGCCGGAAAAAGCTTTGGCAATATTCATATTGCACTACGTGGTAGCCATACCACAGCGCAAGGCAAAAAATTGCTACTACTTCATGGTGATGAATTTGACAAAGAGGTGAATTTTGGCCGCGCCCAAGCCTGGCTTGGCGATAATCTGTACGATTTACTGCTATTTTTAAACCGTTGGTATAACCGGCTGCGTCGTCTTACCGGTGGCAGTTATTTTAGTCTTGCCGCTTACATTAAAAGTAAAGTCCCTGGCGCGCAAAATGCCATTGCTCGTTATCGCGATGCGGCTATCGCTAAAGCCAAACGTGGGGATTTTGATGGCGTGGTATGCGGCCATATCCATCACCCGGAAATTCGGCTACAACAGGGTATTATCTATTGTAATGATGGAGACTGGATTGACAGCTGCACCGCCTTAGTTGAGCAGTTAGATGGCAGTCTGGCGTTGTATCATTGGACAGAACAAGCCGAGATAATTGCTGGTCTGCCGCTAACAGGTAACAGTAAAAAGGCTGCCTGAAATTTCCACAAACTGCCATAAAAAAGACACCTGAATGTCATACAACACCATTAGCCTGATTGCAGCCTATTGCAGTGCTACCGGAGCTAAGTATGATCAGTGTTGAACAAGTGCTTTCACAAAACCTTCCCGGGCTAACCAGCAAGCCCTGGCTTTATAAGCCGGTAAAAGGTGCCTTGCGTCGGTTGTTGCATGAACAGGATTTTATCCGCTTTGCTGAGCGCTACCCGCATTTGCAGGGGTTAGAATTTGTTGAGCAGGTACTGGATTACTTTAATTTTCGCTATGCCGTACGCGATAACGAAATAGAACGCATACCCTCGTCTGGCCGCATCGTTATTATTGCCAATCACCCAATAGGTTCGCTGGACGGCTTAGCCTTACTAAAGCTGGTAAGCGATATTCGGCCAGATGTAAAAGTTGTTGCTAATCAGCTACTCATGGCACTGAAACCACTGCATAATTTATTGCTACCGGTAAATAACATGCAGGGGGGTACTGAACGGCGTGCGCTGGATAATATTCAGCAGCATTTAGCCGCAGAAGGCGCATTAATCTTGTTCCCATCTGGCGAGGTATCCAGGCTGCGCCCAGATGGTATTCGGGATGGTAAGTGGCATAACGGCTTCCTGCGTTTTGCCAACAATGCCAAGGCACCCATTTTACCCGTATTTATTGATGGCCGAAATTCGGCACTATTCTATGGCGCTTCTATGCTGTACAAACCGCTGGCAACCATGTTGCTGGTGCAGGAAATGTTTAAGCAGCAACGCAAAAAACTCGAAATACGTATTGGCGAGCAAATCCCTTATGACGCTTTTGCTAATTTAGCATTGGAAACCCAAGCCAAAGTTAAGTTATTTAAAAAACATTTGTATCGTCTGGCCAAAGATAAGCCGCCGCTTTTTACTACCCAAAGTGCCATTGCTCACCCGGAAGAACGGATAGTGCTTAAAAAAGCGGTAGAGAACTGCGAGTTGCTGGGCGAAACCGCCGACGGTAAACAGATTTATCTTTATCAACATCAGCAAAGCTCTCCAGTTTTAAGGGAGATTGGCCGCCTAAGAGAATTTGCGTTTAGAGCCGTGGGCGAAGGCAGCGGATTACGCCGTGATATCGACCGCTTTGACAGCTACTATGAACAGCTTATTTTATGGGATAAAGATGACTTAGAGATTGTTGGCGCCTACCGTTTTGCTAACACCCGCAATATTATTGCAAAGCACGGTTTAACTGGGCTTTACACCGCATCTCTGTTTCAATTCGACAGCAGTATGCAGCCTTATTTAGATGCGGGGCTAGAGCTTGGACGCAGCTTTGTTCAACCTCGGTATTGGGGTAAACGTAGCTTAGAATACTTATGGTATGGCATTGGCGCATACTTAAAGCGTAACCCGGATATACGCTATTTATTTGGTGGTGTGAGTTTGTCACATAGCTATCCGCAGGCAGCTCGCGATTTGATGGTGTATTTTTACAGTTTGTACTTTAGTGATCCAAGCTGTGCCGCCGTATCAAAACAGCCTTATCAGCTACCACAGGCGATACTCACTGAGCTGCAACAACACTTTTGTGGCAATAACTACCTTGGCGATTTTACCCAGTTAAAACATTTACTGGCCAATATGGGCGTTAGCGTGCCCACACTGTATAAACAATACAGTGAGTTATGTGAACCTGGCGGCGTGAAGTTTTTAGCCTTCGGCACGGATCCTGATTTCGCTAACTGCGTTGATGGCTTGGTGCTGGTTGATATGACGATGTTAAAAGCGAATAAAAAAGCACGCTATATCGACTAACCTCCTTCTTCACTTCTATTCTTATAAACCAGCACTGGCAGAAAATACTGCCAGTGCTTTAATGTAAAGGTTACGTAAAGTTCAGTTTCAATTCAGCCCCAGCCCCCTATAAGCTATACAGTGTACAAAAAGCCATCAGCGCAACAATACCCTGACGGTGAAACTGAGGATAGCAAGATGAAAAATCTCATGCTGCAAGTAAGCCGGCTACTAGCCGCTGTTTTAATTCTGCTTAGCACAGCGAGCGTTACACTAGCCAATGAAGACGCTTTAACTCAAGCAGAACTGGATCAAATGCTCGCACCCGTTGCGTTGTATCCTGACACCGTATTAACCCACGTACTGATTGCGGCAACTTATCCACTTGAAGTGGTGCAAGCATCACGTTGGGTAAAAGCGAACCCTAATCTAACGGGTGAAGACGCAGTAAACGCGGTTGAAGATAAAGGCTGGGACCCAAGCGTTAAAGCTTTGGTGGCATTTCCACAGCTACTGACACGGCTTAGTGATGATTTAGACTGGACCGAACAATTGGGTGAGGCGTTCTTAGCCGATGAAGCCACCGTTCTTGCCAGCATTCAAACCCTGCGGCAAAAAGCGTATGACAATGGCGCGCTAGATGATAACAAACACATTGTGGTAGAACGTGAACGCGAAATCATCATTATAGAACCAGCGCGTCAAGAAGTCGTGTATGTGCCGGTATATGATACTCGTGTTGTTTATGGTAACTGGTGGTGGCCTTCTCACCCGCCGGTATACTGGCACACAGCAGGCGCATACTATCGTAATAGTCCATTTTATTGGGGTGTAAGTGTCAACGTTCGTCCCTGGTTCTATTTTGGCATATTCGACTGGCGTCAACGCCATGTGATAGTTCAACACAATTACTATCGCACACCGCCACGTTATTACCCAAAACGCCACAAACATTATGCTGATGCCCGTCGCTGGCACCACAACACCGAACACCGTCGCGGCGTACACTACCGGCATGAACGTTTAAACCGCGACTATAATGCAGGTTATGGTTACCGCCAGCCTACACGCGAAACGAAAAGCACAGCAGTCCAGCGTACTAGGCCTGAACGTGATGTGTCTGTACGTGAACACAAACAGCAGTATCAACGTAAAACGGCCGAACAAGTTACCGTGCTAAAGCGCGAACAGCGAATTGGCGATGGTGATGCACGCCAGCGCAATGAGGCACTGCGCCAGCAACGCAGCAAGTATGATGATCAGAAAGTACATGCTAACAATAACCGTGATGAGCAGCGGCAAAAAGCCCAACCGCGTTTGAATGAGCCTCTACGCGACCAGCGAATGGTTAGGGAACCGGTTACTACAAGAGCCGTCAGTACTGAACAGTTACGCCAGCGTGATACGGCTCAACCACAGCGACGCGTAACACCAAAGCAAGAGCCTCAGTATCGCACTCCGGTCGCACCTCAGCGCCAGCAGCAGGTGAATGTACAGCGCCAAGTTCAAAGCGCTACTCAACCAACAGTAACGATACAACGTGCGCAACGTGAGTCGCCTTCACGTCATACTACCGCTGGAACAACAGAACGTAAGGCAAGAAGAATTGAATAGTTAATACTTTATTGATGCAAAACAAATTACGGGGCTGATTATTTACTCAGCCCCGTTTTTATTGATCCAGACCAATATTTCTCATCGCCAAAAGCAGACAATCTTCGCAGAACTTATCTGTGGAGAGTGTTATGAAAAAAACGATATCCTGCCTTACTTTAGTTACAGTGCTGGCTTCAGCACCGGCTTTGGCAGATTTTGCAATAAACGTCGGCGCTATCAGCGTCGCACCTGACGACAGCAGTAGCAGCTTAAATGTCATTGAACAAGTTGCCGGTTTGCCAACGGGTTCTACAGCAGTAGGTGTTAATTCAAATACTCAATTAGGCCTGACGGTAGACTACCAATTTACACCACAGTGGTCAGTGCAGCTAATTGCTGCAACCCCATTTAGCCACGACATTGCTGTTAAAGGTTCAGCCATTGACGGTTTAAAAGTAGGCAGCACTAAACATTTACCACCAACGTTGCTGGCGCAATATCACTTTATGCCAGCAAACGCTACATTCGATCCTTTTGTTGGCGTCGGCCTGAACTACACGGTTTTCTTTAATAGCCAAACTGACACTGAGCTTGAAGGCGCTCTTTCTGCATTAAATGTTACAGGCCTGAATGACGTTGTAGATTTAAAACTAAAAAACTCTTTTGGTTTGGCTTTACAAGCAGGGATAAACATTAGTTTTACCGACAACCTTGGCATGCATTTAATGTTAAGCAAAATAGACATTGATACCACAGGCCGGGTACAAGTGAATGGCAGCACAGTGCAAAGTGTCGATGTGAATATTGACCCCTATGTTGCCATGGTTGGTTTACGCTGGCAGCTATAACATCCAAAGAGTAGCCACCTAGACTAAAGGCGACTGCTATGCTGTCGCCTTTTTGCGTTACACTGGTATCAATCAGTTACACATGAGCCAAACGGAGCCCAACAGTGGCAAAAGATCCGGAAAAACTAAACTGGCAGCAGTTGTTAAAATCTGGCGATCGTATTTTTATTGGCTCACATGCCGCTACACCAACCTTGCTGATAAACGATTTAATTACTAACGCCAAACAGCTGCACGATATTGAAATTGTACAGGTGTACTCTTTGTCAGATAATAAGTGGGCAGAACCAGAACACCAACAGCTGTTTAAAATTAATGCCTTGTTTATTGGTGGTGAGCAGGTACGCCGTGCGGTAGCAGAAGGCCGCGCCGACTATACTCCCTGCTTTATGTCTGACATACCCTCGCTATTTAGCGACGGCATATTACCCTTGGATGCGGCGCTGATAATGGTTAGTCCGGCTGACGAGCACGGATATCACTCGCTTGGTGTCTCTGTTGATATTGTTTCAGCCGCTGCCAAAGCAGCAAAAAAAGTTATTGCTCAGGTTAACCCGTCAATGCCCATTACCTATGGCCAGTCGTTTATTCATAAAGATCAAATCAGTGCTTATTTTTATGCCGAACAGCCCCTTGCACAGATGCCAGCAGTAAAGTTGGACACCGTTACCGAGCGCGTTGGCCAGTATGTGTCTTTATTGGTTGAAGATGGTGCCACCATTCAAATTGGTGTTGGCAAAATGTGCGATGCAGTGCTGCGCTACCTGGGCAACCACAAAGATTTAGGCATTCACAGTGAAATGATCACCGACTCCATGATGGAGCTGATTAAAAAAGGCGTCGTAACCAATCGCAGAAAAACTTTTCACCCTGGCAAAACCGTGGCCAGCTTTTGTGTTGGTAGTAAGGCGCTATACGATTTTGTGCACTGCAACCCGCATATGGGCTTTTACCCTAGCGAGTATGTTAACTCACCGGCCAATATTGCCCGCAATGAAAATATGGTATCCATTAACAGCGCAATAGAGGTCGACTTGACTGGGCAGGTTGTCTCAGACTCTATTGGGCATTTATTCTACAGCGGTATTGGCGGTCAGGTCGATTTTAGCCGTGGCGCTTCGATGAGTAACGGCGGCAAGCCCATTATTGCTATGCCCAGCACAGCAAAAAACGGCACAGTATCACGCATTGTTGCCCATTTAAGCCAAGGTGCAGGTGTTGTCACTTCGCGTGGCCATGTACATTATGTCGTTACCGAATTTGGCGTGGCGTCTTTACGTGGTAAGAGCATTCGCGAGCGAGCCCTGGAGTTAATCCGCGTAGCACACCCGAAGTTTCGCCAGCAACTGCTGGAGCAAATCCGTCTGCATTTCTGGGTGCCGCATTATCAGTTACATACCCCCACCGAAGTGCCAGAACTTGGCAGTATTGGCTTTAAAGAACTGTTTATTGATGGCGAAGAGTTTGATCTGCGGCCACTAAACCCGTCAGACGAGCGCCGGTTACAAGAGTTTTTTTACTCGCACACCAAAGAAACACTGCAACTGCGCTACAGTGCTGTGCCAACACAAATGAGCCGGGAGAAATCTTGCACACTGGTTGGCGTCGATCAATCCAGAGATTTGGCGCTGTGTATTGTTAAGCAAAAAGGCTCAGCAGTACAAATCCAGGCCGTAGGACGTTATTATTTACTCAATGATAATCAAGGCTGTGAAGTAGCTTTTGTTACGCGTGAAAAGTATCAGGGTAAAGGCATGGCCAAGCGCCTGCTGCAAGAACTAATAGAGGTAGCCGAGCAACGTGGTCTGAGTAATATGCTGGCTTTTGTCCGTGCGGAGAACAAAGCCATGCTGGCAGTATTCCAAAAAGCCGGCTTTGCGCGGCTGCCCGGTGACGACCCAACCGAAGTGTATTTGCAATTGCGCTTACCACGCGTAACAAGCAATGGAGAACCTAGCTGATGGCCATTACCTTGTTTAGTCACCCCAGCTGTTACCAGCACCTAGCCGGCGATGACCATCCTGAGCAACCAGCCCGCCTCAGTGCGATTAATGATCAGTTAATACGCTCTGGTATGGAGTATATCGTGCAGCAGCGCGATGCCACTGCTGCCACCAAAGATGCGGTCTATCGCGCGCACAGCAACTTATACGTCGATGAAATTTTCGTCAAGACACCTGGTGAGGGTCATATCTGGCTGGATCCGGATACCCAGATGATGAAGCATAGCCTAAACGCCGCCCTGCACGCCGCTGGCGCGGGTATTAATGCGGTAGATTTAGTGATGCAAGAGCCCAATCAGCAAGCATTTTGCAGTGTGCGCCCACCTGGACATCATGCTACCCGCGGCGAGGCCATGGGCTTTTGTATTTTTAACAATATTGCTATCGCAGCTTTGCATGCACTTGAACAGCATAAGCTTGAACGTATCGCTATCGTCGATTTTGATGTGCACCATGGTAACGGTACAGAAGATATTTTTGCTGGCGATGAGCGGGTGTTGTTTTGCTCGTCGTTTCAATTTCCGCTTTACCCTAATACGGGTGACACACCGCTGGGCAATAATATTGAAAACCTACCACTGCCCGCCTTATGCAAACCAGCGCTATGGCGCGAGCAAATTGTTAAGCACTGGCTGCCTCGTATAAACCACTTTAAACCGCAGCTTATTCTGGTATCAGCCGGCTTTGATGGCCACCGCGAAGACGATATGGCGCAGTTTCTGCTCACCGAAGATGATTATCAGTGGATAGCACAACAACTGAAGCAATTAGCCGACACCCACTGCGACGGGCGTCTTGTAGCTACGCTGGAAGGTGGCTATGCCTTAAGCGCACTGGGGCGCAGCGTGGTCGCATTTTTAAAAGGGCTTATTTAGGTTCTTGATGTAGTGTTATAGGCTGGCATGAGCAGGGTGTAGCTCAACAAGGTATGCAGATGGCTGGCCATGCTCCGTGCTCTTTCGACAATTGCAGCTCTGCCAGAATCCTTGTAGCTTGACGCTTGAGGTTCGTAACTAGCTCAACTTTGATAGCGTCACCCAGTTCTAATTGCAAAGTGACACTATAGTATCACTTTACGGATGAGGTAATCCTAGCTGGCAAGGCTTTAGAAAATGCAGATTCAGACTATTCTTGCCTCGTTTTTCTGTAAATTTTTAATGGGCGAAACATTGCCTTGGGCAGGCGTTTCTTGAGGGCTGACAACTATCTGCCTTTGGCAATTAGTCCTTCATGGACCGGTCTTGATTCTTGCCTTCGTTGAGTGGCAATTAGCAAGACCTACTCCATAGCTTCACATTTAGAGAACCAAACTGAGCTTTGCAGAAATCAATTTGACCAGGCGTTAGAATTTTTACCACACTCTTTTTCTAATGCCCTTTTTTGATCACTAAGCATTTTCACATAATCGGCTTTTTCTTTGCCCTGCAGACCATCTGCCGCCTCAATTAAAAAGCCAAGACTATTCCCTTTTCTCCAACATTCATCAGATTTCTTTTGCGATTTTTTTGCATTCTTATCTGCCGATTTAGCGGTATCGGCAGTTTTGTTCTTTTTTACACCTTCAAACTTTACTGGTTTGGTTTCGTTTACATTAAGCTCTTTAGCCTCACCAACCTCATTTGGCTTTGTTTGTGAGTAATGCGTTACACCTTTTTCATCAACCCAAGTGTAAATAGCCGCATTTACGACAAAACTGGCGAAAAATAAACTACAAGACAACACGGTAACAACCTGCAATTTTCCTATCATTGTATACAACCTAATATGCCAAAAACTACAGCGCTTATATCGGGTTTACAGCGCTATGCCTTAATTGCATGCTCATTAACTGATAAAACGCTCCCTTTTGTTGCGCAGACAAATGCTGCGGCCTGCCCTCTTGCACTAAACGCCCTTGCTCAAGCACCAAAACCTTATCAGCTCTGGTAATGGTAGAAAAACGATGAGCAATAATTAACGTCGTTCTGTCTTGCATCAGATAATCTAACGCCTGTTGCACTAAAGTTTCACTTGCAGCATCCAGCGCGCTGGTTGCTTCATCGAGTATCAGAACCCGGGGATTCCGTAATATTGCCCTGGCTATGGCAATACGTTGTTTCTGTCCACCCGATAATTGCGCACCATGTTCGCCAACTTGCGTTTGATAGCCCTGAGGAAAGCGACGGATAAACTCATCCGCACAAGCCAATGTTGCCGCTTTTATAACCTCCGCGTTGCTGACATCACGTTCAGCAACAGCAAACGCGATGTTTTCAAAAATGCTCCCACTAAACAACGATGGCTCTTGTTCTACGACAGCAATTTGCTGACGTAAGAATGCCGTATCCAAATCAGTCAAATTTTCAGAACCGAAAATAATTTGACCTTGTTGTGGCTGATAGAACCCCATTAGCAAAGCAACGACAGTAGACTTTCCTGCACCAGATGGACCAACAAGCGCTACTTTTTCACCGGGTTGAATACTGAAACTCAGCTGCTGTAACGCACAATGTTCCGGCCGTTCTGGGTAACTAAAACTCAGGTTCTGAAACTGTATGGAACCATCAATTTCTCGACGTTGGCTACCTCCAGAATGCTCGGCGTCGCTCATGAGATTGAAAATTTTGCTGGTCGCTCCTACTGTTCGCATCCACTCCCCCCAAAAGTCACTTAAGGTGGAAGCAGACATACTTAGCATGCCGGCATACAACACAAAACTTGTAAGGTCACCGGTCGAGATATTACCTGAGCTAATTTGGCCAGCGCCCAGCCACAGCGTTAAAAGTAATGAACCGAAGGTCAGCAGCAATGAACCCGACTGAAATTTGGCAAATAGCGCGGTGTTCTTGAGAGAAATATGTAGCGACTTTTTGTTAGCGTCGACATAACGTTGATTAGCAAAAGATTGCTGGTTAAACGCTTTCACCAAACGAATATGGCTTAAATACTCCTGAGCGGTCTTACCGCATGCCGCTAAAGCATCTTGTTTTTGCTCCGACCGGACTCGAAACTGCTTACCAATCCATTGCGCCATGAACAAACTTAGCGGAATTAGCATGATAAGCACTGACGCGAGGGATAAAGAAATACTCAGCATCATAATTAAAGCACCGATAAATAATAGCGAAGCTCGTAAAAATAGGGCCAATCCCATCGTTAAGGTGTCATGCAAAGCCTCTACGTCTGAACCTAAGCGGCTGTTAAGTTCTCCAACATGATGTTTATCAAAAAATGTAACAGGTTTATTGAGTATACTTTGATACAACTGCTTTCGAACGTGATGCACGAGCAAGTAGCCGGTTGACTCAAACACATAGTAGCGACCTGCCATTGCTGTAGCCTGTAGCACTAAAATACCCAGCATTAATATTGCCAGCCGGTTCAGCAATGCAATATCCGGTGTGTTCAAATGATCAATGAAATACGCTAGCCCTTTAGGTAGGGCTAGTTGAAAGATAACCGTTAAAACCATAAGGGCAAAGCCACAAGCAAGGCGCCAACGAAACAGCCATAATAATTTGAACATTTGCTGTTGCACTTTACTGTTCTGGTCAGCCGGCATCATGCAACACTCTGTTCAACATCCGTGAAGCCCTTTAATTGTTCGCATAACAATTGCCAGTTTTCGTCGCCTATCAAACCGGTCGCTTCAACTTGACCTTGCTGATCAATGAAAAGATACGCTGGTGACATTTGTTGGGGGTTTAATTGCACATAGTCTGATTGTCGCACCATTAAGCAATGGCTTGCTAATTCTGCATGCGCTAAAAAGCGTCGATAAGGCCTTGCTGACTCATTCGTAATAAGTTTAATCTCAAGCCCGGCACCTGATGCCAATAACAATAATTCTGGTAGTTCACTTAACTTAGTTTTGCACTTTGCGCAGCGACTAGCTAACAGCAGCAGCGCTGTAGGCCGGCCATGCTGCCAAACGGGTGAGACCTCTGCATTAAGTAGCGCTTTGCCAAGCACTAAAGGCAAAGCAGTCCCTATCGCTAATGGTTCCGGAACCCTTGTAAAACCGGGTAAATACCTAACCCGTTGGTAAAGGGCATAAGTCAGCTTCAAATTCAGCCCAAGCAACAAAGCCAAGCAACACACTAATGCACTTAGCAGCTGTACTTCAGTCATAGTCGCTCCTTTTCGTCAGCAACTCAGTAGCCTCGTGCAAATGAATTAACACCACGGCAAAAACAAACGCTATCGATAGCACAGGCATAAACATTGAACTTTGCAGCTGCAATTCTGGTGAAACCAGATATAAGCTCATTGCACATATCATTATCGCGTTACGAGAAAGGTCGGCAATTGAAAAAGTTCGCCGTTGCTCGCCAAAGCAGTTACATGTAACTGGCCCACGCCACAAGTAAGTTAATACGAGCACCAGACTAAACATAGCCATCATTGACAAAGCTAGCGTCATTGCAATTTTGGCTGAGCCTAACGCCGAAAACAGCCACCAGGCTATGCTGATTTCCAACGTTGCGATAGTCAGTGCAGAAACGGTACGGAGTGATTCCGGCATACCAAAAGATTCAACCAGGCTGTGACTAAAAGCATTCTTGTTTATAAGCTTGGAAACCGCTGCGATTAAAAACAACCAGGCAATACTGTAACGGCAAAGACTTAATAGTAATTCCATACTGGTTACTCTTGCAGCCAGGCAGCTTTCATTTGATCTGGCTGCTGAACGCTCAAATACACCCGCTCAGTACTAATCAAAGCCGTATCAACTCTGCTGTCATCAGCGCGCTCAACTGCCCCTGCACCAACAGATTGTTGTAATGTTAAAGACAGTTGCCACAGCAAGGCTTCAAGTTGAGGTTCACGCTTTACATTAAAGCCAAGTTGTCGCATCTCATCGCCTGACAAAGCGTAGTGATGAGAATGATACCCAGCGAGTAAGTTTCGAATCATCGCGGCACGTTGTTCACCAGGCAGCGCAGGAAGCTGCCATTGCAGTAATTGCTCACCAATAACCTGCGCCTCTAAGCTTGCACGGTAAAATGCCGTCAAGGTTGGAGGGAACAATTGCTCACACAAAGTGGTTAATAATGCTGTTTGGCTCTGCTCTGAACTAAGCCCAAACCAATCTGCAGCCATATCTTTGAATTTAGAAATATCTAAACTTGAAACCGCTGTTGCGGCTTCACCGGCACCTGAACCATGTAAGTGGGGATCGATAGGAGAAAACATGGCCAATTCGCCGGCAATAATATTATCAGCCGCCAATGCCAACATTGTTGCTGCAGACTGACAAAAGTAAGGCACCAGTATATTCAATTGCTCGCAGTAACTGCGCAGCAACATTGCAATACGCCTACTCGCATTTATCTCTCCGCCACGGCACTGCAGCACCACATCGAGTTGCCGAACGGAACCTAAATGTTGTAATTCGTTATACAAATGCGGCAACAGATCCAAATCTAAATGAGTTGCAGCCAGCACAAGTACTTTACTGTCCCTTAACTGCTCTAATTGCGTAAGTGTCGAGCGAAACTCCACTGTTTTTAGTTTTGACATAACGCACTCTCTGTTAACAGATCGGCCATCACCTGGCAAAGCTGAAACTCTGGCACCTGTTGCTCAACATACAAAAACTGACCGTTGGGATTATTTTCCAGAAAAATCAGTTTCTGTTCCGGACTAACAATAAAATCCAGTGCGCTATATAACAAACCATAGCTACGGACGAAATTCAGGATAGACTGCGCCCATTCTCCCGGTAAATGATAAGGACTGTATTTCGCCACGACACGGCTATCTCTGCAATCGACACTATTGCTATTGTCATAATTAGCGTCAATGCGGGCAGCAAACACCTGATCTCCTATAACGGTAACCCGTAACTCGTACTGCTTTTCGCTGTAGTGCTGAAAGTGACACGGTAGTTCGGTGACGGCCGATAAATCTGACAAATCCTTTTCTGTTAATAAGGTTGTAGCCAATCCGGTACAAAGCTGTTGATCTTCATCAACTTGTTCTGCAGCTAGCCAGGATGAAGACAAGGCTTTAAAAATGATTCCACCACGACTGCTACTTGCCAAGCGTCGCACGCGGCTGGGTATATTAGTAATTAATGACTCTGGAATATCAAAACCGAAAGCAATAGCACGTTGTAACTGCTCAACTTTCCACATCGCGCCTCTTAGCTGCAGAGGATGATTTACCCATAAACACTTCAAGCTATATAGTAACCCCAGTAAAGTGTGCTCAGTTTCTTCAACAGCAAACGCTTGCTCTTGTTGTGATAAATCAGCGGAAATAAAACTAAATGGAGCGGGTTTGCGAAGCCATACTGCGGTAATGTCGGCAAGTCTGATACGTTTGCCTGAAGGTAGATGCAACAGCTCGCCGTCCAAGCCATCCGGCGTGTAGCCATACCAAAACTGATAGTCACGAGGAAAACAGTCTGCGTCCAATCTGAACAATTGAATATCCTCGTGTGATATCAATGACAAAACCAGATCAACATGAATATCTTCAGAGTGGGAGACGGCCAGTACTACAGACATCAAACAAAACTCCACAGAAAAAAAAGCCCTTCAACCTGTGAAGGGCATTGATAAAACTTAGCACCACATGCCAGTATCTCTGCCGAACCGTCCATCAGCACGATAATCTGGCGCTGAGCAACCCGCTGTAGCGGCGCTGTTGCGAGCTTGCCATTTATCAGCATCTTTTGGAGTATTTTTAGCTTTTTCAGCCAATTTGAAAGCGAACAATTTAGGTTGATTTTGCTTTTGCATTTTAAGACCCTCGTTGATTAACTTTTTATTCTCATTTATCACTTATGT
>Ga0100393_10001716_pt1 | contig 21779 bp, 19 predicted proteins | sample CryGeymeta201517_FD_81546 | JGI IMG/M metagenome (GOLD analysis project Ga0100393, IMG submission 81546) | Groundwater microbial communities from Crystal Geyser aquifers in Utah, USA - Crystal Geyser metaG 2015-17 | ecosystem: Environmental > Aquatic > Deep subsurface > Groundwater | place... | reverse complement strand
GTAATTTTCAGCTCAGGCATGAGCTTTATTTCTTACTGGTATTCTGATAAAATTGCCTTGTCTATTAATCGAGCCAGAGAAGTGAAGCACGAAGAAAATCCTGAACTTTTCCATATTGTTGAAAATCTTTGTATTACCGCCGGCTTGCCAATGCCCAAAATTTACATTATAGAAGATATGGCACCCAATGCCTTTGCCACTGGCCGGGATAAAAACCACGCCAGCATTGCCGTAACGCGGGGATTACTGCAAAAAATGAACCGCACTGAACTGGAAGGCGTAATCGCGCATGAATTGTCACACGTCGGCAATCGCGATATTCTGCTTTCAACCGTGGTAGTTGTCTTGGTCGGTTTGGTAGCCTTACTGTCTCATTGGTTTTTGAGATTTTCTTTTTGGGGCGGCGCCAGACGAGGCCGCGATAACAGGGAAGGAGGTCAGATCGGCGCAATTCTGGCTTTAATCGGCATAATTTTGGCCATTCTCTCGCCCTTGATTGCCACTTTGATTCAGTTGGCGATTTCTCGCAAACGGGAATTTTTGGCTGATGCTGACGGCGCGTTATTGACCAGATATCCCGAAGGATTGGCTTCAGCTCTTGAAAAAATCGCGGCAGATCCTGCACCATTAAGAGTGGCTAATCAAGCCACTGCCCATCTTTATATTGCCAACCCTTTCAAGGGCAAGAAAATCAGCACTTTATTTATGACTCATCCGCCAATTCAAGAGAGAATAAAAATTTTAAGAGGTATGGATATATGATGTGTCCTAAATGCAGAAAAGAATTAGAAAAAGCCATTTTTCACCAGACAGAAGTGGATTATTGCCCGCAGTGCCTTGGTATTTTTTTTGATGAAGATGAATTAAAACAGGCAAAGGATGACAGAGACAGAGGTTTGCGATGGCTGGACATTGATTTATGGAAAGATAAAAATAAGTTTAAAGTGGCTTTTGGCATAAGGCTTTGCCCTGCCTGCCGGCTGCCGCTTTATGAAGTTTATTATTCAGATACCCGAGTTGCAGCGAAGGGTGAAGATGAACGAAGTTCATCGATTTCGGGAGTGGTGGTTGATGTTTGCAACGTGTGCCATGGAATTTGGCTGGACAGAGGTGAATTTAAAAAGATTGTCGGGTATTTGAAAAAAGAGGCAGAATACGAAATTTTAAATGATTACATAAAAACCCTGTCTCAGGAATTTTGGGAAATTTTTACCGGACCTGAAAAATTAAGGGAAGAAGTTTTGGATTTCCTCAGCGTTTTTAAAATTATAAATTATAAATTTTTGGTTCAGTATCCTTATTTATCTAATATAATTTTAAATTTGCCCCGTTAGAAATTGATAAATTTGTAGTGGGGTTTAGCTTGTTAAAATTATGGCAAAAAAAATTCGCGTAGGCATCATTGGCGTCGGCAATTGTTTCGCCGGTCTGATTCAGGGAATTGAGTATTACAAAAAACCCCGCACCAGAACTTTCGGTTCGGTACGGGGCAGGAATAAAAACAAAAAAATCATCGGCCTGATGCACGAAAAAATCGGGCCCTATGATTTTTGCGACATTGAATTCGTTTCTGCTTTTGACGTCGGAGCAAATAAAATCGGAAAAAACCTGAATAAGGCAGTTTCCGCTTCCCCTAATTTAGTTAAATGGATAAAACTTCCAAAGAGTCGGGTGATTGTCAGAGAAGCACCGGTTTTGGACGGCATCGGCATTTATGTTGAAAATAAAATAAAGCCGTTAAAAAATCCCAGCCCGATTGAAAAATTGAAAGAGGAAATTGAAAAAGAACTTAAAAGAACAAAAACAGAAGTTCTGGTTAATTATTTGCCGGTCGGTAGCCAGAAAGCAACCGAGTTTTGGGCGGAAATGGCTTTAAAAACCGGTTGCGCTTTTGTCAATTGTCTGCCGGCTTTTATTGCTTCGGACAAAAAATGGGCAGAAAAATTTAAAAGAAAAAGAATTCCGATTATCGGCGACGACATTAAAGGTCAAATCGGAGCCACCATTGTTCACCGAATTTTGGCCAAACTCTGTTCGGACCGAGGAGCGACCATTGATAAAACCTACCAGATAAATGTCGGTGGAAATAGCGTAACCGGCGATCAAATGCTTCTGCTTAAAATAAACGGCGAAATTAGATATAAAAAAATAGGAGAATTTATTGATAATTTAATAGAAAATTGTGAAGCCAAGAAAAGAAAAGACGGGAAAGAAGTAATCACAAAAGATGATTGTTCTGAAAGAATTGAATGCTTAACAGTAGACGACGATTTCAAAGTAAGAACAATCCCAGTGGAGGCTTTTATTAGGCATAAAATTTCAGAACCTATTTTTGAAATAGAACTGGAAGGAGGAAGAAAAATAAAAATTACCAAAGACCACAACTTGTTTATTTTAGATGAAACGGGCAGGCTTAGAGAAATTCCGGTAAAGGAGCTGAAAGCCGGAAAAAGCTTTATATCTGTACCCGAGAATTTATCTTTTTTCCAGGAAGAAAAGCGATTTATAGATTTAAAATTTTATTATAGAAAGTTAATGCAGAGTTCTTCTTACCGGGAAGGAAAGGTAAAAATTAAAAACAATTTTTTTGAAATTTGTGGTTACCCGGAAATAAAAATTCCGGTGAAATTTCCTTTATCGGATGAATTTTTACAAATTGTTGGAATATGGCTGGCTGATGGTTCGTATGACAGGAAGGGAAGCAGCAATATTGAATTAGCTTGCGGTAATGACTCCGATTCAGTAAAAGTGGTGGCATCTTTTTGTAAAGACCTCAACCTTTCTTATAGAATTAAAGGTGGAAAACAGGTCGGATTAAGAATAAATTCAAAAATATTGGGCTCGCTTTTTAAAACAGTTTTTGAACTGAAGGGCATCGCTTTTACCAAAAGAGTTCCTTCCTGGATATTTAATCTTTCTGATAGACAAATCAGCCAAGTATTAAAGGGATATGTCAGTGGAGATGGGGGTACGATTGGAGACCAAGTGAGATGGACGTCAGTTTCAGAAGAATTGATTAGAGATATCCAAACATTATTTTTAAGGATTGGCATAAATTCCACAATTTTTAAAGAAATATATCCGACAGGGAAAAGAAAAAAAGCCTATCCATCGCGAATAGGATATTGTTGGCACGGACTGATTACGGGATACAAAGATTTTAAAATTTTTACGGAGAGAGTGAAATTTCTTCAAGAAGAGAAAAATCAGAAACTTTCAATAATTTTTAAAGATAAAAAAGAAAGCCTCAGAGAGAAGTTAATTCCCAACCTGTCAGTCCTTAGAGAAAGATGGAAAATAAAATCAGAGACTTGGTGGAGATGTCCCCAGATTTCAGCAGGAGTAGTTATGAATCAATTAGAAAAGGTAAAAGACGATAATCTTAGCAGTCATCTGTATAACCTGTGCCAGGGAGAAGTAAAGTTTCTAAAAGTAAAAAAGATTAAACAAATTAAAAGCGGGGAAAATAAATATGTCTACGATTTGAGCGTAAAGCCTTACGAACGTTTTATTTGTTCTAATATTTTAGTCCACAATACTGATTTTTTGAATATGTTAGAGAGGACCCGTCTGGAAAGCAAAAAAATCAGCAAAACCCAGGCAGTGACCAGCCAGATTAATAAAGAAATTCCGGCAGACAAAATTTACATCGGCCCTTCTGACTTCATTCCTTTTTTAGGAAATATGAAATTGGCTTTTATCAGGGTTGAGGGAAGAATGTTCGCTGATATTCCTTACTCGGTGGAACTGCGACTGGAAGTTGACGATAAAGCCAATTCAGCGGGCGTCGTAATTGACGCCATCCGTTGCGCGAAACTCGCTTTAGACAGAAAAATCGGCGGCTATCTTGATGTTAGCTCTTATTTTATGAAACATCCTTTGGTCCAAAAAACCGATAACGAAGCAAAAGATATTGTTGAAACATTTATCAGAAAATAATTTTTAAGAACAAAACAAAAGGAAGGGTGCAAGAGTGGTTTAATTGGCGGTCCTGGAAAGACCGTGTATCGAAAGGTACCGTGGGTTCGAATCCCACCCCTTCCGCCTTCGCCTCGCTGAAGCGTGGCTATGGCGTGACGAATTCCGCCAGTAGACACACGCGAAAGCGGGCATACAATGCACTACGTTTACAGCTTAAAATGCAAAGATGGTTACTATATTGGCTGTACAGATGATCTTGAAGATAGATTGGAAAAACATAAAAAAGGTTATGTACCCGCAACAGCAAATCGGCTTCCGGTGAAATTAGAATTTTATTTTGTTGCTCACGACAAATACAAAGCATTTGATTTCGAAAAATACTTAAAATCCGGCTCTGGCAGAGCGTTTATTAAAAAACATTTTTAAATGAAGTTATGGCGAAAATTGCCAAAGCACTTAGTGTTTCAATTGAGGACTTAATAAAATGATTACGCCTAAGGACGAATTTGAATTCCGTCTCGATGCGAAGATTACTCATATCACCGATAAGAAAATTCTCGATTCGCTTCGTGACTTTGCACAACGGTGCAACTTTCGTCCCTTCACCACAAGAGAATATGATCGATGGAAAGATAAAGTTTGCCACTCGTGGACCGTTTCGAATAGGTTCGGGAGCTGGCGCCGAGCACTCGCATTGATTGGGATTGAGACTGGAGTGAAATCCCGTAGATTTTCGTCTCAGGAGCTCATGGATAATTTAGAACTTGTCTGGCGAGAGCTCGGGAGACCGCCTGGCCAGCCCTCTATAGCGAAATACGGATTCAGGATTTCCACTGGCCCTTACCAAAGGCAGTGGGGTAGCCTACATAAGGCGTGCGTTCTACTTGCTCGTTTTAAGAGAGGCGAGATTTCGGAGCAACAATTATTGGGTAGTGTTGCTTCAAAGCAGGCGAGGGTCGCATTGCCTCTTAAAATCCGCTGGGAAGTACTAAAGAGAGATAACTACAAATGTGTTAAGTGTGGCAGAAGTCCTTCTGTTGACAATAAAGTGCGATTAGAAGTTGACCATAAAACTCCAGTCGCAAAGAATGGCCAAAGTGATATAGAAAATTTACAAACTTTGTGTTGGGAATGTAATCAAGGTAAAAAGGATAGAATTTAAAAGTTTTTGTTTCCGATGAGTAAAATCAGTTATTATTTTTTGGACGTGCTTTTAACATGTTAAAGAACCCCAAACCTATGAAGAAACATAGCGAAATCCAAGCGGCGTTCACATGCGGCGAGGCTTTTCAGCGGACGGCAGAGGAATTAATTCCTATGATAGGATCAACAAAAGTGGAATCCTCTAAAGCTATGTCGAATGAATTGGGATATATTGTGGTCTGTGCGGCAAACCTTGCATTTGCTATAGAACTTTACTTAAAAACCCTACTCATGCTTTTTGACTTGAAGGTACCACAAGTTCATAATCTCCACTATCTGTACGACAAAATACCTCGGTCAGTCAGGAAACTTATCGAAAGTGTGTATGAAACAGCTTGGCCTGACCAAGTACGCCAACTGCACGGTCGTGTAGCCGTTACGCTCGCCAAAGGTCTATCAGAGAAACCACGATGGGACAATTATAACAAAAAACAATTGGCTCTGCCGGATTTGTTGGCACGATCGAAAGATCTATTCCAGTCGTGGAGATATATCTTTGAGTTTCGCTTGCCTAAACATAGTTCTTATCAGTTTCACCAATTCGAGTACGGTCTTTTGTGGTGTGCCGCTGAGGTAATCAAAGCTGAGATCAAAGTGCGTTTAGGCGAGGTGAGGAAGCACTATTAGCAGGTCCTATTTCCAAAAACTTGAAATCGTCCTTTTCGCTTCCGCTTCAAGGCGAGGCGGGCGGAAGGGGGGTTCGGTCTTTGCCCTTCCGCCCGCCTCGCCAATCAGTCGTAAAATCAGTTCGCCTCAGTAGTAGAAACTTTGTTTCACTACGGGGTAAAGATTTTTTCGAACGCACACCAAAATGGAAATTCAAAATCCGGAACTTCATCGGGTTACGGCTACAGCGATTATCCATAAAGATGGCAGATATTTAATAGTCAAAAGAAACCCTGACAGGAAAGTTTTTCCGGATAGGTGGTGCGTGCCGGGCGGTGGCTTGGAAACGGAAGATTATATTAACACTCCCAAAACAACGCCCGATGCCTGGTATTTTGCCGTAGAAAATTCTTTGAAAAGAGAAATAAAGGAAGAAACCGGCTTGGAAGTAGGAAAGTTAAATTATCTGCTTGACCTCGTTTTTATTAGGCCTGACGGCATTCCGGTGGTTAATTTAAGTTATTATTGCGACTGGAAATCAGGCGATGTCAAACTAAACGACGAAAACGTGGATTACAAATGGGTAACTTTTGAGGAAGCAAAAAATTACGATTTAATTGAGGGAATTTTTGAGGAAATTGAAATGGTGAAGAAAATCAAAAAGGCCGAAATTGGTTAAAAATTAAAAAATAAGTATCCCTATGATGGAAAATCTTCTTTTGTCTACGCCAATTTTAATTTTAATTTTGGTATGGACCTTGCCCTGGAAAGGAATAGCTTTATGGAAAGCAGCCAGAAATTCGCATAAAGGCTGGTTTATCGCTTTACTCGTTGTAAACACCTTAGCCCTCTTGGAAATCATTTATATCTTTTATTTTGCTAAGAAAAAAGTAGAGCCCATTGAAAAGAGTTAGTTATTCGTAAAAATTAGTAATTCGTAGAGAATTATTTATGTTGAGTTCTCCCGTTGATGAAATTAAAAATCGTTTGGATATAGTGGAAGTGATAGGTGGTTATATTAAACTTCACAAGACTGGAGCTAATTTTCGGGCGGTTTGCCCTTTCCACTCTGAAAAAAAACCGTCTTTTTTCGTTTCACCGGCCCGTCAAATCTGGCATTGTTTTGGCTGTCAAAAAGGAGGTAGTATTTTTAATTTTGTGATGGAAATTGAGGGAGTGGAATTTGGCGATGCGCTGCGAATTTTAGCCCAAAAAGCAGGAGTTGAGTTAAAACCCGTAAGCAAGGAATTAAAAACCGAAAGAACCCGGCTTTATGAAATTTGCGAATTGTCCGCCCGATTTTTTGAGAAACAACTGGAGGGAAATAAAATCGGAGACAGCGTCAAAAAATATCTTTTAGACAGAGGCATAACCGAAGAATCAATAAAAAAATGGCGACTGGGTTATTCTCCTGACAAGTGGCAGGGACTTTCCGATTTTTTAGTAAGTCAGGGTTACCAGAGGGAAGAAATTCAAAAAGCCGGTTTGGTTGTAAAAAATGAAACCGGAAATTATTACGACCGTTTTCGGGGCAGAATTATTTTTCCGGTATTTGATTTGAACTCTCAGGTGATTGGTTTTGGCGGCCGGGTTTTCGGAGAAAAATCAAAAGATGAAATAGCCAAATACGTCAACACTCCCAATACTCTTTTATATGATAAAAGCCAGGCCCTGTACGGTTTGGATAAAAATAAGATGGAAATCAGGAAAAAAAACGAATGCGTTTTGGTGGAAGGTTATACCGATGTGATTTTGCTTTCCCAGGCCGGTTACACCAACGTGGTCGCCACTTCCGGAACCGCCTTGACTCCTTATCAATTAAAAATTATCAAACGTTATTCGGAGAATCTTTTAACCGCCTTTGACATGGATGTGGCTGGAGATTCTGCGACCAAAAGAGGAATTGACTTGGCTCAGACCTTTGGTTTTAACATCAAAGTTCTTTTATTGCCGGAAGATTCCGATCCGGCCGACATTATTTCTAAAAACGCAAAAGACTGGGAGAATATTTTGCAAAATTCAAAATCAATCGTTGATTTTTACTTTGATAGCACTTTCTCGCGGCACGATTCAAAAACGCCGGAAGGAAAAAAAGCTGTTTCAAAAATTTTGTTGCCGGTAATAAAAAGAATTCCTAATAATATTGAGAGGTCTTTTTGGGTTCAAGAGCTATCCAAGAGGTTAGAGGTAAAAGAGGAAGCGGTTGCAGAAGAGCTGAAAAAAACAAAATTGAGCGAGGAAGTTTTTGGATTAGAAAAGGAAGAATTGATAAATTTACCTCAGAAATCCAGAAAAGATCTTTTAGAGGAGAGGCTGGCCGTTTTAATTTTGCGCTCGCCGGAAAATCTTAGTTATCTTTTTGACGACGTTCTTTTACTTCTATCTCCTCAGATTCGCCAGATTATTTGTTATATAAAAGAAAATCCGGATTTTACGAAAGCCATAAGCGCCGGTCAAAAAGTCGATGAACTTCGTTCATCTCCACCCTTCGCTAACGCTCGGGTAATTGAAACGCCGGAACTGTCAAACGAATTAAATAATTTGCTGAATGAGCTTTTATTGAAATCAGAAATTGAAACAGCCGGACTTGAAATTAATGAAGAATGCAAGGATTGCTTAAGGGAAATAAAATCTCTGGAAATCAAGAATAAATTAAATGAAATTTCAAAAGAAATTAAAAAGGCGGAAGAGTTACATGAATCTGAAAAACTTGACAAATTACTCCAAGAATTTAACCAATGTTCCAAATCGCTCTGCGATTTCGAGCAAATTTCCCATGAAAAAAAAGAAAGTTAAAAAAAATAAACGTTTGAAGAAAAAAAAGAGGGCGTTGAAGAAAAAAAAAGCGGCCGGAGGCAAAAATAAAAAGAAAGTTAAGAAAAGAAAGGCCGCAAAGCCGCGTTTGGCTCGGAAAGTTTATCTCAAAAAGAAGAAGAAAAAGAAAAGAATTTCGCGAAAAAAGAAAATTAAAATTTCTCGCCGCCGCCCCCCCAAAATTTTTTTAACGGAAAAAATTCAACAGCTGATTGAAAAAGGCAAAGAACGCGATTTTGTTACCGTGGCTGAAATTTTATATTTTTTTCCGGAAATAGAAAAAGATATAAAAGGGTTGGAATTCCTTTATGAAACCCTGGAAAAGGAAGGAATTGAGGTTAAAGAAGCCAGAGAATTTTTAAATGTAGAGGAAAAAACGGAAAAGATTTCAAAAAGAGTCACAGAAACAAGGCTTGATTCTATTCAAATGTATCTGAGAGAAATCGGAAAAATTCCCCGCTTAACTGCAGAAGGAGAAAAGGAATTGGCTAAGAGAATTGAAAAAGGAGATAAAGAAGCAAGAAAGCAGTTAGCGCGCTGCAACTTGAAATTGGTCGTGGCTTTTGCTAAAAAATACGTTGGTCGCTCTCCTAACTTGACCTTGCTGGATTTAATTCAGGAAGGAAATCTGGGACTTTTCCGCGCCGTGGAAAAATTTGACTGGAGAAGAGGCTATAAGTTTTCCACTTATGCCACTTGGTGGATAAGGCAGGCAATAACGCGCGCCTTAGCCGACCAGGCAAGAACCATCAGAATTCCCGTCCATATGGTGGAAACCATCTCAAAATACGCCCAGACAAAAAGAAGATTGCTCCAGGACCTTGGCCGGGAGCCTCTGCCGGAAGAAATTGCATCCGAAATGGGCATTGAGGTAGCCAAGGTTCATCATATAATGAAAATTTCCCAGTACACCGTTTCTTTGGAAACGCCCGTAGGCGAAGACGAAGAAGACAGCGTTCTGGCTGAATTTATTGAAGACGAAAAAACGATTGCCCCTTCTTTGGAGGCAGGCAGAACTTTGCTTAAAGAAAGATTGAAAGAAATTTTGGTTGACCTGACTCCGCGAGAACAGAAAATAGTTTCAATGAGATTCGGCTTAGACGATGGTATTACTCACACCTTAGAAGAAGTGGGTAATGAATTTGGCGTCACCCGAGAAAGAATTCGTCAGATTGAAGCGAAAGCCTTGGAAAGAATTAGAGGGCACCAGGGATTAAAAAAGTTGAAAGGTTATTAAAAATATAGTACAATTAGAACATTCCCACCAAAATTTCTCTCCGGTGTAGCTCAATGGTAGAGCGACGCTCTGTTAAAGCGTGGGTTGTAGGTTCGAGTCCTACCACCGGAGCGAAGCGTTGGTGGGAGATAGGTTGTAGGCTCGCCCCGTAGTGAAGCGAAGCTTCTACTACTGGGGTTCGAGTCCTGCCTCCGGAGCAACTTCGGACTTTGAGAGTATAAAAGCCTCAAATTCCGTTCATTTTCGCCATTTTTAGAGGTTCGAACCTTGTTATGAATGGCTCTGACCTCGGGAACCATCCCCTTTATCTGAATAAGGGGATTTTCTATTGAAATTGTGAGTATTTTGTCTTTTGTGGGGAATTTCAACCTCTTTTTTCATAGTAATTTTCATTTACATTTCTATTCTGACAGATTTTGTCAGTTTCCTATTTGACTTCTGTTTTGTAATCTAATATAATCTTATATAGTTAAAGTATAAGATAATTTATGGCAAAAAACAAGCGATTTGACCAGCGGCTGGCTCAAATTCCAGCTGACATCTGGTCAAAAATAACACAAATTGATGAGTTAAAAGGGCAATGGATTGCCGGGGCGCGATTAAGCCCTCAAGTCTTGGGCCGTCTCAAGCGGTCAGTTTTGATTACTTCCACTGGCGCTTCTACTCGTATTGAAGGCGCTCGTCTTTCTGATGAGGACGTAGAAAAAATGATGCGTGGCATTGATATTCAAAAATTCACTGACCGCGACAAACAAGAGGTGAAGGGTTATTTTGAGTTGCTTGAAAATGTTTTTGATTCTTGGAGATCACTTAAGTTTTCAGAAAGCACTATTAAACATTTTCACAAAGAGCTTTTAAAGCATGTAAAGAAAAACGAACTTCACAGGGGCGATTACAAAAAAGAAGAGAATAAAGTGCAGATGATTGATGCGGTCGGCAAATCCGTTGGTGTTCTCTTTGATACCACTCCAGCGTATCTTACCCCGAAAGAAATGCAGGAATTAGTTGAGTGGACTCAACAAGCTCTTGCTGAAAGAAAATATCATCCGCTTCTGGTTATCGGTAGTTTTCTAGTTGAATTTTTACAAATACATCCATTCAAAGACGGCAATGGCCGGCTTTCTCGCGTTTTAACCAATCTTCTTTTATTAAAAGAGGGCTATTTGTATATGCCTTATATTTCCCACGAGAAATTGGTTGAAGATAATAAACCAGATTATTACATGGCTCTGCGAAGAAGCCAGAAGACTTTTAAGACCGAACACGAAAATATTATCCCGTGGCTTGATTTCTTTTTGACCATTTTTCTTAAACAATCGCAAATGGCTGTTGAATTGTTATCTAAAGAAAACATAGAAAAACTTCTTTCAAAGAAGCAACTTGCGGTATGGCAGTATTTACAAGAAGTGGAAGAGGCAACTCCTGGCGAGATTGCCAAAAAAGCAAAGGTTGTCCGTCCAACGGTTAATCAGGCCCTAGATAGGCTTTTGCGCCTCAAAAAAGTCGAACGCATCGGGCTTGGCCGAAGCACGAGGTATAGAAAACTATAAAAATATGAAATCGCCAATCCTTAATTCGCCATATCTTGAACCGAGTCGTCATTTTAAGTCGGATGAACGTGGTTTAACGGAAGAAATAATTGATAGTCGGCGCCTCAGCAGTTTTTATATTCCAGTGCCGCGAGCAAAAAACAAAAAAAAGCAAGCGGAATTGAATTTATCTGAGGGTGCTTTTGGCAGCGAATTGCAAAAGGAAAATGAATTTATAAACAAGGTTCGTGACAAAATAAAACAATGGCTAGAAAGTGGCTATTCTGGAATTACCAAAACATCGCGTGATCTCCTTTCTTATTGGTGCGATAAAACTAGAGAGAACAAGCTGTTCTTCTGTCAGATAGAAGCGCTTGAGACATTAATGTATATAAATGAAGTTGCAGAAAAAGTTGGCGACAATTGGATATTAAATGAATTAAAGAAATCTAATACAGATGCAAACCCTGGTCTTTATCGTTTAGCATTCAAAATGGCTACTGGTTCTGGCAAGACCGTAGTAATGGCAATGATCATTGCCTACAATACTTTAAATAAAATTCGCTACCCGCAAGATACTCGTTTTACCGATGCCTTTGTAATAATCACGCCCGGTATTACTATTCGTGACCGTCTTAATGTATTAAAACCCAACGAAACCCAAAATAATTATTACCGCCAGCATAATATCGTTTCTTATCAAGATTTTGATTTATTACAGCAAGCGACCGTCTTTATAACTAATTTCCACCAACTTGAACTTAGACAAAACCCTCGTTTTCAGGTAGGAGCAGTTATGAAAGCAGCTGGCATCTTAAAAAATGAGGCTGTCAAAGAAACTCCGAATGCCATGATAAATCGGGCTTTTAAAAGCATATTAAACAAACCGCGCGTGGTGGTGATTAACGACGAAGCCCATCATTGTTATCGGGAAAAACCAACTCAAGAAAGGCTATCAGGTGAAGATAGACAAGAAGCAGACGAAAATAATAAAGCAGCGCGAGTATGGATTAATGGTTTAGAATCCTTAACTAAGAAAATTGCCGTCAATGCGATTATAGATCTTTCCGCAACACCATATTTCCTTAGCGGTTCAGGTTATCAAGAGGGCACAATGTTCCCCTGGGTTGTTTATGATTTTTCTCTTTTAGACGCGTTAGAGTGCGGAGTTGTTAAAATACCAAGACTTCCAACTGAATCTGACACAATTTCAATTGATGATGTGCCTGAATTTCGCAATCTTTGGTTATATGTTCGAGATGATTTACCTAAAAAAGGATTAAAAACTGGCGGAAAAGATTATCTATCTGTTAATATTTTGCCCACTAAACTTCAGGAAGCTCTAGAATCTCTTTACGGCAATTACGAAAAGAAATATTACCAGCCGTATTTAGATAATAAAAAACAAAATCAAAATGTTATGCCTCCTGTTATGATAATTGTTTGTAATAACACTGCTGTTTCGGAATTAGTTTATCGCTGGATAGCAGGATATGAACGGGAAATAGCGAGCGGGAAAATTAAAATTGAAAAAGGTAATTTGGAAGTATTTCGTAATGAAGACGGAGTTCAATTTTATGATCGGCCGAACACTTTGATTATTGATAGCGCTCAACTGGAAAGCGGAGAAAAAATTAGCGATGAATTTAAAAAAGTCTTCGCTAACGAAATTGAAGATTTCCACCAAGATTATAAACGCCGTTTCCCCGGCCGTGATGAACCAACGGACGAAGAATTATTGCGAGAGGTATAATGAACACCGTTGGCAAACCAGGTAAACTTGGAGAAAATATCAAATGCGTTGTGTCTGTTTCTATGCTTACCGAAGGTTGGGATGTAAATACCGTTACTCATATTCTTGGAGTGCGCGCTTTTTCTACCCAGCTCCTTTGTGAACAGGTTGTTGGCCGTGCTCTGCGCCGCGTTGATTACAACACTGACGATTCAACGGGACTAATGCATGAAGAGTACGCAGAGGTATATGGCGTGCCATTTAGCTTCTTAAAGGTAACCGGCGTTACCCCACCCCAACCACCAAGAGTAATCCATAGAGTGCGCGCCTTGCCGGAACGTGAGGAACAATATGAAATCACTTTTCCGCGCGTTGAAGGCTATCGTTATGAAATAGATGAAGCAAAATTATCAGTCCGATTTACCGAAGAATCAAAAACAATTATTGAGAATGAGCCTACCGAGGTTACGCTCGGCGGATTTATCGGCGAAGAAGAAAAAGAAACATTGGAAAAAATTAAAGAACGTCGCGAAGGAGAAATCATTATACGGCTCACGCAAGCGCTTCTTAAACGTTATTACACGGATGCCGAAGGAAATGAAAAATACTGGCTTACTCCTCAACTCAGAAAAATCGCCGAAGAGTATGTTAAAAATTATGTTGTGCTAAAAGACCGAATGGTAATTGGTTATCTTTCTGTGGGAGAATATTTTTCAGGCGCCTTGACTAAAATTCAACAGGCTATAATTACTGAGAATTTAGAACATCAGAAAGATAAGAAAATTCTGCCGATTCTTGCGCCCTATGATACAATTGGCTCTACCAGATATGTTGATTTTCTGACTACTAAAGATGTGCGGGAAACAATAAAAAGCCATGTCAATTATGTTGTTGCCGACACCGAAGAGTGGGAACAAGGCGTTGCCAAGAAACTTGAGCAGATGCCAGAAGTATTATCTTATGTTAAAAACCAAAGCCTTGGATTTTATATTTCGTACGAACACCAGGGCGCATTTCACCAATATGTGCCGGATTTTATCGCTGTGATTGAAACGCCAGATAAAACTAAGCTCAATCTTATAATTGAAGTCACCGGCAAAAAAGACGATAGAAAAACGATGAAGATTAAAACCACGCGGGATTTCTGGGTACCAGCAGTTAATAATCTTGGTAAATATGGAAAATGGGCGATCCTTGAAGTGCAGGATATTTATGAGACTCAAAATTTAATCAGAGCCGGTATTACAAAAGGTTTTGATAATTTATCGCCGGATAATTTATTTACAAAAAATAATTTATGAGAAGGAAAAAAATAATACAACCAACTACCGCCGCGCCGGTTGCCTCGTATAAACACGATAGCAAGCGCGTACGCATTCCTACACAAGAGGAATCGGTTAAACTTTCTCCTCGTCAGAAGCAGCCGGTGAAAAAGAAATACGATTATGATCCTTCACTTGACCCGCAATTGTTTTGGGCTGGTAAAAAAGAACAGGGCGTGGAATTAGCTGTGCCAACTGTGCCAATTTATGTGCAGGAAAAAATCGCGCCAGAAGCTATTATCGCTCGTTTAAAAATGGGAGCAGAAGACATTCAGCAAATGATGCTTTTTGGAGAAACAGCCGAACAGCAATTCGGCAAAGCGGTGGAGTTTTATAAGCACGAAGATAATTGGCAAAACAGAATGATTTTGGGAGATTCGCTAATCGTTATGAACTCTCTTTTAGAAAAAGAAGGTATGCGCGGAAAGATTCAAACAATTTATATAGATCCTCCTTATGGGATTAAATTCGGTTCCAATTGGCAGGTTTCTACTCGTAGGCGTGATATAAAAGATAACAAATTAGAAGATTTTATCCGTCAACCAGAACAAGTTAAGGCGTTCCGCGACACTTGGGAGCTCGGCATTCATTCTTATCTTTCGTATCTACGCGACCGACTTATTGTGGCGCGTGAACTTTTAACCGAAAGCGGAAGTTGTTTCGTGCAGATAAATGATGAGAATGTTCATCTAGTTAGGAGTATTATGGATGAGATATTCGGTCCCGATAATTTTATAACAGAAATAATTATCAAAAAACTGGCGGTTTATCACAAATAGGTCTACCTCGAGTTCAGGATTATATCTGTTGGTATGCCAAAAATAAATCTGAGTTCAAATTCCGTTCTCTGTATATCAGAAAGCAAATCGATGATGAAGTTGGATCTCAATACTCCTGGATAGAACTTAGTAATGGTGAACGCAGAAGATTAGGAAGAAATGATAACCTAGCCCAGCTATTAAATTCGGGAGTAAAATTGTTCAAGCCTGATAATCCAACATCACAAGGAAATCCAGTTAAAGAATTTAAGCTTGATAGTAAGAAATACTTTGGCGGATGGAAAACAACTCTTGATGGAATGAAGAAATTAGCAGAAAAAAAGCGATTAATAAAGGTTGGTTCAGGTATCTGGTATGTAAGATTTTTTGAAGATTTCCCCGTTTATCCCTTAACCAATCTTTGGTCCGATACAGGTAGTAGCTTTCAGGCTAAATTATATGTAGTTCAGACAGTAACTGAAATTGTTAAACGTTGTATTTTAATGACCACTGATCCAGGGGATATAGTTCTTGATCCGACTTGCGGTTCTGGTACTTCTGCTTATGTTGCCGAGCAATGGGGTAGGAGATGGATTACAATTGATACTTCTCGAGTGGCTCTTGCTTTAGCAAGAACGCGGCTGATGGCTGCCAAATATCCATATTATAAACTCAAAGACGAAAAATTTGTCAGTGCCGGATTTGAATATGAAATCGTGCCTCACGTTACTTTGAAATCTCTTGCCAACGATGAGGAGCCAGAACAAGAAATTTTATATGACCAACCGCATGAAGTTAAAAATGTTGTCCGTGTGGCCGGCCCTTTTACGGTTGAATCGCTTTCGCCGCATAGGGTTTCTGACGCGCAAGAAATGATTTCTTCAGAGCGATTTACCGAAACAATCGTGGCGAATCTTCTCAAGGCCGGCATTCAGACTGGCAGAAAAGGCGGCCGGGTAGAGTTCGTAAATTTGGATATTTTGCCGAGCGGCCCCGAAATTCAGGCTATAGGCGAATATAAAACAGACCATACATTTAAAAAGGCTGCAGTTGCTATTGGGCCGGAATTCGGCAGCGTTGACGACGATTTTATTCGTAATGCCGCGACAGTTGCCAAAAAATTCGCTGATTTACTTGTAGTTGCAGCGACTTCTTTCGATGCTTCTGCGTTCTCTGAACCATCGCAAGTTAATGGTCTACAGGTAATGAAAGTAAAAATTAATCCCGACTTATCAATGGGTGACCTTTTGAAAAAAACTGGTTCTGGCAATTTGTTCCTTGCTTTCGGAGAACCAGACGTGAAAGTTAAAAAAACAAAAGACGGAATTATAGTAGAAATTGCGGGGATAGACGTTTACGACCCCGTAAAAAGTGAGATCCGTTCCAGCGGTTCTGGCGATACGGAACACGAAATCGCCGCTTGGTTTATTGATACAAATTACAATGGTGAGGCGTTCTTTGTAACCCACGCTTATTTTCTTGGCGCCGATAAGCCGTACGAAAAACTAAAGAAAGCACTCAAGGCCGATATCAACGAGAATGTTTGGAATGAACTATATTCTACAATTTCCCGTCCGTTTCCAAAACCTAAAACTGGCAAAATCGCCGTCAAAGTAATCAATCACTACGGCGACGAAGTAATGAAAATTATCGAGATAAAATAGAAAAGAAAATGACGAGTTGGTTAAGAAATTATTTGAAATTAAACCATAAACAGCCTGTTTATAGAATTCGGCTGGTAATAAATTTTAATGAATAAAAAGAATCTTTTATCTATCAAAAAATCCCTAGAACTTTTAATAATTTCTATTGATAAAAAGGAGATAGAAGCTTTCTTAGCGCTAGAAACAATCAGAGGCTTCAGGATTCTTATTTATAAAGAATTAAGTGGCGATGAATTAGAAATTTTTAAAAAAGCAGTTCCATATTATAATCCTTCAGATATGGTAAGTTATGAGGCGGAAGATTTATACGAAAAAGCAAAATACACCGCCAGTCAATTGATTCTTCAAATAAGTTCTCGTTTAGAGGATTGGGAGAATAAAATTGAGGATTTGAGTAGAAACAATAAAAAGTTGAGGAGGAGGATTGAAGAACTTGAAAAGAAACAAAAATTATTTATCGATACTATAAATCAAATTAAGTCGGAAAACCATTTTGATATTTCTTCCGACATAACCAAACTTTTAAATAAAGAAAATCTCCTTTGGTTCTTGGAGGCAGTACAATGTTTCAAGTTTAGTGCGTTTATTGCTTGCGTAGCAATGTGTAGGGTTCTTTTTGAAAATTTAATAGATGAGAAATGCAAAGAAAATAGTATAGATATATCTAAAGGGCTACAATTCAAATTCGAGGAATTAAAAAAGTTAAATTTAATAACTGGTGGTTATGAAAAAATAAGTGCTTTAGTTAAAGATTTTGGCGATGATGCTTCCCATCCTAATATCGGGAAAATCGATAAAGATAAAGCAAATTTTGTATTAAATGGAGTATTAATACTCATTAAAGAACTGTTTAAAAAATAAACCCCTATTTAGGAGTTTATTTCAAAAGTTTATCTATTTAGTTAGCTATTATTTTTCTTTTGGTGGTTGAGGTTGAGGTCGTTGTGGCGGTATTGGCGGTGATCCTTGGAAAACTATCTGGGGTTGAGGGATGTTTTTCATTAAAGAAGTACCGTAGGCATTTTCATATAATTTCACCGCCGCGCTTCTATCAAAAAATAATTCTATAGCGCAATATAATTTCCACACCCTATCTCTTAGTTCTTTATTGTCCCGCATATCTTCTATAACTAATCCCCATTCTTTTGCTTTTGAAATTGTAATTGGTCGTGCGTGAGATTTATGGTCATCGTGGGCTAAAAACTTCGCCGAAATTTCCTGTGCCAGTGTTTCTTTGTTGGATTTATCGCTCAACATATATTTTATCAGCCATTCTTTAACAAGATCATCTGCTAACTTTAGTGATGTTTCGCATATTTCAAGAAGGTGTAAGTCATATTTGTTAATCATTGGCAAATAAGCAGGGAGAATATCGGCTCCTTGTTTTTCAATAATCTCTTTCGCTTTTTCAAAACCATTTAAAACTGCCTTTGCAGGAACAAACATTATTCCGCCGGGCACTGGAATAATTACTTGAGGATCAGTTGGCCCAAGTTCCGACCTGTCATCCATTAAAATTTTATTACCAGAAAGTGCGAACATCGTGGCAGCACTTTTTGCCATTCTTGGAATAATAAAACGAATATCCTTAAAATTCTCCCGTAGCATTGATACCAACTGTTCAGTTGCTTCCGCAGATCCTCCTGGACTATGAATGAAGATGTCGATTTTATCGTCCTTTATATTTTCAATTAAATCCGAAAACGCCGTCAAATCTAATTGATTGATAGAATTAGGAACTGCTGGATGGTTTTTATTGAAATCTACTGCGTAGACAATTAGTTTTCTTTTTGTAATACCTTCGATTTCTTTTATTAAACCAATTCGCAGTTCGTGATGTTGTTTAGGGTCTTTAATACCCTCTACCAGTTCCTGAAACGTAGACATTGTAATTGCCTTTAGTTGATACCGAATTAGAACCTTTCGGTTTTGATTTTGTGGTATAGCTCATCGACGCGACAGATTCTTCATATTTTTTCTGCGCTTTTTCAAACACTTCCATCGCTTTTTTTACTTTTTCGTTGCCCTGAACGAAATCTTTGATTGTATTAAAAGGATTATTAGGCATAGAATTATTGATATTTTACTATTTTTACTTTACCACCTATTGTGAATTTTATCAACAATCGGGATGTCTTGCAAGTCAATTAAGTTAAATCTCCATCAAATAGGTTCTAACAGCCGCCAGTCCGCGGAGCAGGTAACATTTTTTATCAGACCTACCGAGAGGCCTAGATTTTACGGGAGTTTTCTATGTCCCAGTTCAAGTTCTAAATGCGTCATCCCGTTAGGACACGAAAATTTAAGACCGAGAAGTATGCATTCCGGGGTAACTCTCGTAGGCCCTCCTTGATATTTTGTGAATAACCCTTATACTAAAAATATACTACAATAGTGAAATGCAACTTCAACTGTGGTAAATTCGGCAAGAAAACCAGTTTTTATTTAAGTTCGTTAATAAAAGAAAAAAAAGATGAAAGGACTGAACTAGAGATAGTTAATCTTAAAGGTTCTGGCCTCTGATATTTATCTAAAACTATAACGAGTTTAGGAGGTGCCTTATGAATAAGAAGTTTTTGATGGGAATCATGCTTGTGATTATTCTGGTATTTAGTGGTTGTGTCGGGTATGTAGGTTATAGGTATCCAGACTACCCATATGATTATGGGCATTACGATTATTATGGGTATTACCCGTATCACGATTATTACTATCCATCCTATCTCTATGGATATTACGGGTGGTACGGTCATTATGGGTATTATGGCTATAGGGATTATCATGGTTGGGGCCACCCTGGCAGAGGCTACCATGGAGGAGGTCATCCAAGAGGAGGACACCTTGGAGGAGGTCACCCTAGAGGAGGTCACTACCGGTAATCAAGATGACTTTGAGTTGATGAACGTGAAATAACCGACATTCGGTCCTTTTTAACACGGCCCTCGCGCAACACAAGCACAGGGGCCATTTTCTTTTTTTAAAAATCAATCAGTTTATAATGGGCGGGGCTCCGCTTTTTGATGAAAAAACAGGACAAAGTATTGATAAATATGAATATATTTTAAAAAATCATCCGGATAGGCCTTGGCTAAGATAAAAGGGTCAGTTTGTTCTTCAAGCTAACCCTTTTTTATTCGAGAAATTCTCTAAGTTTTTGGTTTTCCTCTGAATCACGAAGTTTTTGAAGGGCTTTCTTTTCAATCTGGCGGATTCTTTCTCTGGTTAGTTTGAATTCTCGGCCTATCTCTTCTAAAGTTTCTTCTTTTTCTTTCCTGATTCCAAAACGTCTTTTGAGAATCTCCTCCTCTCTATGAGTAAGAGTAGAAAGAGCTTTAACTACTATCTCTTTTAGGTTTTGCTCAATAGCTGCTTCTTCAGGATTAACTGCTTTTTCATCAGCGATAAAATCTTCTAAATCTCCTATAAGATCAGATCCTGGCGGGTCATTTCCTCCTACAGGTGTATCTAAAGAAAAGGTCTGTCTGGATACTTGAAGGAGTTTTTCTAATTTTGTGACTGGAATATTCACTTTCTGGGCAATTTCTTCCAGATGAGGTTCCCGTCCCTTTTCTTTAGAAAGACATTTTTCAACCTGCTTTAAAAGATTCAGTTTCTCTCCAAGATAAGCTGGAATGCGAATTGTCCGTGGCTGATCAGCAAAAGCCCGGATAATAGCTGCTCTAATCCACCAGTTGGCATAGGTAGAAAAATTCACTCCCCTTTCAGGCTCAAATTTTTCTATCGCTCTAATTAAACCAAAATTTCCTTCTTCGATCAGATCCCCCAGTTCCAAGCCACCATGCTGATATCTTTTGGCTATTGAAACAACCAGACGGAGGTTTGCTTTTATGAGCTCCTTTTTAGCCAATTGATTACCCTTTTTTACTAACCGAAAGAGTGAATTTGTTTCTTGGCGAGGCAATAAAGGAATAGACCTTATTTCTTGAAGGTAAATGCCTAAAAGATTTCCATTCTTATCTGACTTCATCTCTTACTCACCTCCTTTATAATTTAATGTGCTTTTTTCTATTTTACCTATTTTTACCAATAAATTCAATTAAGCTTTTTATTTGTCGCTGGTCTGTTTATAGTATTGACAGTATGCCAGGTAGTGAAACTTCGACTTGAGTTTTCCTACGAAAACTTTTTTAAAGTAATTTGTCGAAGTTCTACTACATGGTATAATAAAGGAAAGGTGAAAACAGAAGGAGATATAGCTCTTTAATTAATTTAAATATTCTTTCTAAAAGGAGGGTTAAAATGCCAAGGCAAAAGAAAGTTATAGAAATTGTCTGTTTTTATTGTGAAAAGAAATTCAAATATATCGTAAGCAGTTATTGTCAGATTAACCGAGCTTATTGTGGCGGATGTGAAAAAACTCACCTTGGTAATAAATACCATGGAGAATTAGGCTACAGAGAATACCTTGAATACTTGAATCAAATAAGAAGCCGGTTCGGCCGAAGCAGAAAAGCAGTGGAGGGAGACGAAATAAATCTTTACACCAAAAAGGGTAGACTTTTTAAAGGGGGGATTGATCTGGGTAGAATAGTGGCTAGCGATAAATTATTTATTTATGTCCAAAAATATCCACTCTCTGGATCTATCTGTTCCTATCAAAGAAAATTTATCGAAAAACTTTAGCGGACTTTAGTCCGCTTTTTTGTTTTCTCAAATCTGGTATATAAACAAATCGAGATGAAGTGTAGAAATCAGACTTCTACAACGTCTAATGCCTTCGGACAACTCTTCGAATCCTGCCGCCGGAGCCAACAAAAATACGGCTTTATAAAGCCGTATTTTTGTTGGCTTCGAACACTGCACGAAATCCGAACTTTTTTTAGCGAAAATCCGAACGCTGAATTTTGATAATTTCCGCTCGGGCGGGCCCCATAGCAAAGCCTTCGGCTTGCTACGGGGCAAGCAAAAAGCAAGAATTTTTGTTTACCCCGTAGGGAAACGAAGTTTCTCCTTCGGGGCCCGCCCTCGCTTT
>Ga0100393_10001712_pt1 | contig 21806 bp, 21 predicted proteins | sample CryGeymeta201517_FD_81546 | JGI IMG/M metagenome (GOLD analysis project Ga0100393, IMG submission 81546) | Groundwater microbial communities from Crystal Geyser aquifers in Utah, USA - Crystal Geyser metaG 2015-17 | ecosystem: Environmental > Aquatic > Deep subsurface > Groundwater | place... | reverse complement strand
TCCGCGCTGTATTCGTCCGCGTCGTCGTCCGCGCTGTAGTCATCCTCGTCGCCTTCATCCGCGTCGTCGTCATCGTCATCCGTACCCACGATCATCCCGTCAAGCGCCGCCACCGGATAATCGGGGTCTGCTGCCGCAGCAAGGTACTTGTCGATAAAACGATCGGTCAGCATGAAGGCTCGGACCTGCGCCATCTCCGCCGCGAACGCCGCGCGTTGCGCCGGCGTCAGGTCGGCGGCCCACGCGGCACTGCTGGCGGCAATGGCCAGCGAAGCGGCCATCAGCAGGCGCGACCAATGGCGAGTCGGTTGCCTGTGCGCCTGTGCCTGATTATGTGAATACAGTTGCATCATCCCTCCGCCCGGGCGGCCGAGGTGCCCTCTTGTGCCAGCAGCACGAGCAGCACGATGCCCGAGTAACGGCACCAGGCTGATCAGCAACCACCAGCCGCTGCGGCCGGTGTCGTGCAAGCGGCGCGTCGCGGCCGCCAGCGAGGGAAGAATGGTGGCAAGCGAAAACGCCATTGCAAGTCCGGTGTTCAGCGCGATGGCCAGCAACGAGCCGAGCACGAGAAACAGAAAGAACCACCAATACTCCTCACGCGAGGCGGTGCCGGTGAAGTCGGCGTACTTGTTGAAGCACACGCGGATGGCTTCCTGGAAAGTCATGGCTTGGCTGCTTGTCATCGGGATGGTTCTCTCGATCAAAGTGGATGTGGGGATGGCGACGATGGGCTACTGCTTGACCAACTCGACCCGCCGGTTGCGGGCGCGTCCGGATTCGTCATCGTTGCTGGCGACCGGCGCGAACGAGGCCATGCCCTTGGCAAGCAGCCGCGTGGGCGCGATGTGGTAGTCCTTGGCCAGCGCGGCAACCACCGCCTCGGCGCGACGCTGCGACAGGTCGAGGTTGTGGGCGAGGTTGCCGGTCGAATCGGTGTGGCCGACGATATAAACCTTGAGTGCGGGTTGCTCGGTCAAGGTCTTGGCCATCTGCACCAAGGTCGGCTGTGAGCCCGGATCGAGGCTGGCGCTGTCGCTGGCGAAGGTGAGGCCGTACAGCGCGATATGGCCGGTCTGCGCCAAGCCTTCGCCGATCGCCTTGGCGTCGACGGTCACCTGGCCGGTGGCCATCGGCTGGTGTTCGGCGATTTGTAGAAAAATGCCAGCCTGGAATCGCTGATCCTTAACAACAACAAGCGAAAGATCTACAACACGACCACTATCCTTTAATCGCGCTGTAACAGAATGGGCATCGCCAGGATTTGCTCTAAGCGTATCGCCCATAAATTGGGCATCACCCTTCATAGCATTTCTTACTGGCGAGTAAAGCGCATTCACAAAAAGATGTCCGCCAACATAATTGTTATCGCCACAGCCTTCATTCCCAGCGTTGCCATGACATTCGAATCGCACATGAAATCCGGCCGAAACTAACGCTTGCATGTAGTTTCGATAGATTTCGAGCGCGCTCTTTCCTTCTGGAGCAATGTAGGCGATGCGGGTGATTTTACCTTCGACCGTTTCCACCTTGGAAAGCTTTCGGTCCTCATACTTCCCCATCGGCAACTGCATCTGGTCATAGTCGACTGTCTGATAACCAACGATTACCGAGCCCGCGAAACGTGACACCAGCGGGTGGTCGTGGCTGTCGTCGACATCACTCGACGGCGAGGTGAAGGCCAAAACACCTGGCGCGGCAAGGCTCAAAAGTATGGCGAGGACGAAGTTGGGTGTAATGCTTTTGCGGGGCATGTCGGTTCCGGTTGATTTTTTGCTGCGTATTATGTGCATTACTGCTCGACCAATTCGACGCGGCGATTGCGGGCGCGGCCAACCTCATCGCGGTTGTTCGACACCGGCGCGAACGAGGCCAGTCCTTTGGCGGCCAGCCGTGTGGGCGCGATGCGGTAGTCCTTGGCCAGCGCGGCAACCACCGCCTCGGCGCGACGCTGCGACAGGTCGAGGTTGTGGGCGAGGTTGCCGGTCGAATCGGTGTGGCCGACCACATAAAATCGGAGATTGGGCTTTGCGCGCAGCGAACCGGCGACAGCGTCCAATGCGGGTTTCGACGCCGGCTTGATCGCCGCCTGATCGGTATCGAAATAAATCCCGTAAACCGCCGCCTTGCCGGTTTCTTCGATATCTCGGCTCAGGCTATCGGCAGTGATAGTCACCAGACCGGTCTGCAACGGCAGCGTCTGCACCACCACCTGCTGCACCGATGCGCTGTCTTCATAGCCGCCGATGAACAACGCAATATAGATCGCCCCTGCACTGACCTCGCGCTTGGCAAGAATGTAGTAGGGCTTCCTGTAATCGTTGTAAACATCGCCTTCCAACGCCACCAATCCGCCAAGCTGCTCGGCCTGGTTGCTGGAACCGCAGTCGTCCAGCTCACACGCGAACAACGTGGCGAAGCCCGCCTTGGTCAGCGCAGCTTCGTAGTTCGCATACAGCTTCAGCGTGGAAACGTGTTTGATCGAGTAATAATGCTGGTGTACGTCGCCGACCAAATCCATCATCGCCGCCTTGCCCGAGGCAGCAACGATGCTTTTCGGCAGACTGATCGTTTCATGGCCCGTTTTTTTGGCATCTTGCAACTTGGCACCCGGATAACGCGGCAACAGAGGACTGTCGTCTTCGTGCTTTTCCACCGCAGTGCTCGCACCCGCTGCTGCCGGCGGCGCGGTCAGATACGCCGAATTCACCGTAATCAATCCGGTTTCGAGCGGCTCGGCCTCCACCACGAGCTGTTGCACCGACGCTTTGTCTTCGTAGCCGCCGATAAACAGGGCGACGACAACCAGCCCCTTGCTGCCCTTGCCTTCGGCAACCAGGAAGTAGGGCTTGTGATAATCGTTGTAGACACTGCCTTGCAACGACAGCAAGCCGCCAAGCTGCTTGGCCTGATTCTTGTCGCCGCACTCATCCAGCTTGCAGGTGTAGATAATGCTCAAGCCACTGCGCTGCACGGCATCGCGGTAGTTTTCGTACAGTTTCAACGTCGAGACACGGCTTAGTTCGTAGAAGTGGCGGGTGATATCGCCGACTTTCGGCGCCATCACGAAGCCGGAATCCGCGGCACCCACCGACCGGCCCATTGGCACGTCGATGGTTTCGTAATCCACCTGCCGGTAGTCTCGCGTCTCCGCACCCGGATAGCGGGAAAGCAGGGGATGATCGAGTGCATCGCTGCGGCTTTGCGCTGGCGCTGCGAGCATGATTGCGGTGATCGCCAGCAGTGCCAGCAACAGGTATTTGGGTGATGTGTCGATCATTGATGCAAATCCAGCCATGGTGGAGGTTATTTTACGAAACGCGACACCCGTTTGCAGTACAGGCTCCAGTTTCGGTTGCCAGTTGGGCAGCGATAGGCGCTCACTGCACCGCGCTGAAGGCAACAGGAACGCCCCCTCACCACGCCGGCAAAAAAAGCAGCAGCGCGGTAATCGCCGCCGCCAATGCCAGCGCCATCAGCAGCAGCCGCAGCCAGGCGCCGTTTGTGGGGTCAGTCGGTGCTGCGGTTGCACTGTCGTTTTCTTGCTGCAACTCGGCCATTTCATGCGCCCGCACCTCACAACTCGCGCGCTTGGCCAGGCCCTGCGCACTGAGCACAAAGCGCAGACCGCGGATTTCGATCTGGTCGCCATGCGCCAACACCACCTGTTGCACCGGCCAGCCGTTCACCCGTGGCGTCACCGGCGCGGTGGCAGTCAACATCACGCAGTCGCCGAGCAATTCGAGCCGCGCTTCCTCGGCGGCGGCATAGCGGCTGTCGAGGGCAATCTGTGCTGTGGCATCGCTGCCAATGCGAAGCACGTCGTGCAATACGAATGCCTGGCCGGAAACCGGGCCACTCAGGCCGCGCAACAACACCGTGCCATGCTCGATCTCGCGCGCATCGTCCACCACGATCGGCTCGGCCGGAACCGGCATCGGCGGCTCGGCCGAGCACAGCAACAGCTCCACCTCGCCCATGTGCAGGCGATCGCCGGCGCGCAGCAAGGCCAGCTCGGCGACGGCGCGTGAGTTGACAAAGACCGTGCTGCCCAGATTACGCAACCACAGGCCGGCCGGGCTCAGGTGCATGCGCGCATGATGGGCACCGACCCCAGCGCCGGCGATCTGCACGGCCGAGTCATCCGCCGCGCCGATGGTGGTGTCGCCCACGCCGAGGTCAACATCTGCCGATTCGCCATGGGGAAAGGTCAGTCGCATCGCGCAGCTCCATTGCCAACGCGCAATTTACCACGCGCGCTCACAGCCGTTGCGCAAACCGGGCATTGGCGCCGACAGCGCGCCATTTCGCCTAGGGAAACTCTGATCAAGTCAAAATTTCCCAACGCCATGAATGGCCTGCACGCGGATCAATTACGCAAGTGATTGATCCGGCAAAGCCGAGCCCGGCGATGCCGGACTCGGCGAGTCTGAAAAGTCCAGGATGGACTTGTTCAGACCATCCCTTGCGGGCGGATGCTGCCCCGCAACTTGGCCGCGAAGCCCAGCGCGGCGACAATGCCGGATCGTCGGGAGGATCCCATGTCGCATATCGAAATTCGCAAGCCTCACAACAAGCCACTCAAGCAGGCCAGGGCCTGTGTCGATCGCGTGGCCAAACACATTGCCGAAAAGTTCGACATCGAGTACGTGTGGGAAGGCAGCACACTGGAGTTTTCGCGCAGCGGCGTCGAGGGCCATATCACCGTGGACAGCGATGAAATCCATGTCCGCGCCACCTTGGGTTTTCTGCTCGGCATGCTCAAAGGACCGATCGAAGACGAAATCCAGCGTTATCTCGATCAAGAGTTCAGCTGAGATGCGCCGAAGCATGCATCCGGGGTGCCCGTCGTTGGGAGCCAGTGTTTCTGTCGGAGCCGGCCTGCCGGCGAACGGTCTTGCGAAAAGCTTCGCGCGCCCCGCGCTCCCACAGTAGCCGGTCGCCAGCGTACAAGGGCAGTCTGAACAAATTGCTTTTCGTCATTCCAGCAAAGCGGCGATCCATCGCACGGCCCGCACCACCAAACGGCCGAGGAGTGGCACTTTGCGAGTTGGTTTCCTGTTCGACCAGCACGTGCGTTCAACTCACGCCCTGGCGAACGGGTTTGGGTGCTTGGCAAACAGACGCCGCGACACCTCCCGCTCACGTTCGCTGATGCTGTGCAGAAAATCGCTGGCGCCGTCGAGCGCGGCAAATGCGCTGAAACCGCGTTCCAGAAATTGCTGCAAATCCGCCACGCCGGCCAGCCGCGCCGGCACCCGGCTGGCACGCAGCAGGCCGGAGACGCCGCGTTTATGCACGGCGCGATCGAGGGTCTGGCCGACCGCCACGATCAGATCGATCTGATAACAGCGCAGGCGCGGGCAGCCGGCACTGCGGTAGGCGGCGGCGTAGCGCTTCGCGTCGAGTTCGCTCGGCGCTTCGGCGGATAACGCGCGCACCATGCGCAGGTCCAGACCATGCGAGAGCGCGCCCAACGCGACCGCATCGCCCAAAGCACGCAGCAACGATGCTGGCAACATATGCGCCATCAACGGCGCCACCTTGGCGATGTTCTGATCGCGGCGGGTGAAATCGCGATCGGCATACAGATCGGTCAGAAAAAACATCGCTGCCGGCCGCATGCGCGGGTCAGCCAGCAAGTCGGCAAAACTCGTCGCCAGACGCTGCGACTGCCAGCGCCGCACTAGCGGCAACCACGGCGAGGTATTGAGCGGCTGGCGCACCGGATCGTGCAGGTCGCGGTGCCATTGCACGCGCCGTTTCACCCAGTCTGCACTGACGGTTTCGTTGTGTATCATCATCCTCACTACCCGGCAAAAGGCCTACCTGTAGGCGGCGCGCGGGACTACAATCGAGCTGCCTGACAGGACATTCGCCACCGTATGCTACTACTTCAGCGTGCTTCCGCTCCCAGCACCAGCCACGGCAAGATCGGTTTGGCCATTGCCGGTGGCGGGCCGTTGGGCGGCATTTACGAACTCGGTGCGTTGCGGGCACTGGAGCTCGCCACCGAGGGGCTGAACCTGACCCGGGTCGATGTCTCGGTCGGGGTCAGTTCCGGCGCGTTTCTGGCTGCCGGCCTGGCCAACCGCATGAGCACGGCCGATATCTGCCGCATTTTCATCACCGGCGACTCCGACGACGTGCGTTTTCGGCCAGCGCAGTTCGTGCGCCCGGCCCTGTTTAAATACGTGCGCCGTGCCGCCGGCCTGCCACGCATCATGCTCGACTGGTGTTCCACGCTGCTGGCCGAACCCACCGATTCGCGGCTGAGCGACCTGATCGGGCATTTCGGTGGGCTGATCCCGATCGGCCTGTTCGACAATTCCGGCATCGAACAATTCCTGCGTGAGCTGTTCAGTCAGCGCGGGCGCAGCAATGATTTCCGTGAACTGGCGCGGCCGCTGTATGTCGCGTCGGTGGACCTCGACAGCGGTGAAGCGATCCGTTTTGGCAGCGCCGGCTGGGATGACATCCCGATCTCCAAGGCCCTGCAGGCCAGCTCGGCATTGCCCGGCCTGTACCCGCCGGTCGATATCCGCGGACGCCACTTTGTTGATGGCGCGCTGCGCCGCACCATGAATGCCTCAGCCGTGCTCGATCACGGCATCGACCTGCTGCTGGCGGTCAATCCGCTGGTACCGTTCGATACCAACAGTGCCGCCCTGCGCAGCAACCGCCATGTCGATCGCATTGCCCAGGGTGGCCTGCCGGTGGTGCTGTCGCAGACCTTCCGCACCCTGCTGCAATCGCGGGTTGAAGTGGGCCTTGCCAAGTATGCCGAAATGTATCCAAAAGTGGATCAGATTGTGCTGGAGCCCAACGCCGACGACAGCGAGATGTTTTTCACCAATCTGTTCAGTTATTCCTCGCGCCGACGCATGTGCGAGCACGCCTTTCGCGGCACGCTGGCCGACTTGCGCTCGCGTCGCGAGCTTCTCGGCCCGGTGTTCGAACGCCACGGCCTGAAACTGCGCGACGCGGTGCTCGACGACCCGCACCCGTCGCTGATCAAGGGCTTGCCGCCGATGCACGCGGCCACCGAAACCACGGCGCAGTTGCGCCATGCACTGGACACCGTGGACGACCTGATCGCGACCCGTACGCGCAGCACAACCCGACGCGGATCGGCGGGAAAACGCTCGACACGCTGACACCTCAAGAGCGTTTCGTGGTGTGAAAACTCTAGTTGCTGCGCCGACACTGTTACCGACGGGCGCAGTCGCACCCGCTGTCCACCGCCCGAGGAATGATCATGGCCAAGTCCAAAACCGCACCGCGCGCCAAGCGCAGCAGCAAGTCCACTGCCAGCAAGAGTGATGCCGGCCTGCAAGCCAAAGCCGAGCACCTGTCGCGCTCGATCGTCGAATCCGCCCAGCACATCTGGCTGGCTGGCGTTGGCGCGTTTGGCCGTGCCCAGGAAGAAGGCACCCGCATGTTCGAGGCGCTGGTCAAGGAAGGCATGAATATCGAAAAGAGCACCCGCCACATTGCCGGCGACCGCGTTGAAGCGGTGCGCGATGCGATGGAAGAGCGCGTCGGTAACGTGCGTGATCGTGCATCCGACACCTGGGATCGCCTGGAAAAAGTGTTCGAGCAGCGCGTTCAGCGCGCCCTGACCAAGCTTGGCGTTCCCGGCAGCAAGGAATTGCAAGATCTGATCGCCCGCGTCAACGAGCTCAATGCGCAATTGCGCAAGCTGGCCGGCGTGCCGTCGAAGATCAAGCCTGCTGCCAAGAAGGCGCCGGCCAAGAAGGCTGCGGCGAAGAAAGCCAGTGTGAAGAAGCCCGCCGCCAAGAAGCCGGCAGCGAAGAAACCCGCCGCCAAGAAGGCCGTCAACAAGGCGCCGGCAGCCAAGAAAGCCAGCAAGGCCGCACCACGCAAGAAGGCCACGTTGCCGAAGACGCCGGCCCCGAGCGCGCCGACTGGCAGCAATTGATTCGTAGCGCCCAAGCACTCCCCGAGACCGGCGTGCCAATAACAGCGCCGGTAGTAAACGGCGTTACACCAAGGAACCCTCTTGAAACAGTAGCGAGCGGCCCGAGGGCAAGGCGCACGGAGCGCAGGAACCGCAGTGTACATTCACGTACATGAGGATTCCGAGCACCGCGCAACGCCGCAATCGGGTCGCGCAGCAGGTTTCAAGAGGTCCCCACCTTTTCAGTTGTGGCCCGCCAACCGACACGACGTCCCGTTTGATCCCTCCCCTTACGGCACTTCGGGTTGGCGGGCCCTTTTTGTTTGTTCGTGAAAAGAGAGATAACCGATCTGCCTATCGATCATGCAGTGCAACAATCGCGGTAGGATGGGTAGAGCGTAGCGAAACCCATCAACCACGCCATTGCAACTCACTTGATGGGTTTCGCCTCGCTCTACCCATCCCTACCAGTGCACGCCCCGCTACCAGTGCACACCGCGCATCAGCGAGGCAAACGCGATCTGCTCGTTGCTCGGCTTGAGCGGTTCCTTCGGGATGGCATCGCCCTTGGCAGCCGCCGAATCGGGGAACAACTCGAACGCGGTATTCATTACCACTTCGTAAGCCTTTGGCATCACCGCATTGAGCACGCCGGCGAAGATGCCGAGCCGTGTCGCGATCCGGCTGGGCCGCTCGACGATGGCCTCGACGATCAGATCGGCGGCCTCTTCGGCGCTGATCGTCGGCACCGATTCGTACATCTTGGTCGGCGCGATCATCGGCGTGCGTACCAACGGCATATTGATGGTGGTGAAGGCGATATTCTTGCCGGAAAACTCGGCCTGTGCGCAGCGGCTGAAGGCATCGAGCGCCGCTTTGGACGCGACATACGCCGAAAAGCGCGGCGAATGGGCAAGCACGCCGATCGATGAGATGTTGATGATATGGCCGCGGCGACGATCAGTCATCTTCGGCAGAAAACCCATGATCAGGCGCAGCGATCCGAAATAATTGAGCGCCATGGTGCGCTCGAAATCGTGGAAGCGATCGTAACTGAGCGCGATCGAGCGTCGGATCGAACGGCCGGCATTGTTGACCAGAATATCCACCGCGCCGTGTTCCTTCAGCACGGTCGCAATCAACGTGTCGCACGATGCGGTTTCCGCCAGATCGGCGGTATAGGCCCAGCATTTGCCGCCGGCGGCGATGATCTGGTCGCGGGTCTTGGACAACTCTTCTTCCCCGCGCGCCACGATGATCGTCTTGGCGCCGGCTTCGGCAATCTTGAACGCCGCCGCCTGGCCGATGCCCGATGAGGCGCCGGTGATCAGCACTACCTTGTCCTTGACCTTGCCCTTGAGCGAGTGATCGACGAACAGCGCCGGATCGAGGTTGCGCTCCCAGTAATCCCAAAGCCGCCAGGCGTAATCGTCCAGCCGCGGCAAGGTGATTTTGCTGCCCTTCAGAGCGCGCTCGGTTTCGCGCGCGTCGAAGCGGGTCGGGTAATTGATGAACGACAGCATCTGCGCCGGAATCTGCAAGTCGCGCAACAGCATGTTGGTCATGCGCTTGACTGGCGGCAAGTTGGCGATCGCCATGCGCACCGCACCAGGCACGAACGCGAACATGCGGGTGTCGATGCGCAGCGTCATCTCCGGCGCGTGGCCGGCGCGGCAGAATGTGTTGAGCGCTTCGCCCACGCGCAGCGGCTCGGGATCGACCAGATGGAAACAGTGGCCATCGAGGCCTTTCTTGTGCGCGATGTAGTCCATCGCATCGGCCACGTAATCCACCGGCACCATGTTGATGCGGCCACCTTCGATGCCCAGGGTTGGCATCCATTGCGGCAGGGTTTCGCGCAGCTTCTTGATCAGGGTGAAGAAATAATACGGGCCATCGATCTTGTCGATTTCACCGGTTTTGGAATGGCCCAGCACGATCCCCGGGCGATAGATCCGCCACGGCACGGGGCACTCATTGCGCACCAATCCTTCGGAATCATGCTTGGTACGGAAATACGGGTCTTGCAAACCCTCGGCCTCGTCGAACATGTCTTCGCGGAACACGCCCGGATACATGCCGGCGGCGGCAATCGAGCTGGTGTGGTGGAAACAACCCGCCTTGATTGCGCTCGCCAGCTCGATGGCGTGGCGAGTGCCTTCGATGTTGGCCACGCGCTGGCTTTCGGCATCGGCGCTGAGATCGTAAATCGCGGCGAGGTGGAAGAAGTGCGCCACTTTGCCGGCCAGGCTGCCCACCTGCGCCGCGCTCAGGCCGAGCTTGGGTTTCGCCAGATCACCAACCACTGGATGGATACGACGCGCATCCCAGCCCATGCGTTCGATCAGTTGCGTCAGTTTTTTTTGCGAACTCTTGCGCACCAGCACATGGATCGTACCTTTGCGTTTGAGCAGGTTGGACACCAGATGGCGGCCAATGAATCCGGTTGCACCGGTAACGAAATACGACATACACCCCTCCCCGAATGGTTTGCGCCAGTCCCGCATTGCCATGGACTTCGGCCCAGCATAGCCAGCATTGGCCCACCATGCCACAGGGTACGGAACTTGGACACGCTGCGGCCACAGTACAATAGGCCAATGCGCATCGGCCCCTACCTGATCGACCCGCCGCTGGTGCTGGCACCCATGGCCGGCGTCACCGACAAACCGTTTCGCTTGCTGTGCAAACGCATGGGCGCCGGCATGGCGGCATCGGAGATGACCTGCGCCGACCCGCGCCTGTGGCGTACCGCCAAATCACGGCAGCGCATGGATCACGCCGGCGAACCGACGCCAATCTGCGTGCAGATCGCCGGTTCCGACCCGCAACGGCTGGCCGACGCCGCCCGCTTCAACGTCGATCACGGCGCCCAGATCATCGACATCAACATGGGTTGTCCGGCAAAAAAGGTATGCAACGTCTGGGCTGGCTCGGCATTGCTGCGCGACGAGGCGCTGGTGGCACGCATTCTCGGCGCGGTTGTAGCGGCAGTTGCGGTACCGGTGACACTGAAAATCCGCACCGGCTGGGACAACGCGCATCGCAACGCGCTTGCCATCGCGCGCATTGCCGAGGACTGCGGCATCGCCGCGCTGGCGGTGCACGGCCGCAGCCGTGACCAGCTCTACACCGGCTGCGCCGAGTACGACACCATCGCCGCAGTGAAAGCCGCGCTGCATATCCCGGTGATCGCCAATGGCGACATCGATTCGCCGCAAAAAGCGGCGCAGGTGTTGCGCCAGACCGGTGCCGACGCGGTGATGATTGGCCGCGCCGCGCAGGGCCGGCCATGGATCTTCCGCGAGATCCGGCACTACCTCGCCGGCGGTGCGCTGCTGCCGCCGCCATCGCTGGCGGAAGTGCGCGATATCCTGCTCAGCCATCTCGACCAGCTGCATGCGTTTTATGGTGAACCGCAGGGCGTGCACATCGCCCGCAAGCACCTGGGCTGGTACGCCAGGGATCGCCCGGAGAACGCCGCATTTCGGTCGGTGGTCAATGCCGCGCAGAGCGCGGCGGTGCAGCGGCAGCTGACCACCGACTACTTTGCCCGGTTGATCGACGACGCCGCGCAAGCTCTGGCTGCATGAAGCAGATGCACCCGCGTTGACTCTGCGCTATCATGCGCAGCTTATCTTTCCATCCGAATCAAAGGATATAAGGCCGCGATGAGCAACTTCCTGTTTACCTCCGAGTCGGTGGGCGAAGGCCACCCGGACAAAGTCGCCGATCAGATTTCCGACGCCGTGCTCGACGCCATACTGGCGCAGGACAAGCGCGCCCGCGTTGCCTGCGAAACCTTGATCAAGACTGGCGTTGCCATCGTCGCCGGTGAAATCACCACCAGCGCCTGGATCGATCTGGAAGCGCTGACCCGCAAGGTGATTATCGATATCGGATACGACACCTCCGAAGTCGGGTTCGATGGCGCTACCTGCGGCGTGCTCAACCTGATCGGCAAGCAGTCGCCCGACATCAACCAAGGCGTTGACCGCAAGCACCCGGAAGAGCAAGGCGCCGGCGACCAGGGCCTGATGTTCGGCTACGCCAGCAACGAGACCAAGGCGATGATGCCGGCCGCCATCCACTACGCGCACCGGTTGGTCGAGCAGCAGGCCAAGGTACGCAAGAAAGGCAAGCTCAAATGGCTGCGCCCGGATGCCAAAAGCCAGGTGACGCTGCGTTATGAGAACGACAAGGCGGTGGCCATCGACGCCGTGGTGCTGTCCACCCAGCACGACCCGGACATCAAGCAGAAAGACTTGATCGAGGCGGTGCGCGAACACATCCTCAAGCCGGTGCTGCCGGAAAAGTGGCTGCACAAGGGCACCCAATACCACATCAACCCAACCGGCAAGTTCGTGATTGGTGGCCCGGTCGGTGACGCCGGCCTGACCGGACGCAAGATCATCGTTGACACCTACGGCGGCTGGGCACGCCACGGCGGCGGTGCATTCTCGGGCAAGGATCCGTCAAAGGTTGATCGTTCCGCTGCGTACGCGGCGCGTTACGTCGCCAAGAATGTGGTCGCCGCCGGTTTGGCCGAGCGTTGCGAGGTGCAGGTGAGCTACGCCATCGGTGTGGCCGAGCCAACCTCGATTTCGGTCACCACCTTTGGCACCGGCAAGATCAGCGACGAGAAGATCGAGAAGCTGATCCGCGCCCACTTCGACTTGCGTCCGTACGGCATCATCAAAATGCTCGATCTGATCCACCCGATGTATCAGCAGACCGCGTCCTATGGCCACTTCGGCCGCAAGCCGCAGGAGTTCAGCTACCTCGATGCCACCGGCAAGGCATTCCAGGCCACCGCGTTTTCATGGGAGCGTACCGACCGCGCGCAGGCATTGCGTGATGATGCCGGGTTGAAGGGCTGAGTAGCGGGTCGCGGCATTCGGCGTGATCGCGGTGAACCGGTTGCGGGGCTCATTGCCGCACGATGGTATCGGGATGCGCACGATGTGGTAGCCCGGGTTGAGGCGAAGCCGAACCCCGGGGCGCATCGCGCCCGAAACTCGGGGCGCATCGCGCCCGAAACCCGGGACCCGTTTCGCCGCGACTGCCGAACCCCGGCGCCCTACACCGGTTCACCGCGGTGACGCGCAAAATCCCGGGTTACGGCCTGCGGCCTAACCCGGGCTACCACTGAGTTGCGGGTTACGCCCTCTACAACCGTTCGGCTGATTGCCTTATTCTCGACCTGTCGAATGCACGAGAAGGGATGACTTCCCATGAACTGCGGCTCATGCCCCGTGTGCGGGGCGAAGAACAGGCTTTTTCGCAGTTTTGTCCGTGGCACCGGGCAGTTCGACCTTCGCGGGAAGTGCTGGTATCAGTTCGCTTCGGAAATCGGTCAGTGTCGCACCTGCGGCACACGCCTGGTGCCCATGCGCGAAGCACGCCCGTGGGCGCGTACGCTAGGCGTGTCGGCCATCGTGCTCCTTATCGCGGGCAAGCTGGTGCCGGCATTTTTCCTGGACTCCAGCACCGATCTGCGAACCATGTCCATGGCCACCACCGTAGTCGCGTGCTCCGTGCTGGCGTTTCTCATCTGTAATCGCCGATACATACCCTTGGCAACGCGCGACGACGCGCATTGCGGATCAGCCGTCACGCGGCCGTAACTTCGAGACGCGCACCCTCACAACACCCCGCGCTTGATCTGGTCGCGTTCAATGCTCTCGAACAGGGCCTGGAAATTGCCTTCGCCGAAACCCTCGTTGCCCTTGCGCTGGATGATCTCGAAGAAGATCGGGCCGATGCAATTCTGGGTGAAAATCTGCAACAGCTTGCGCTGTTTGGTTTCCGGGTCGGCATCGATCAGGATTTTGTTGCGGCGCAAGCGCGACAAATCCTCGCCGTGATTGGGGATGCGTTGGTCGACCACCGAAAAATAGGCATCCGGGGTGTCGAGAAACTCCACCCCGCGCGCGCGCATGGCTTCCACCGTTGCGTAGATATCGTCGGTAAAGCAGGCGATGTGCTGGATGCCCTCGCCGTGGTATTCGTTCAAGTACTCGTTGATCTGCGATTTCGGATCGCTCGACTCGTTGAGCGGAATGCGCACGATGCCATCCGGTGCGGTCATCGCCTTGGAGATCAGCCCGGTCTTGACACCCTTGATGTCGAAGTAGCGAATCTCGCGGAAGTTGAACAGCTTCTCGTAGTAGTCGGCCCACTTTTCCATGTTGCCGAAATACAGGTTGTGGGTGAGGTGATCGATGAAGGTCAGGCCAAAGCCTGGCGGGTGGCTATCGACGCCGGGTAGTTGCTCGAAATCGCCATAGACATCGCCACCATCGCCGTAGTTGTCGACCAAATACAGCATCGCGCCGCCGATGCCGGCCACTACCGGCCGCTGTACCGCCTTGCTCGCTTCGCCGTCGATCCGCTCACCACCGCGCGCCAGCACCTGCTCCCGCACCTTGCCCGCAGGTTCACGAAAACGCACGGCAAAACCACAGGCACCGGGGCCATGTTTGACCGCGAACGCAGCGGCAAACGAATCCGGCTCGGCGTTAACCAGAAAATTGACACCACCCTGCCGGAATACGGTGATGGCACGACTGCGATGCCGCATCACAGCACTGAACCCCATGCGCTCGAACAGCGCAACCAGCTCGCCTTCGCGCCCGCCCGGCGCGGCAAACTCGACGAACTCGAAGCCATCGATACCCATCGGGTTTTCGAAGCGGCTCGGTGTTATGCCAAGATTGGGTTGTGCGTTCATGGGCAATGCCCTCCAGCGTTCGATCAAGCCACCGTTATAGTTTCAACTGAAACCAATTGCAAGGCAAACCCATGCATTCCGAGGCGGCACTGAAGCTCGAACGATTCCTTCCCTACCGGCTGTCGCTGCTGTCCAACCGCATCAGCGCCTCGATTTCGCGTGCCTATGCCGAGCGCTTCACGCTGTCGATCACCGAATGGCGGGTGATGGCGGTGCTGGCACGCTTTCCCGGCTTGTCGAGTAACGAAGTCGCTGAGCGCACGGCGATCGACAAGGTGGCAATCAGCCGTGCGGTCAGCAATCTGCTGCGCCATGGCCGCCTGCAACGCGAAACCCACGGCAGCGACCGGCGCAAATCGGTGCTCACCCTCAGCGCCGCCGGCCATGCCATTTGTGATGAGGTGGTGCCGCGCGCCGAGGCTTACGAGCAGGCGCTGCTGGCCGGTCTGGATGATGCCGAACGCACGGCACTCAATCGCATCATCGAGAAATTGATGCGGCAGCAGGCGATTGCGGCCGAGCATTTGTAGGGATACTCTGAGCAAGTCCGTTTTCTCATTCCAGCGACTGCGCGCGCCTGAAGCGCGCGCGAACAGCGAAGCTGGCCCCGCAGGGCGGCGGGCATGGACAACCCGCCGTAAAGCTGGAATTCATTCCAAACAACAACGTGGACCCCCAGCTTTCGCTGGGGTGACGACTTGTTCAGCGCTTCCGTAGGGCTCTGGCGCTGGATCCGCCAAAATCGGAGGTGTCGAGGTGGCGTCGCCGTTTGCGTTGCACGACGGTTGCATGCGCGATAACATGCAACTCCGCATGCAATCAAGGGAGGGCATCATGCCATCGATCCACGACTCGACCGGCAAGGTCGCGCGTCACCGCGAGCGGATGCGTGCTGCGGGGCTGCGTCCTGTCCAGTTCTGGGTGCCGGACACCCGCTCACCTGAGTTCGCGGCACAAGTCCGGCAGCAGTGCCAAAACCTCAAGGGCGACCCGGCAGAAGCCGACGTTTTGCGCTTCACGCAAGCGGCGGCAACCCACGTTGAGGGCTGGGAATGACGCAGCGTGGCGATCTGGTCACGGTTTCCCTGCAAGGCGACTATGGCAACCCGCGACCAGCCCTGATCGTTCAATCCGACCTGTTGACGGACTTGGACAGCGTTGTGCTCTGTCCGGTCACCAGCGATCTGCGCAATGCGGCATTTCGCGTGACCGTTGAGCCGAATCCAGCCAACGGGTTGCGCACGCTTTCGCAAGTCATGGTGGACAAACTTTCGACGCTACCGCGTAACAAAATCAGCGCGCCATTTGGCCGTCTCGATGCAGAGCGGATGAAGATGGTAGATCGGGCGTTGCTGCTGGTCGCCGGCGTAATCTGAGCCGCCGATGCAATGGCGGCATGTTCACGGTGTCGCCAAATCCACAACCCAACCGGGAAACCCCATGTCCTATCTCAGCCACTTGCGCGGCATCGCTTCGGGCATCGAATACCCCGCCGATGTGCCGATGAACCTCGACCCCAGCGATGGCCGGCCAGTCGAAATGGTGCTTGATCTGCAACGCCTGCGTGCCGAGCAACCCGACCAGCGCTGGTACACGCCGCAGCGGCCGGACATGTGGCGCTTCGGTGCGCTGCTGGCGCTGGATGCCAATGACCCATCCGACGCCCGCCATCTGGTGGCGCTGGGCGAAGGCCACACCCCGTTGCTCGATTACCGCCAGCATCCGGTTGCCAGGGCCGCCGGGCTGGCGCTGGCGCTGAAGGAAGAAGGCCGCGCGCATCCGGGCTACGGCAGCAATCCCACGCAAAGCTTCAAGGATCGCGGCATGGCGATGGTGGCGGCACAGGCACGCCGGCTCGGCCTGAACCAGTTGGCGGTGCCAACCCAGGGCAATGCCGGCGATTCGCTCACCCGCTACGCCCTGGCCGGCGACCTGCAAATCGTAGTCGCCATGCCCGACGACACGCCAACCCCGATTCTGGGCAATGTCGCGGCAGCGGCCTTGCGCCATCCGGCACAGGTCAAACTGGAATTGATCGGCCCGACCATCCGCGAGGCCGGTGCCCTGCTCAAGGAAAAGTACCTGCCGCAAGGATATTTCTCGGTGGCCACGTTTCAGGAACCGGGCTGGCGCATCGAAGGCAAGAAAACCCTGGGTCTGGAACTGGCCGAACCGATCGCCCGGCCGTGGGACTCCGATGAGCGCCGCTGGGCACTGCCGGATGTGGTGATCTACCCGACCGGCGGCGGTACCGGCGTGCTCGGCATGTGGAAAGCCTGGGCCGAACTTGAGGTGCTGGGCCTGATCGGCAGCGCGCGGCCACGCATGATCTGTGTGCAAAGCGAAGTCACCGCGCCGCTGGTCAATGCCTTTGCCGCCGGTGCCGACGATAGCACCGTGGTCAGCGCCGGCCTGACCCTCGCCTTCGGCCTGAATGTGCCCGGCGGCGTTGGCCACTTCCGCGTGTTGCAGATCATCCGCGACAGCGGTGGCGCAGCGGTCGCCGTGAGCGAAGCCGATACCGCCGCCGAACTGAGCCGGGTGTGGCGCGACACGCGCTGGTGGATCAGCCCGGAGGGCGCAGCCTGCCTGGCGGCTTTGCCGCAACTGCTCGATCGCGGCCTGCTCAAATCCGGCGAGCGGGTTGTGGTGGTGAACACCGGCTCGCTGGAGAAATACCTGCCCAACCTGCGCCATTTGTTGGGAACCGCTTGAAACCGGCGCGTCGGGTCAGTCGTGAGTTGATGCAGGGCATCCCTGCGAATGTTGCCTATGCGTGCGTGCAGCCTTGCAAGCCGCGTATTGCTTTTGCCGTTCGGCAAGTGCCCACTTGTAGGCAAAGCGCGCTGTCCCGGCGGCGCGAGCAAAGCAGGTCGCCTGCGCATTGTCAGGATCAAGTGCGATCTTGTGAGCGATCAGCATGATGCAGCTTCCACGGCCTGCTTCACGCCATCGGGCAGCTTCTGGTTCTTGCGGCTACGGCTGCCGTACCAACGGGCGCTGAACACGGTGATGATTTCCAGCACATCGCGGGCCAGGTCTCAATACGGTTCGGTTTGTCCATATTCCGTTTGCTCTGACTTGCCGAATGGCAGCCGTAGCGCCGCTCATGGTTCGACAAGCTCACCACGAACGGGTTAACCGAACAGCATTGGGCCAGGTCTTCCTCGAACGTCGTATCGACACCTTGGTTGATGATGAGCACCTCAACCTCTTTCGCTTCGCAAATAGCGAAGACCAGTTTCGCGCCAAAGCGCAACAGGCAGTCTTTGTGGGCGACAACCAGGCGACCGACGTGCCCTTCGGGTCTTCCTCGAACGTCGTATCGACACCTTGGTTGATGATGAGCACCTCAACCTCTTTCGCTTCGCAAATAGCGAAGACCAGTTCCGCGCCAAAGCGCAACAGGCAGTCTTTGTGGGCGACAACCAGGCGACCGACGCGCCCTTCGATGATTTCATCGAGTAGCCGCTTCAAGCCTTTCTTGTGGTAGTTCATACCGGAACCCAGATCGGCAATCACCTTGAAGGTCCAACCCTGCTTGGCGCAGTAGCGTTCAAGCACCTGCTGTTGCCGCTCCAGATCGTCTTTCTGGTCGTGGCTCGACGCGCGGGCGTAGGCAATGGTTTTTCGGTCTTGCGGCGCGGCGTGAAATAGCTCCGGCTTGAGCTTGGCAAGGTCATAGCGCCGCTGCCGCCCGACGGTGCGCACCGGTATCAGCTTGCCTTCGACCTCCCAGCGACGCAGTGTCGTTATCGACACGCCCAACGCTTCTGCGGCTTTGGCGATGGCTACATATCTATTCATAACGGGTCCTGATTAGCAATGTGCGTCAGCCGACCGGATCGAGCGAAGCGGCTGGGCTACCGAACCGGTGGCGACGGCCAGCAAACGCCGGCATCCCTCACCGTCATTCCAGCGAAAGCTGGCATCCCTCACCGTCATTCCAGCGAAAGCTGGCATCCCTCACCGTCATTCCAGCGAAAGCTGGAATCCAGAGCCTTTCGCCCGTGTGCCATCGGGTCGAAAGCTGAAGTCGCTGGATTCCAGCTTGCGCTGGAATGACGAAACCAAGGGTTCCGGCTCCAACGGTGCCATTCGGTCAAGAGGCTGTTTTGTGCGCAAGGCTGTTTTGTGCGCAGGGCCACCGCTACCAATTCGCCGATGTAGCGCTCACTCTACAGCCAACCAGCATCACCCGATGCGACTAGCTGACGCTTGTTGCTAATCAGGTAAGTTTTTGATTGTTTCCAAAGCGAATCCGCTGCGGCCTCATTGAAGCTCGATTTCCTCGCGTGACTCGATTATTTTTCCTGATTAGCAATGTGCGTCAGCCGACCGGATCGAGCGAAGCGGCTGGGCGACCGAACCGGTGGCGACGGCCAGCAAACGCTGGCATCCCTCACCGTCATTCCAGCGCAAGCTGGAATCCAGAGCCTTTCGCCCGTATGCCATCGGGTCGAAAGCTGAAGTCGCTGGATTCCAGCTTGCGCTGGAATGACGAACCCAAGGGTTCCGGTTCCAACGGTGCCATTCGGTCAAGAGGCTGTTTTGTGGTAACCGTCCGCCCCAGCCCATCTATTCGCCAGCGGCCGAGTGCGGTTTGATGGGCGCTCGGTAGCTGATACGGAGCGAACGGTGCGATGAAACGGGAGCGGTATGGTGCGGTGGTGTGGGCGATGCGCTTGCACGAGTGGCGATGCAGCGGGATGTCGTTGTCGGCGTATTGCCGGTATGCGGGTTGGAGCTATGCGACGGCGCGGGCATGGCGGCTGCGCTGGTTGCGTGATTTGCTGGGGCCGTTGCCGCGCTTCGAGGTGCTGGAATGATACCGGTGCTGGCAGGGTCGGCGGTGGTGCGGGTGAGCCTGGCGCCGGTGGACTTTCGTCTGGGCCTTGATGGTTTGAGTTTACGTGCGCAGGCGGTGGCCGGGGCGTCGGTGTTCAGCGATGTGTTCGTGTTCTTCAACCGCGGCTTGGACAAGGTCAAGATTCTGCGCTACGACCGGCACGGGTTCTGGTTGTGCTATCAGCGCCTGGCGCGCGGCCGGTTCGTGTTGCCGGGGTCGGCGGTGCTCGATGCGGTGGAGTTGCGCTTGCTGCTGGAGGGGATCGATTTGTCGGTGCGGCGGTTGCAGCCGGTGGTGGTGAAACGGTTGGCGTGAGGGCCGAAAAACACGAAAAATATATCAACATAATGCGCTGATTATCTTGACATTATTCGTATTTTCGCGGATAATCTCTCCATGCCCGCAGCGACTCTTTCCATTGCCGAAATCGACCTGCTGAGGGACGAGAATACGCGCCAGCAGCGGGACATCGCGCAACTGCGCGCGCTGGTCGAGAAACTGACATTTCAGTTAGCGATGCTCAAGCGCATGCAGTTTGGGCAGAAGTCCGAGGCGCTATCGGTGCTGATGGGCGATCTGTTCGGTACCCCGACCGAGCTGGAACAACCCAGCGCGCCACCCAAGGCGCCGCCGCACAAGGCCAGCCGCGAGCCCAAGGCGCCGCCGCGCGTGACTCTGCCGCCGAACCTGCCGGTCGAAGTGGTCATGCTCGATCTGCCCGAGGCCGACAAGCTCAGCACCGACGGCACGCCGCTGCGCCAGATCGGCGAAGAAACCAGTGACCGCCTGGCGGTGGAGCCGGGCCGGTTCTACATCAAGCGCACGGTGCGCCCGAAGTATGCCGATTCCGCGTTGCCGGAAAACGGCGTGCGCTGCGCGCCGCTGCCGGCACGGGTCATCGACGGCGGCTTGCTCGATGAGAGCGTGCTGGCCGACATGGCCATCCGCAAGTTCGACGACCATTTGCCGCTGCACCGGATCAGCGAAATCTACTACCGCGACGGCGGCGTCGATCTGGCCAAGCAAACATTGAGCGATGCCGTGCTGGCCTGCGCGAGTTGGCTGGCACCGCTGCATGCCGCCGTGCTGGCCGCGCTCAAGGCCGATCGCGTACTGCACGTGGATGAAACCGTGCTGCCGTTGCAAGCACCGGGCAAGACGATCAAGGCGCGCGCCTGGGCCTACGTCGGCACCACGGTCAAACTGATCTACTACGACTTCACCCTCAGCAAGGCCGGCCACCACGTGCGTGAACGCCTCGCCGACTGGGGCGATCCCGAAAACCCGGTGTACCTGCAAGCGGACGCGGCCAGCAACTACGACGGCTTGTACGCGCAATCCCCGCACATCCGCGAGGTTGCCTGCTGGGCGCATGCCCGACGCAAGTTCTTTGAGGTTGCCAAGCACGGCAACACGCCCACCGCCAGTGGTGCGCTCGAACGCATCAACGCCCTGTTCGAGATCGAACGCCAGGCCAGTGAAGCCGGCCTCGATCATTACCAACGGCAACGCTGGCGGGCCGAACACGCCAAACCCAGGCTCGACGAACTCGACCAGTTCCTCAAAACCGAACAACGCCAACTGCTGCCCAACACCCCGACCATGGCCGCCATCGGCTATGTCCAGAACCACTGGCACGCATTCACCCGCTACCTCGACCACGGCCAGTGCGTGATCGACAACAACGCTGCCGAACGCGCCCTGCGCGTGGTCGCCGTCGGCCGCAAGAACTGGCTGTTCGCTGGCAGCGAACGCGGCGGCCATGCCGCCGGCATTTTCTACACCCTGATCGAAAGCGCCAAGGCCAACGGCCACAACCCGCGCGTCTACCTCGAAGACGTTCTGCGCCGCCTGCCCACGACCCTCGACAAACACCTCGACACCCTGCTCCCGCATCGCTGGATCCCGCCCGCCAATACCGCTGACAGTTAACCGCAGCCCGCAGCTCGCGAATAGATGGGCTGTGGCGGACGGTTACAATAGATGGGCTGTGGCGGACGGTTACGGATCGCCAAGCGTTCGATCGGATCGCCGAACGCCGCGACGATCGCCTTGCCGGTCAGTTCGCGAAAGCCGTTGGCGCTGAGGCCATGCCCGGTGCGTCGCGACCACGCGCATTGCACGGCGTGCATCAAGCGGTCGATTGGTGGACCAGTTGGAAGCGCCGCCGCAGCAGATCGCGCAGCGCGCGGCCTTCGCGCGGATAGATGTAACCCTCGGGTAGGATGCCCAGACGCAACAGATGCGCCAAGTGGTGTGCATCGGTGTGATCGTTGCCGTGCTTGATGCCGTCGTACTGCGGG